>Ga0326597_10004492_pt1 | contig 19641 bp, 14 predicted proteins | sample RVTome_12_FD_203789 | JGI IMG/M metagenome (GOLD analysis project Ga0326597, IMG submission 203789) | Soil microbial communities from uranium-contaminated site in the Upper Colorado River Basin, Wyoming, United States - RVT100D185 | ecosystem: Environmental > Terrestrial > Soil > Contaminated >... | reverse complement strand
GTGGTCAACGTCGGCCGCGAGAAGAAGCTGACCAACATGCGCGCCGCGGGCGCCGACAAGTTCGTGAGGATCGCGCCGCCGAGAGAGTTCCAGCTGGAAGAAGCGCTCGAGTACATCGATGACGACGAACTGGTCGAGGTCACGCCCCACTCGATCCGCTTGCGCAAGATCCTCCTGGACGAACATGCCCGCAAGCGCGCCCGCCGCGTGGCGACCGACTGATCGAGTTCAGACGTCGCTCGGAGTGCAGCAGGGGCAGGAGCAGCCGGAGGCGGGCCGGTTGCGGCCTTGATCGGGACCGCGCCCGGGAGGCCGCCGGCCTTGCGGGCCCGGGCCGCGGCGCTGCCGGCCGTCCGGCCGGGCGTCACGGCGGGCCTCGAGTTCGGACCGTAGCTTTGCGCGCTCCTCCCGGTCGAGCCGTCCATCGCCGTCGGCGTCGAACTTCTTGATCAGGGCCTTGCGGTCTGGCCGGGGGCGTTCACGTCCGCCCGGGCCGGGGCCCGGCTGGCCGGGCGGTCGCCGCTTGAGCTTCTGACCGGGTCCTTTCGGAGGGGCGGGACGCGACCCGTCGTCAGCCCGCCTTTGCGCCCGTCTCCGGTCGAGTCCCCGAGCGGGGCCGGACTCCGCCATGAACGCCCGCAGCTTCTGGAACTCCTCCCGATCGAGCTGTCCGTCGCCGTTCTCGTCGAAGCGGTCGAGGACCTGTCCGCGCCGGCCTTCGGGCGGCCCGGTCTGGGCCTCGAGCGTCGGGACCAGCAACATTCCGGAGGCCAGAGCCAGGAGGGCCGGGATCGTGTGTTTCATGATTCAACCTGTTCGATGTCGTTGTGCCGAAGGGCCCTGTCCGGGCCGCGAATGTACACGAAACCGGGTCGGAACGGTCAGGTTGCGGCGATTCGGGACGGGAGGTCAGGAAGTTTCCGCCAGCGCGAGCAGGGCGTAGGCGGTGGTCAGCACCGGGCTGCCCTCCATCCAGCGGGAGGATCTCTGGTTGGTCCACGAACCCTCTTCGGACTGGAGCGAAAACAGCATGTCGCGCAGCTCCTTGCGCCAGTCCCGCTGCCGTCCGGTCTGATCGGTGATCTGATCGGAGCCGACGGCCGACAGGGCGCGCGCGAGCGTGACGTAGTAGTAGTACAGGCCCTGGTACGCCGCGCTCTCCGGCTTGTCCTTGAAGCCCGGGTTGACCTCCAGCGTGAAGTTCTGCTCGATCCACCGGACCGCGTCCTGGACGCGCGGTTCGCTGGGATCCAGACCCGCGAACAGGTACGACTTGAGCAGCGCATAGGTCATCGAACCATAGGAGCGCGCGTGCACCTGGCCGTCCTCGATCTTGACGTCGCCGGCCTTGCTGTTGCCCGGGCGATAGACCCCGCCGCCGTCGGTGCCCGCGGTGACGATCGTGCCGTCCTGGCGCGTGATCGAGGAGACGCCGCTTTCCGCCCGGTTCTGGCAGCGGTTGAGGAACTGGACCGCCTTCTGATACGCCTCGTGGTCCGCCGGCAGACCGGCTTCATGCAAGGCCTGCAGCGCCATCTGGGTGTTCGACAGGTCGGGCTTCTCCGAGCTGCCGTAACCGAACCCGCCGTAGTAGGGATCTTCCTCCGAGGAATACCCTTCGCCTTCATCCAGCTGGGTCTCGGTCAGGAAACCGACCGCCTTCTGGATCACCGGTTCGAAGCGGGCCTCGCCCGAAGCCGCCAGCGCTTCCACGCTCACGCTGGTCACGTAGTTCTTGAGTCCTGTCTGGTAGATGCCGCCATCCTCTTTTTGCAGCGACGCCAGCCAGTCCAGACCCGAGGAGACATAGTCCGGTCGCGGGAGGTCGGTCTCGTCGCAGATCCGGATCAGGGCCGAGAGCACCAGCCCGGTGATGCCCGGATCCGCATGATCCCCCATTCCGAACTTGCCGTCCGTTTGCTGGGTCTCCAGGAAGGTGATCGCGGCGCGGATCCGATCGAGTGCCTCGGCCTTGGTCTCGGGCGGCGTTCGCCTCGGCATGGGCGCCAGTTCCTCCGGCTCCGGCGCGGTGCGTGACTGCTCGACACCGTGGATCTCGATCAACGCGAGCAGGCGGTCCACCAGCTCCGGCAGGGATTCCCGGTCGAGATCGGCGAGCGCCGCCTCCTGGGCTTTCGCCAGCCGCCGCCCAGTCGTCTCGAGCCAGGCGCCGCCGGCATCCAGTGCTTCGCCCGGCTTCAGCACGCCGGAGACGTGGGGCAGTTCGCTCTGCGAACCGCTCGCCCCGGTGAGGGCCCGCTGGACCAGTGCCTCCGTGTCCGGATCGAGCTCCCGTCCCTCGGCGTCAGAAAGCAGGAAGGCCCGGGCTTGCTCCCGCGCCTCGTCATACTCCGTGGAAAGGGCGGTTCGCTCCAGGGCCAGTAGGGCTTCGGCGGTGAGCGCGAGGCGCTCCGGGCTTTCGGCCGGGGCGAAGGCGCCGTCCGGCTGCCTTTGGGCGAGCAGGAAGTCAACCGCATCGCGGACGAACGGACCGTCCTGGCTGGTGTAGTGATCCGGCGCGTCGCCCAGCGCCTGCAGGAATCGGGCGGTGGCAAGCGGCTGATCGCCGGCCGGGCCATAACTGCCGTCTTCATTTTGGAGCGCCCGGGTGGCGCGGATCGAGTTGTTGATCAGATCCTTCGTCCCTCCCGGCGCATGGGTCGCGAGCAGCGCAATCAGCGGCAGGGGAAGGAGTTTCAACATTCGTCGCATTCGTGTCTCTCCTCGTCTTGGCAAGGGCCTGGAACCAGTCAGTCTAGCCTTCCCCGACCAGCCGGGGCCAGTGGATGCAGAACGGCGAACGGGCGAGGACGGTTCGATCCGACTCCCCGAATCACAGGCTGCCGGGAGCTTCCTCCAGAACCGGACAATCGATCCAAAGGTTCTGAAATAAAATACTTACGATTCGTTTCCTACTGGTTATCCACATCAGTCCACAAGCTCTTGGTGGAATCCGTCGTGGTCCGTTCCCAGGCCGTTCCCAAGCCGTTCAAGGGGCCTGAACGCCCTTCAAGGTGAGGAGCGCAATGATCTGCAAGCCGTTGAACAGGGCGTGGGCTCCAGCGGAGGCCCAGACGGAACCGGTCCGTTCGAAGATCGCGCCGAGGGTGAGGCCGACCACGAAGACCGGCAGCGCCGACTGGATGTCGTGCAGGATTGCAAACAGCAACGAGGCGGCCAGGAGGGCCGGCACCGGACCGATCGTGACCCGGAGCGCGCTCTGCACGAATCCCCGAAAGAGCACCTCTTCGAGCAGCGGAACCACGAGCACGATCGCGATCAGCACCAGCGGGTTGGTGCGCAGCCGTTCATCCTCCATGAGCGCCCGCACCAGCTCCTGATGCGAGTCCAGGTCGAGCCAGCGCGCGATCTCAAAGTTGATCAGCGAGGCCCCCAGGAAGGCGGGCAGCGCTGCTCCGAGCAGGAGCGTCGCAAACGGCAGCGCCCAGGGGGACGGCAGGTGGAGTCCCAGCCTCGCAGGCCTGAGTCCAAACCGGAGCCGTGCGGTGGAGAACACGATCAGGATCACGGCCAGATTCGCGAACACCGTGAGGAGGATCCCCTGTGCGATGCCGGAAGTGCCCGACGGATCGAACGCCGCGACCAGCAAGGGCGCGGCCAGCATGACGAGCAGATGGAGGGCCAGCGCCAAGAAGCCGAGGTGCTGGATCGCGACCGGCGGGCGGACCGGCGGCGGAAGCCGGCGGCCCGGCCAGGCCAGCACCAGGCGGAACAGCGCGGCGCTCACGCCGATGCCGATGACGGCACTCAAGAGCGCCAGCTCGAACTCCTCAGGCATCATGCGTCACTCCGGCAGGGCGGCCAGCAGCCGCTCGACGTCGGTGTCGTCGTTGTACACGTGGGCCGACGCCCGGATCGAACCGGCGCGGGAGGCGACCACCACGTCGTTCTGGATCAGCCGCCGGTGCAGTTCCTCGAGTTCGAACCCCGGGCGCGTGAACGCCACGATCGACGAACGCTCCCGTTCGCCGCGGGGACTGGCCAGATGATAGCCGCGCTGCTTCAAACCGGAAGCGAGGCGATCGGTGAGCCGCAGGACGTGCCGTTCGATCCGTTGGACGCCGGTCGAAAGAAGCAGCTTCAGCGCGGCGGACAGGGCGTGGATGCCCATGCTGTTCGGCGACGCGTATTCGAACCGGCGCGCGCCCGGCAGCAGCCGCCGCTCATACTTCTGGTTCTCGAACGGATTCTGCATCGAGAGCCAGGAGACGAAGCTCAACTTCAGCTCCTCGAGCCGCGCCTTGCGCACGAAGAACAGACCGATGCCTTCCGGCGTCAAGAGTCCCTTGTGGGCATCGGCGGAGAGGAAGTCGATCGGCAGGCGGCGCAGGTTCAGCTCGAGCAAACCCAGCGCCTGGATGGCGTCGACGAAGAGCAGGATGCCGCGTTCCGCGAGCGCGCCGCAAAGCGACTCGAGATCGATCCGGTATCCGTTCCAGAACGAGACCGCCGAGACCGACACGATCCGGGTCGAGGCGTCGCAGCGATCGAGGATCTGCGCGGTGGTGACCCGATTGAGCACATCCGGCTCGACGAAGCGCACCGTGGCACCGTCATCTTCAGAGCGCAGCCAGGGATGCACGTTGGCCGGGAAGTCCCCCCGGATCAGGACGACCGAATCGCCCGGGCCGAGCCGCAGTCCGTTGGCGACGATGTTGATGCCCTCGGAGGTGTTCCGGACCAGGGCGATTTCGTCAGGGCTGGCCCCGAGCAGCTCGGCCGCCCGCTGGCGGGTTTCGTTGCTGATCCGCTGCCAGCGCGGGTAGTCCCGGGAACCCCGCGCGGCCAGGCCGGACAGGTACTCATCCACCGCCTGGCGGACCGGGGTGGCCAGAGGACCATTCGCGGCCGCGTCGAAATAGGCGCATTCACGGGTGATCGGGAACAGGGCGCGCAGGGCGGACAGTTCCTGGATGGAAAGGTCGCGAACAACATCTTGTATATCCAATTTCCTGACCTACAATCAGCAGTGGTGTTGGTGGATCATGCTCAATCGCGCCTCTTCAACCGGAGTTCGCAACAGAGAATCGGCGCCCAGAGGAGAGGGCTCACCATGATTCCTGTCCGGTCCCGGGAGCGGGGTCAGCCGCCTGACCTCTCCTCCATGTTGATTGCTGAAGTCGATCGGATCGATCGCGGTCTGACCGTCGTCGCCACGTCGCTTCCTCTAGCGCAGGATCTGGTCGTGGAACTCCTGGCCGAGGATGCCGGCGGCCGGATCGTCCTGGTGCTGGTGGAGGATGGTCCCTCGGAACCGCTCTTCGAACGCACTGCCCGCGCCCTCCTGGAGTATCGCAGGACGGCTGCGCTCCTTTCGCGACTCTATCCAAACGGCCGCTTCGATTCCCTGGAAACTCCCCGCGTGATCCTGGCCGCCGGACGATTCTCCGAGCGGCTTCGAGATCAGCTCTTGCTGCTCGGGATTCCGGACCTGACGCTCCTGGAAGGGGTGGTGGCCGAGGCCGGCGGCGGGTTCCATCTGGTGGTCCGGGAACTCGCGCGGCGGAATCCGAACCGCGCCGGGAGCGGGGCACCGAAAGGCAACGGCCCGCGCTCCGGCCGGACGGGCAGGCCTCAGGGAGCGGCCCCCGTGACGGAGCGGCCGCCTCCCACCCCGGCGGCCGTCCCCAATGGAAAGCGCGGTCAGGGCGGTCAGGGCGGAAAGGACGGAAAGGGCCGCTCTGAGTCGCTGGTCGACAGCCTGAAGCAGCGACTGTTGCGGTTGAGTCCAGACGTGATCGAAGAGCAGGACGGCGACCTGCTCGCCTTCCGGGTTTCCGGTCACCTGCTCGCCAAGGTCTGCCAGCTCGAGGATCGGTTGTTGGTGACTCCTGGCGGCGAGCGCGCGGCGCAGATCCAGGTCCGGGACGAAGCCGGAGTGGGGAAGGCCATGGACGCGGTCTTCGAACGTTTCTTTGGCATGTCGCCGACCCGTCGTAGAATCGCGGCGGCGGATCGCAGGGCGGCGCGCACTGCCCGCCTCGGTGACCGCGAGCCCTACGCGCCCTCCGAATCGGAGGCGGGAGCGGCCGGGGGCTGACCAGGCCGATCCGTCGAATCATCCATTGAGAATCGAGAGAGGTTCCCGTCGGTGGCCCGGAAACAACGCGAGAGCCTGACGCGCTCCGAGCGCCGCATGTTTCTGGTGGGGGCCTTCGGCTTGTTGCTGGCCGTGGTCCTGCTGGCGCGCATCCAGGTCGCGAGCATCGACCGGAGTTACTCCCAGGTCCCGTTGCAAGGTGTCAAGGTCAACGTGAACACCGCCGACGAGCACACGCTGGCTCTGCTCAACCAGATCGGTCCCGAGCGGGCCCGGCAGATCATCCTGCATCGTGACCAGTACGGTCCCTTCCGCGCTCTTCCGGATCTGTTGCGCGTGCAGGGGATTGGCCGGAAGACCGTGGAGGGGCTGGTGGACCAGATCTGCTTCGACGATTCCGGCACCGGCGAGTTCGGCAGATGACGGACACTTCTCCCTTCGATCTCGACCGGTTCCTGCGCCTGGCGTTGGATGAGGATCTGGGTTCCGGCGACGTCACCTCGGAGGCCTTGCTCGATCCATCGCTCCGCGCGCGCGGTCTGCTGCGACTTCGAGAGGCCGGTGTGGTGGCCGGACTGCGGGCCGCGCTCCGGGTCTTCGAACTGCTCGATCCGGCCGTCCGGGTCGAGGAGCACGCCCGGGAGGGCGACGAGGTCGGAGCCCATGCGCTGGTGGGGGAGATCACTGGCCCGGCCCGGGTGGTGCTGGCCGGTGAGCGGCTGGCGCTCAATCTGCTCGCCCGGCTGTCCGGCATCGCGACGCTGACCCAGAGCTTCGTGCGGGCCGTGGAAGGCACCGGCGTCGACATCGTCGACACGCGCAAGACCACGCCCCTGTTGAGAGCCCTGGAGAAGCAGGCCGTGCTCCGGGGCGGCGGCGTGAACCACCGTTTCGGGCTCCATGACGCGGTGCTGGTCAAGGACAACCACCTCGACCTGATCGGCGCCTCCGGCTCGGCCGAGAGGATGCGGGCGGCGACCCGGGCCGTACGAGAGCGGGCGCCGGCGGGTCTGTTCATCCAGGTCGAGGCGCAGACCGTGGAAGAAGCCGAGGCGGTGGCCGAAGCGGGCGCCGACTCGGTGCTGTTCGACAATTTCGACCCGCAGGAGTTGAAAGCGGCGGTCCGGCGCGTGCGCGCGGCGGCCGGCCCGCGGCGCATGGTCCTCGAGGCCTCCGGAGGCATCCAGCTGCAGAACGTGCGCGGCTTCGCGATGAGCGGCGTGGACCGCATCTCGATCGGTGCGCTGACCCACGGGGCGCGATCCTTGGACGTGACCCTCGAGATCGAAGCCCGAGGGCCGTGATCCCGCGCTACAGAACGAGCCGTCTTGGTGTTAGGATTCGTGAACCTGTTTCGTTTCAGGTGTCCGGCGGACAGTCATGGGAAGGCGCACTGTGGACCAAGGCGACCTCGACAGGCCGAAGCGACCCCCGCGACACGTCCGGCGGTCGTTCGACGTGACGGTCGAGGCCGAAGCGATGCGCGCCGTCCGCAAGCAGGTGGAAGCCTTCGCCCGCGAGCGCGGGTTCGACCGCGCACAGGTCGGCGACCTGTCGCTGGCGGTGGCCGAGGCGCTGTTCAATGCCATGGAGCACGGGAGCTCTGGATCCGGCTCGGTGAAGCTCGAGATCGATTATGCCGGCGGCAGTCTGGAGATCGCGGTGGAGGATGACGGCGGTATCGACAGCCGCGAGCAAGCCCAGACCCGGGTTGCCCAGATGCGGGAGGTGCTGGCCCGCGAGTGCACCGGCGGGGTTCCGGAAGCCGACCTCGAGCGCGGCCGCGGCCTGTTCTTGATTCGCGCCCGCATGGACCAGGTGCGCGTGGAATGCGCCGGGCAGCACGGCGTCCGGATGATCATGGTGAAGCGCAGATGAACTCCCACTCGACCTATGAAAGCCCCCTCGGCACGCGTTACGCCGGGCCATCGATGCGCTCGCTGTTCTCTCCGAGGCGTCGCATCCTGGAGTGGCGCCGGCTCTGGATCGCGCTGGCGCGCGCACAGCGGGAGCTCGGGCTGCCGATCGACGCGGCCCAGATCGGTCAGCTCGAGGAGCGGCTCGAAGAGATCGATTTCGAGCGAGCGGCCATGTACGAACACAAATTCCGGCACGACGTGATGGCGCACATCCACGCGTTCGGCGACGTCGCTCCGGAGGCCCGGGGGATCTTGCACCTCGGCGCCACGTCGTGCTTCGTGACCGACAATGCCGACCTGGTGATCCTGCGCGAGGCGCTCGATCTGTTGCTTTCGCCGCTGGCCAGCACGATCGACCATCTGGCGCGTTTCGCGAGGCAGCACCGGGCGTTGGCGTGCGTGTCCTACACGCATTTTCAGCCGGCCCAGCTCACGACCGTCGGCAAGCGCGCCTGTCTCTGGATTCAGGACCTTTCGGATGACCTGCGCGCGCTGCGCGCCTTGAAGGACGGCTTGCGCTTCCGGGGCGTCAAGGGCACCACCGGAACCCAGGCGTCTTTCCTGGCTCTGTTCGACGGCGACCATGAGAAGGTCCGGGAGCTCGACCGGAGCGTCGCCGCCGCGCTCGGATTCGAGCGCTGCTACGGAGTCACCGGGCAGACCTATCCCCGCAAGCTCGACTTCGAGCTGCTCGCGGGAGTCGCGGGGGTGGCCATCTCGGCGGCGAAGATGGCGGGCGACCTGCGCCTGCTCGCGCACGAACGCGAACTCGAGGAGCCCTTCGAACAGCATCAGATCGGCTCGTCGGCGATGGCCTACAAGCGCAATCCGATGCGCTCGGAACGGATCTGCTCGCTGGCGCGCTTCATCACCGCGCAGGTCGACTGCGCGGCCCAGACCGCCATGAATCAGTGGCTCGAGCGGACTCTGGATGATTCGGCGGCGCGACGCCTGATCCTGCCGGAGTCGTTCCTGGCCGCCGACGGCCTGCTGCAGACGCTTTTGAACGTCTCCTCCGGTCTGGTCGTGCATCCGACCCAGATCGAGCAGCATGTCCGGAGGGAACTGCCGTTCATGGCGACGGAGGAGATCCTGATGGCCGCCACTCGCGCGGGCGGCGATCGGCAGACCCTGCACGAGTCCATCCGCAAGCACTCCCTGGCCGCCGCCGAACGGGTCAAGGCGGGAGGTGACAACGATCTGCTGGAACGGATCGCCGCGGACCTTGACTTCGCCGAGATCCACGATCGGCTCTCTGACCTGACCCGGCCGGAGCGCTTCGTCGGGCGCGCTCCGGAGCAGGTGGATGAGTTCCTGGCCCGCGAAATCGATCCCCTGCTCCTGGAGTTCAAGGATCGATTAGGGGGCCGGGGAGACGTGTGGGTCTAGATCCTTTCGATGCGATCAGTCGGGATCGACCTGATCGTCTTCCTCGATGATCTCGATGATCTGCTGCCCGCTCCCGTTCCGGCCGCAGCAGCAGCAGCAACAGCCACCGCCGGAATTACCGATGAGGATCTCTTCCACGATCTCGTGACGCTCGTCGGAGTCGTCCCCCAGAAGTCTCAGGACGCGCATTCTCCGGGTCGTGTCGGCCTTGGCCTTGGTCTTGAGCTTGGCCTTGGTCTTGAGCTTGGCCTTGGCCTTGGTCTTGAGCTTGGCCTTGGCATTCTGCTTTGCCAGGGCGAGCGCTTTCTGGCCGTCCCCGGACTCGAGCAGTCTGATCTCGAGGCCCTCGTCGCCGTTCGATTCGAGAACCAGGATCTTGCGGCCGTGGGGGGCGATCTTGAGAGTCTGGCCGTCGTCCGACTTCAGCACGTAACTGCCCTTGCCCGAGGGCAGCAACTTGAGGGTCGCATCCGACTGCACGATGAAGCTCCGCTGCTTGGAGCTGCTCTGCTTCTGCTTCGCGAGGGACTTTGCCGCAGAGGCCGCACGGGCCTTGGCGCGCGCCACACGGGCCTTTTCATCGGCCTTGCGTCGGTCGTCGGCTTGCGGGTGCTCCGGCTGCGGTTCGTCCAGGTCGAGCTCTGCGACCGATTCCGGCCGGCGTGCCAGATGCACATCGAACTCCAACGGCTTGCCGGCTCGGAGGATCGTGACCGCCACGGTCTTGCCCGGCCCGGCCGCCCGCAGGCTCTTCTGCAGATCGTCCGGCTGCTGGATCGCGTCACCGTCGATGGACACGATCACGTCGCCTGCCGAGAGGCCGGCCTGCTCGGCCGGACCTTCAGGAACCGTATTCTCGACCCGCACACCCCGGTCGGATTCGGCGAAGTAGATCCCGATCCAGCCCTGCTTGTCCGTCGCGGGCCCGGTGGGCCGGGTCGGCGTGGGCGGGGTGAGCAGTCTGGGTGGTTGGGGCGGAACCGGCGGCCTGCGCGGCCTCGGCGGAACCGGCGGGTGCGGAGCTGGGGGTGCCTCGGTCACTGAATCGGGCCAGTTCAGCTCCAGGAAGGAGGCCAGCCGGATGGTGCGCCGGTGTTCCTGCCCGTCCCTTCGGACGGTCAGCTTGACTTCGTCACCCGGCTGCCGATCCTGGATCGCCTCGCGGAGATCCTCGGCCGAGGAGACCGGCTCGCCGTCGAGTGCGACGATCAAGTCGCCACCTTGCAGTTCTGCCTTCGCGGCCGGACTGTCCGGTCGCACGTCGGAGATCAGCGCTCCCGCTTCCGCGGTTGTCTCGATCATCACGCCCAGATAACCGCCGGACCGAGCCTGTTCCGCGCTCTCGCCCGGAGCCGCTTGATCAGGCTCATCGGGCGCGGGAGCCACCGGCTGGCGAGCCTTTGGCGCCCTCCGCTCTGGAGCCTTCGGGCCCGGAGTCTCCGAACTCTCCGAACTCTCCGGCCGCCGGCCGAGTTCCACGGCCTGCTCGATGACCGAATCGCCCCGCTGGATCTTCAGCGTGATCCGGTCGCCCGCGGAGTGTGCGGCCAGTCGTTTGACGAACTGGTCCAGGCCCGCGACCGGCTGGCCCTCCAGTTCCACGATGACGTCGCCTTCCTTCAGTTCGGCCTGCTCGGCCGCCGTGCCCGGGCGGATGGCCAGCAACTTCACGCCCGCCTGGTCCGGACCGATTTGAACACCGAGATACCCCTGTTCCAGGACCGGTTCGGCGAACACGGCCGCTGGAACGGCGGAGTGAGCGGCGGTCGTCAGGCCGCAAAGGAAAGTGAGTGCGGTCCAGAGGACGCCTGTGAACTTCAGCATGATTCTGCTCCTGATTTTTCGGCCGGATCGAGGGTCAGAGCATAAACGGCCGCCGGCGCGCACTGTTGGGGTGATTCACCGCGCGCCCCATTGGTAGACTCCGCGACACACATGACGCTCTCGCTCTCGACACGCTGGATGGGGAATCGGTCTTATGGGGCCGGCGATCTGCTTCAGGCGCTCCAACGGACCGACCTGCGGCGAGCGGCCCTGATGACCGGTCGGGTCCACCCGTCCGCCGAGCAGCTCACTGCAGTCCTGAAGCCCGCCGGCGCCCGGATCGATGTGATCCTGGCCCGCTCCGCCGGTGCTGAAGAGGATCGGCAGGAGAGCGCGTCCTTGTTGTCCCGGAATCCTGAAGAGCGCGGCCTCGCGCTCCAGGCGGCCGGCGCCGCGGTGGCCCTGGCCCGCCGACTCGGCGCGCGCAACATCGTCCTGAAGCCGGGCCGCGTGGATCTTCCGCGTACCCACGAACGCCAGGAGGAGATCTGGGCCCGCCTCCGGTCCGAGGGCCCGACGAGCGAGCTGCGCTCCGAGGTGGCGGCGATGGCGAGAGAGGTGGAACGCAGCATCGCTCCCGATCTGGAATCGGCCTGCCGCGCGCTGTTCCAGATCTGCCGCAGCGAGCCGGCGATCCGCTTCTCGATCGCGACTCCTTTTTCGGTGTTCGGCTTCCCTTCCTTCAAGGCCCTGCCGTTGGTGCTCCAGGAATTGAAGGAACCGAATCTCGGCTACTGGCACGACGTCGGCGCGGCGCATCTCCAGGAAGTGCTGGCGCTCGCTCCGCAAAACGGCTGGGGCGGAGAGAACGCGGCGCGCTGCTTCGGCGTGAGCCTGCAGGACGTGGTTTCGACCGAAACGCATCTGCCGCCCGGAGCAGGCGAGGTGGATTTTCAGGCGGCGCGGGACGTGGTGCCGGCCGGCGCGCCGGGGGTGCTGGAGATCGAGAGCCGATTTCCCGCGCCGGATGTTTCGCTGGCGGTCTCGTTTCTCGCCTCGAAGGGGTTTTGAGCGCGAGCCGCGATGGGGTCACCGGCCGCCGCTTTTCTGCGCCGCGGCGAAGCGGAGCTGGGGGCGGCCGCGGCCGATCGCAACGGCGCCTCGGATCGCGCCGTGCACATAGCGCTTGGCCGAACGGACCGCCTGCTCCAGGGAGTCGGAAAGCAGGAGTCGCGAGAGCAGCGCCGCGGAGAGCGCGCAGCCGGTTCCGTGCGCCCGCGCGGCGGTTCCCGAGATGCGGGGCAGCGTGAATTCGGTGATCCGGCCCGCGTCGTTCAGCAGGTCGCGAGCCTGCGGGCCGCGGGCGTGCCCGCCCGTCAAGAGGACCGCCTGCACGCCGGTGGCCAGCAGCAGTTCGGTGGCCCGCTCCGGCGCCCTTTTGACCTGGGCCGGGCTCTGTCCGAGCAGGAGCGCCAGCTCGGCCAGATTGGGTGTCACCACCCGGGCCAGGGGCAGGAGGCGATCGAGTAGCAACCGGCGTCCGTGCCGGTCGAGAAAGGGTGCGCCGCGCGTGGGAGCCAGCACCGGATCGACCACCAGGGGCCGGCACCCGGGAGCGGCCTCCAGGGCGGAGCAGAGCGCCCGGATCATCGCGGCCGAGGGCAGCAGACCGGTCTTCGCGCCGGCGATCTCGACGTCGTCCAGCAGGACGTCGAGACGGCGGCGGAAGGCTGAAGGTGACAGCGCTCCGGTCGCCCGCACGCCGTGAGTGTCCTGGATCGTGAGCGCAGTCGAAAGCGCGGCGCCCGAGAGGCCGTGGGCCAGGAAGACCTTGAGGTCCGCCTCCAGGCCGGCGCCGCCGGTGGGATCGGATCCGGCGATGGTGAGCGGGGTGAGCGAGGTGATCGCCGTCATCCGGCGTACATGCGGTCGATGATCTCCGCGTACCTCTCGTTGATCACGTGCCGCCTGAGCTTGAGGGTTTCGGTCAGCTCCCCTGCTTCCATGCTGAACGGCTCGGACAGCAGGTGGAACCTGCGGATCTGCTCGTACGGTTTGAAGCCACGGGAGCGGTGCAGCAACCGGTCCATCTCGGCCCGGAGTCGATCCCGCAGTTCCTGATCGTCGGACCCGCCCGCGGCCTCCGAGCCGCCGGCGCCGGCGGCATCAGCCGAGGCGCCCATCACCGGAACGGCGGCTCTCGCCGGGACGATCAGTGCGCCGAGCTGCTTCTGATCCTGGCCGAGCACGACGACCTCTTCGATCAGCGGACTGAGGCGCAAGGCGTTCTCGATCGGTTCCGGTTCGACGTTCTCGCCCCCCCGCAGCACGATCGTGTCCTTCGCCCGGCCGGTGACCTCGAGTTCTCCGGTCGGATGGACGCAGCCCAGGTCGCCGGTATCGAAGTACCCCTGTTCGTCGATCGCTTCGCGCGTCGCCTGGAGGTCCTTGTAGTAGCCGGCCATCACCTGCGGTCCGCGGACATGCAGGACCCCGGTCTGGCCGGGCGGGAGCTTCCGGCGATCCAGGACGCCGCGCGCCTCGACCTGGGTGCCGGGAATCGGCGGTCCGACCGTGCCGAGCCGCGGGATGTTCCGGTGGCGCACCGACACCAGCGGCGCGGTTTCCGTCAGCCCGTAGCCGTTCAAGAGCGGCATTCCGACCAGGTCGAAGAACTGATCCACGTGCCGGGGCAGCGATCCGCCGCCCGACACCAGCACCTTGAGCCGGCCGCCCAGCGCGGCGCGGATCTTGCAGAACAGCATCCGTTCACCCAAGCGATGGACCGGAAGGCACATCTTTCCCCAGGGGCTGATCGGGGCGCCGGTGGCCGGGTCCTCCAGGCGGGACTGGCGGTAGAAGGTGCCACCCCGGATCAACCCGCCGACCAGCAGGCGCCGCAGCGAGGAGCCCTCCAGCAGCCGGCGGCGCACCTCTTCATAGAGCAGCTCGAAGACGCGCGGCACGGCCGCGAGCACGGACGGCCGCTCGCGGAGCAGGTCCTGCTTGAAGGTGCGCTTCGAGGTGTAGATCGTCAGGCAGTTCTTGGAGATGGCCGCGTACTCGATCAGGCGTTCGAACATGTGCCAGGCGGGCAGGATCGAGAGAAAGACGTCATCGGGAGTGAACTCGACCACGGCCGGCACGGCGCGGATGTTGTGCAGGATGTTGTCGTGGGTCAGCACCACGCCCTTGGGCCTGCCGGTCGTGCCTGACGTGTAGACGATCGTGGCCGTGTCGCTGCCCCGGCTGCGGTCCAGGAACGGCGTGAGCGTGGCGCCCTTCGCCATCCGACTGCGGCCGCGTTCGCGAACCTCGTCCAGGGACAAAAGCGGCCTGGGATCGCCTTCCCGGTAATTGCCCTCCAGCAGGATGATGCACCGCAGATCGGCGATGTCCGTCAGGACCGCGGAGAGTTCGTCCAGGACCCGGCGGTTCTCCAGGACCACGATCCGGGCGCCCGAATGGCGGATCAGGTAGTCGAGTTCTCCGGGAGAGGTGTCGGTGCCGCGCGGCACGTCGGCGGCTCCCAGGGCGAGGATCGACAGATCGGACATCAGCCAGCGGACCGAGTTGTCGGCAAACAGCCCGACCCGGTCGCCCGAGGCGATGCCCAGGGTGGAGAAACCGAGCGCCGTCTCGCGCACGGCCTGGGCCAGTTCTCCGTAGGTCCAGACGCGGCCGTCGCCGCCGCGCTCCTTGAAGGCTGGACGGTCCGGATACCGCTCGGCGGCGTGAAAGAAGACGTGGGCGATGCTTCGGACCATGGTCTGCGCCTCCCGCGTGATACGTTCCCATTCTACGACGCACCCGCTATGTTCCGTAGCCCGGCTTTTGGCCGCTGTGCCCGAAAACGCGCGGGCCGGGCCCGAAACATCGAACGAATCGGGGACAAAATGGGCCGGCAGTCCGCTTGCCTGCAGCCGTTCGGGAGGTAGACTCCCAGGTTCGCAGATGAAACATGAGCTTGCGGGTGTAGCTCAGCGGTAGAGCACAACGTTGCCAATGTTGTTGTCGTGGGTTCGATCCCCATCACCCGCTCCAATCTTCGAGGGTCCGCCGCCGGTTCGGTGACGGACCCTTCTCTTTTGCCGCCGCTGCCGGACGCGCTCGAGCCGGCCTCAGGCCGGGCCGTGGCGCTCCTTCCAATCGGTGAGTTTCTGGAGGGCTTGCAAGGGCGTCAGGTTGGCGGGGTCGAGCTCCTTGAGTTCGCGCAACAGGGCTTTCTCCAGGGGTTCGAACAGGGTCTGCTGGGAGCGGATCGCCGGGCGTTCCGGTTCGGCGGGGGAGGACCGTGGATCGAGATCGGGCTGGTGCTGTTCGAGGTCTCGCAGGATCAGGGTCGCGCGCTCGAGCACTGCCTTTGGCACGCCGGCCAGACGGGCGACGTGGATTCCATAGGAGCGGTCGGACCCGCCTTCGACGATCTGGTGCAGGAACACGATCTCATCGCCCCATTCGCGGACGGCCACGTTCAGGTTGACCACGCCGGAGTGCGTCGCCGCCAGATCGATCAACTGGTGATAATGGGTCGCGAACAGCGTGCGCGCGCGATTCGTGTTCAGCAGATGTTCCGAGATGGCCCAGGCCAGCGCCAGGCCGTCGAAGGTCGATGTGCCCCGGCCGACCTCGTCGAGAATGACCAGCGAACGGTCGGTGGCGTTGTTCAGGATGTTGGCGGTCTCCGACATCTCCACCATGAAGGTCGAGTTGCCCCGGGTCAGGTCGTCCGAGGCGCCGACCCTCGCGAACACGCGATCGGCCACCCCGAAACGCGCGGAACGCGCCGGCACGAAGGAACCCATCTGCGCCATGATCTGCAGGATCGCGACCTGGCGGATGTAGGTCGACTTGCCCGCCATGTTGGGACCGGTGACGATCGACAGGCGGCGATCGCGCCCGTCGGCGCGGCAGTCGTTCGGCACGAAGACCGAGGCGCCGATCAGCGCGGCCAGGACCGGATGGCGCCCCGCTTCGATCGAGAGCGTGTGGCTGTCATCGACCTCGGGACGCACGTAACCGTGGCGGGCGGCCACCTCGGCGAGCGACAGCAGCGCATCCAGGTCGGCCAGCGCGCCGGCGCTTTGCTTCAGCGTGGCCAGCCGAGAGATGACCGCCGCGCGGAGCTCCTGGAACAGCTCCGCCTCCAACCGGTTGGCCGAGTCCTCGGCGCCGAGCACGCGGGTCTCGTAGTCCTTGAGCCTCGGAGTGATGTAGCGCTCGGCGTTTTTCAGCGTCTGCTTGCGCAGGTAGTCGGACGGTACGCGCTCGCGGGACGAATTGGTCACCTCGATGTAGAAGCCGAACACGCGGTTGAAGCCGACCCGCAGGTTCTGGATGCCGGTGCGCTCGACCTCCTCGGCCTGGTAGCCGGCGATGAACTTGCGGCCGTCACGGTGGATCGACCGCAACTCGTCCAGCTCGGCGCGATAACCGTCCTTGATCAGGCCTCCCTCGCCCGCGCCGAGCGGCGGGTCGTCGGAAAGCGCCGCTTGAAGCAGGCTGGTGAGCTCGGGCAGCGGGTCGATCCGATCCAGCACGCCGCAGAGTTCGGCGGCGTTGCGCTCGAAAAGAAGCGCCAGCAGCTCGGGGAGGATCAAGAGCGACTGCCGCAGATGGACCAGGTCCCTGGGGCCGGCGCGATTGGTGACCACCCGCGTCAGCAGCCGTTCGAGGTCGATCACGCGGCGCAGGAGTTTGCGGAGCGCGTCGCGGGCGGCTCGCTCGGCGACCAGCTCTTCCACGGCGGCCTGCCGGAGGTGGATCGCCTTCAGGTCGCGGAGCGGAGCGAGCAGCCACGCGCGCAGGCGCCTCGCACCCGGAGCCGTCACGGTCTCGTCCAGGACCGTGAGCAACGCTCCGTCCCGGCGGCCGTCGCGGGCGGTGCCGATCAGTTCCAGGCAGGACTGCGTGGCCCGGTCCAGGATCAACCGGTCGCAGTCCACCTCGAGTCGAGGCGGGTTCAGGTGGGTCAGGGCGGTCTTCTGGGTGTCCTGCAGATAGCGCAGCGCGGCCCCGGCGGCGACGACTCCAGGTGAGTGCGCGTCGAGACCGAAGCCGTCCAGGCCGGCCACCTCGAAGTGCTCGCACAGCGTCGCCAGGGCGCTGGTCCGGTCGAATTGCCAGTCCGGCCGCGTGGTCAGCGCCGGGCCGCCATCGCGGTCCGCCGGGGGCAGCCGGCGCTCTTGCGCGAGCGTCTCCGACAAGAGCAGTTCCGCCGGCTTCAAGCGGCTGAGCGCGTCCGGGAGATCTTCCAAGTCGCATTCGTTGACCAGGAACTGTCCGGTGGAAAGATCGAGGCAGGCCAGTCCCGCACGCCCCGAGGCCTCCACATGCAGCGCGGCGAGATAGTTGGGCGCCGACCGGTCGAGCAGATCCTCCTCGGTGATCGTCCCGGCGGTCACGATCCGGGTGACGGCCCGTTCGACGACGCCGTCAGCGTCCCTTGGATCCTGGATCTGATCGCAGATGGCGACCCGGTGGCCGAGCGAGACCAGCTTCTTCAGGTACTGGTCGACCGATTTCACCGGCACGCCGGCCATGGGGATCGCGTCGGCGCCCTTGGAGCGCGAGGTCAGCGCCAGGCCCAGCACCCTCGAGACGGTCTTCGCGTCCTCGTAGAACATCTCGAAGAAGTCGCCCATCTGGAAGAACAGGATCTCGTTCGGATATTCCTGTTTGAAGCGATGGAACTGCGCCATCGCCGGGCTGAGCTTCTTGCCGTCCACCTTGCTGACCATCGACTTGCCCGGGGCCGGCCCGCCTACTGGATCTGGATCGCCGCCACGTTGCTGAACGTGAGCGGCGGAACGTCTCCGACGATCTGGAAGTAGGCGTCCAGGCCGATCAGGTTCGGGTTGTCCGCCAAGGTCAGCGGAACGCGGAACAGTCCGTCCGCCGGGAAGCTGCTGGCCAGCACGTAGTAGAACGCGTCCGGGTCGAGGCCGAAGGTGCCCGCCACGCCGGGCAGGCTGGCGCTGCCGGTGCCGAACGAGGCCAGCAGGTGGACCGCTCGCCCGGGCGTGCCGGCCAGCTGGATTTCGAAGGTCTGCCCGATGGTCACCGCGCCGAACACGCCGGTGTGCGGCAATCTGCCGAAGTCGAGAATTTCGAAGTCGTCGATCGCGGCCTCGGTGATCGAGTTGTTGGGATCATCCTCCGCGATGAAGCGCACGCGCATGCGATCGCTGGCGGCGATCAGCCCGTCGAGTGCGAACTCCCGTTCGGTCCAGCTGTTCTGCAGGCCCATGACCGTCTCCAGCAGCGTCCAGCTCTGCCCGTCGTCGTTGCTGATCTGGATCGTGAACGGGTCATCTCCGTCGTCGTTGTAGTAGTGCCGCTGGTAGCGGACCACCGGCGAGACCAGGCCGGTGAGGTCGAACAGCGGCGTCATCAGCGTGGTGTGCCCCGAGTCGACGTCGTCGGAGCCGAGCGAGGAATTATTGTTGCCGGTGACGTAGCACTGTGTTCCGCCCACCGTGGCGTCATCGCCCGGCTGCGTGACCGTGCCGCCCGTCACGACCGGATTCGGATCGACGCGCTCCCACAAGCCGGTCGTGGCGGTGTCGCCCGGCACTCCGGCGCTGAAGCCCAGTTCGCTCTCCAACAGGTCCCGCAGGATCACGCGCGGCGAACCGATCTGCAGCGGCACCTGCAGCGTCCGCGACAAACCGTCCACCGCCACGGTCAGGCCCAGGTCGACGGTCACCCCGGCCGTGGCCGCCGGGTCGATCCGGAGGACCAGCGGACTGGCCGCGTTGTCGCCGTCCTGCCGCGATCCGAGCGCCGGGATCGATGCCGAACCGGTCAAGATCGTCACCATCGGATCGCCCGAGGTCAGCGTCAGTTGAATCGGAGCCGCCGTGGCGAGCTGCCCCTTGTTGCGCACCTCGAGCACCAGTTCGAGATCCTCGCCCGGATCGGCGTGGCCGTTGCCCGCGCCGGAGATCTCGGTGAGCGTGAGGCCGGTATCGATGATCCAGCTCCCGGCATACTTGATCATCAACAGACCCGGTTCCAGATTGAGTTCGGCGGTGCTCACCATCTGGGAGACCGGCGGCCAGAAGCTCTCGCCGATCTCCGGCGTGAACGCGATCGTTCCATACACGTCGTTGTAGTGATCGATCGAGATGCCGTTGGCCGGATAGAGCAGGTCGTGGGCCACGCCGTGCGTGTAGCCGTTGAAGGCCGCCATGTCGATCGAGTACTCGTTGTAGACCGGGCCGGGCGAGGCCGACCGGTAGCCGTACGGCTCCACCAGCCATTCCCCATAGGTATGCATGCTCCAGGCGGTCCGGAAGTTCTTCCCGTTCATGAACGCGTTCAGCGCGGCGGTCTCCGGCTCGGATCCGGCCGCGGGACCGCGATAGACGCTCGAACAGGGATCGCCGCTCGAGCCGGAGTTGTCGTAGCCCCAGAAGGTCGGCCAGTTCCGATTCAGGTCCACGCCCGGACATCCGGCCGGGCGCCGGTTCTTGCGCCACATTCCGCCGCCGTTCGGATTGGTTT
>Ga0326597_10004491_pt1 | contig 19643 bp, 17 predicted proteins | sample RVTome_12_FD_203789 | JGI IMG/M metagenome (GOLD analysis project Ga0326597, IMG submission 203789) | Soil microbial communities from uranium-contaminated site in the Upper Colorado River Basin, Wyoming, United States - RVT100D185 | ecosystem: Environmental > Terrestrial > Soil > Contaminated >... | reverse complement strand
AGCTCAAGGGTAAGCTCGCCGGCGGCTACCAGCGCGATTTCCAGCTGCTCAAGGAGCCGCTCATTCGCGGGCTCGACCGCACCGGGGCGATGCTCGACGCGGTGGCGGGTGCGGTGCCCCGGCTCGTCGTCGATCGTGCGCGCTGTGTCGCGGCGCTGGTGGGTGGTGCGCTGGCCACCGACGAAGTCATGCGTCGGGTGGAAGCGGGCCGGCCGTTCCGCCTTGCCTACCGGGACGTCGCGGCTGCGCTCCACCGGGGGGAGAGCTTTGCGCCGCCCGCGGCCGCCCGTCTCATCGCCCGCCGTGGGTCGACCGGAGGGATCGGGAATCTCGGACTCGGCGCCGCCCGGGCGCGCGTGCGACGAGGGCGGGCGTGGAACGGGCGGGAGCGGCGGCGGTTCGAGGCCGCGATGCGGCGGCTGGCCGGACCGGGGCGACCGGGGGGGGCCGGCGATGACCGCTGACCGCCGCAAGCGCCATCTCAAGATCCTGGAGCTGATCAGCACCCGGGCCGTCCGGACCCAGGAGGAGCTGGCGGAGGCGCTCGCGGCGGAGGGATGGGAGGTGACCCAGTCCTCGGTCAGCCGTGACATCGCGGCGCTCCGGCTGGTCAAGGTGGACGGCGCCTACCGGCGCCCCTCGACGGTGGCCACGCCGGCGAATCCCGACGAGCGCCGGATTGCGGAAGGGGTCCTGACGATGGAGCCGGCGGGCGACGCTCTGGTTGTGCTCCACACGCCGCCCGGGGAGGCCAACCGGGTGGCGGTGGCCATCGACCGGTTGGCCTGGCCGGAGGTGGTCGGGACCATCGCGGGCGATGACACCATATTCCTGGCCGTGAAAGACGGCACGGCGCAGCGGCGGGTTCTGGGCGAGGTGCGGAAGCTCACGAGCGCGGGGTGAATGTTGCCGGACTCACCGGACTCGCCGGGGGCCGACCGGCCGCGCAGGGTCATCCTGAGCGAAGCGAAGGATCGGGTCGGTGGTACGGGTGAGCCCGGAGACTCACTCACATGCCCTGGCCGCTCCTTCGCGCCGGGGCGGCGCACTATCGGCGGCTGATCCAGTTGTGGTGGGACGCGGATCCGGAGCTGCGAAGGCCGGTGGAGGAGGCAGAGCAGTAGCTGCCGCGACGGTAGTGTGCGCCGCGACGTATGGCCAACACGACGACTGAGCCATGAGCTAGGGCCAAGCGAAAGGGCCCAGCCCCGCGAGGAGCTGGCCCCTTTCGCTGCAGACTACTTACTCCTTCTCCTTCTTGGCAGGCTTCACATTGGCCTGAACGGACGTCGTCCCGGTCGTGGACAGGCCACCGTTCACCGTTGCCGTGATCATAATTGTTCCGGTCTTGGTGACCCAGACGTCCCCGAAATCGGCTTTGGAATGGGTGGGGTCCAAAGGCTGAGTCAGGACGCGGATCGCCGTTGTATCACCACCGGGCGGGTTGGTGCACTCCGTAGCCTGTTGAACGTCGGACCGAAGCTCCGTTGGGGTTCCGTTGTTGTTGGACGATGTCAGATAGGCGCAGAAGCGGAGGGCAGGCTCGAAGCCAATGCTCGTATTCGCGCTAACCGTGACGGCGGCTGGCCTGGCAGAGTCTGCACTCGTGCCGTTCCATGTGCTTGGAATACCTGGGTTGTGGGCGTCGTCTAACCAGTCAACAAGCAGCTCAGTGACCGACTGGTTGCTGAACTTGCTCCGGAAGCCGGTCGCGGTCCCTGTGGCATCGGGAATGTCACACAGATTGGCGTTGCTGAAGGCCAGCACGCCGGCATTGGTCTCGTGCACCATCAAGGTTGGATCCGTGCCGTCGCAAATCGACACCAACGCGTACGGGCTGAACTGCGTCCGCGGGTCGATCGTGCCCCATTCATAAACTATATCTAGGGGGTTTGTTGACACCGGGAACGCATAGACCAGTGCTCTCTCATCCTCCAAAGTGGCATTGGCGGTTCCTGCCAGGAGATCAGTCCAGTTTCCTAGCGTAAAAGTCGTCGGGGAGGTGAAGGTCGCAGGGCCCGGTGCCGCCTTAGACAGCGTATCTGTCCCGACAGTGCCCTTGAGCACTGGTGGAATGCCGTCGGCAAGATCGTAGTCTTTGCCTACCACGTAATACACCCCACCGCTGCTGGGGGATAGCGCTTTATCAAATTCGACGGCGTCCAGTCCGCTCGTGTCGGCGAGGTCCGTGTAATCTTGGTCGTGCGCATTGAACATGCACTTGGTGAGCGCTTTGGTCAGGCTGGACCCCACCGTCGTAGACGGTGGCGAGGCCGACCGCGACGCTGTCCCGATGAGATCCATGATCTTGAAGCCGTTGAGGCGGGCATCCGTCGACTGCGGTCCCCCACTCTCCATCAGACTCTCATACCCCTGCGCCGTCTGAAGTGTCGGCGGCGAGAAGTAGTTTAGCAGAGACTTCACGTCATTGAAATTGCAGTCTAATGTGCTCGCCTGCTTGAACTGCGGCGCCGTCGGCGGAGCCTGCCCCTGGTCACTACAGGCAGCGACGGCGAATGCAGTTCCCAGGGCCAAAAACAGCCAACGACGCCTCATGGATCCTCCCTCCCCCGGGGGTCGGGGAGTAACTGTCGGTTTTGGAAGAATTGAAGAGAGTGAATATTCGCCGTCGTTCGCCGAAACGCAAATGGCAGACCAGCATGGCGCCCCACGATGCTGGATGTAAGTCCATGAATAGATATAACTTGGCTTCAGGCGCCTGGGCTTTGTCTCCCATCACGCAACGCTCTGAAGCAGCCATGCAACGGCGCGAACCCCTCAGTTCGTAACCCCGAACAGCGATTTGAAGCGCGGATTGCCTCGGAGGTCCCTGAACCACCACGTCTGATCCTTGCCGATCGATGCCCGCATCTGCGGATTCGCCGCGACGTAGGTGCTCAGCAACCTGATCGCCTCGTCCGGCTCCGAGAGCTGGATCCGGACGAGCGCCTCGTAATACGCCAGATCGTGCGTCGGGTCGACGCTCGCGTCGCCTCTCGCCATCTCGGCTACCGATCGTGCACTGTCTGGGAGTCCCGCCCGCACGAGCGCGAGCGCCACCAGCATCCGCCCATAGAGTTGGTGATAAGGCTTAAGCGCCGGCGGGGTCACCGCCACGAACCGGTCATACAGCCTCCAGGCCTGATTGACGTCCGGGGGCACCTCCTTCAGGGCGTACAGCCAGATCTGGCACTCCGTGAAGCGGTAGTAGTCGGGGAACCGGCGCTGTCCCTCCCCACACCAGTGCCGCGCCTCGATCGCATCCTCCAGATCCAGGGAGGCCTGGAATAATCGCCAAACGGTTTGCTTGGCTGTCTTGAGGTAGGGATCTGCCTCATATGAGCGCTGTGCTGCCAGCTTTCCCTCAGCGGTCTCCCCTTCACCGCCCAGCAGAAAGCTCAGGACTGTCCAGGCCCAAGCGGCGGTCGGATTGGCGGTCACCGCGGTCCGCAGATCCTGCTCCGCCTGAGCCAGTAACTTGGCGGCGCGGGTCTGGTCCGGCTCGAGATTGAGCAGCCACTTCCAGTACTCCAGAGTGCCCCGGATCTCGAGCGCGTCCGCATCATTGGCCTGGAGATTAAGGGCCCGATCGGCGTGCTCCATTCCGACGGTGACCCATTTCGAGTTTAGGGTCTTGTCGAAACCAACCAGCTCCGATTGTCGGTAGGCGATCCACGCTCGCTGCACGGCCGGCTTCGGCCAGCGCGAATCGAGCGATTCCGCCTTGGCCAGGACTGAATCCGCCTGCGTCAGGTGACGTGCGGCAGCCGCAGTGTCCCCAGACGCGAGGAGCGGGTCGGTCTCCTTGGTGAGCTGCTCCGCTTGCTGCAGGAGATCCCACGCCGCGGGCTTGCTCGTGCTTGCTCGGCTCTCACGCAGCTCGATTTCGTTCCCCAGCTTCTTCCGCAGGAACAGGGCGACCTCCTTCGCCAGGTCGTCCTGCAGCGCGAAGATCTCGGCACGCGGTCGCTCGAGAGCCGTGCTCCCGATCTCGGCCCCGCTCGCGGCATCCACCAGCGACACATTGACTCTCAAGCGATTGTCCGCTTGAGCGATCGAACCCTGAAGAATGGTGCCTACCCGAAGCGCACGAGCGATGCTGTCCGGTGGCACGTCCTGGTTCTTGTACGGAGCTACGCCGTTTCCGGAGACAACCTGCAAGGGCTGCACTTGGCTCAGCTCGTGGATCAGCGCTTCGGTCAATCCGTCCGCCAGGTAGCCCAGCGAATCGGACCCGCCTCGCTGGCGGAAGTACATGACTGCGATGTGCTTGGGGTCGAACGCGTCGGCGGGTCCGGCTACCCCACCCCCGCGATGCCCGAATTTCCACACCCCGAACCCGAGCCCTGCCAGCAACACGAGCGCGCCGGCGACCATCGACCAGAACTTCGCCCCGGTGAATCGACCTGAGGCTGTCAACTCGGGCGGCGTCTTTCTCCGCGTCGCGGCGGCCGCCCGGGCACCGGTCGTCCTCCGGGATCCGGTCGCCGCACGCCGGCCCGCCGTCTTTTGCAGAGCCGCGTCGGCCTCCGCTCCCGCCAAGGCGTCCGCGAACTCCCGCATGGTCTGGAACCGGTCGGCCGGGGTCTTCTCCAGCGCCTGCAGGATCGCGTCCTCCACCTCGTCGGGGATGGACTGCCGCACCACCTGCAGGCTCGGCACCGTCTCCATCGAGTGCCGCGCCATGATGGCCATGGCGTTGGGCCCGGTGAAGGGGGGTTGCCCGATCAGCAGCTCGTAGAGCACGCACCCCAGGCTGTAGACGTCGCTCCGGGCGTCGACGTGCTCGCCGCCGAGCGCCTGTTCCGGGCTCATGTAGTGGGGCGTGCCGACCGCCATGCCGGTCTGGGTCAGTTTCTCGCCGCCCGCCTGGCTCACCGCCCGCGCGATGCCGAAGTCGGCGACCAGCGCATGCCCCCCCAGCAGCAGAATGTTTTCCGGCTTGATGTCGCGGTGGACGATGCCGCGCTGGTGAGCGAAGTCGAGCGCTTCCGCCGCCTCGCAGGTAATCCGCAGCGCGTCGTGCAGGGGGAGTTGCTGCTCCCGGTTCAGCCGGTCGCGCAGCGACTCCCCCTCCACGAACGGCATGACGTAGTAGAGCAGGCCCTCGCTCTCCCCTGAGTCGTAGAGGCCGAGGATGTGGGGGTGCTGGAGGGTGGCGGCGACCCGGATCTCCCGGAGAAACCGGTCGGCGCCGAGCGAGGCGGAGAGCTCCTGGCGCAACACCTTGACCGCCACCGCGCGCTGATGCTTGACGTCCCGGGCGAGGTAGACGGTGGCCATTCCACCCTCGCCGATCTGGCGCTCGAGCTGGTAACGATCCCCCAACGCGGATCGGAGTCGGTCCAGGAGCGGAGCCGTCAAGCTGGGTCCTCGGTGTAGTGGCTGATGGGGAAAGAAGATAGGCCGCTGCGGCGGGCCGTGCCAGCAGGAACGGTCGAGAATCTTCGTCACCCTCGGGAAGGTGAGGCGGCGGTTACCGGGCGACCAAGGTGGAGAGCGCGCCGCTCATTTCGGCGGCCGACTGCCAGCGGTCCTCCGGCCGCTTGGCGAGGGCCCGGCCGATCGCAGTCGCCAGCGGGGCGGGGACGTCGGGCCGGAGCGATCTGACATCGGGTGCCGGCTGGGTAAGATGGAGCTGCAGGACCGCTGCCTCGTTCCGATGGGCGAAGGGGGGCTGGCCGGTGAGGCACTCGAACAGGACACACCCGAGGGAGTAGAAATCGCTGCGGTGGTCGATTTCCTGGGTCGCGGCGATCTGCTCGGGGCTCATGTAGGCCGAAGTCCCGACCGCGACGCCCGACCGGGTGAGACGGTCGCCCGCCGACGCCCACACCGCGCGGGCGATGCCGAAATCCAGCAACACCGCGCCTTCCTCCGGCGACACGATGACGTTCTCGGGCTTGACATCCCGGTGAATGATGCCGTGGGCGTGGGCGTGGTCGAGGGCGTCGAGCAGATCGGTGGCCAGGCGGGAGGTATCCGAGGCGGAGAGGCGGCGGCCGGTCGCCATTAACTCCCGCAGGGTCGCGCCCCGGTGATAGGTCATGACGAAGTAGACCAGCCAGTCCTGCTCTCCCGAGTCGAGCAGCCGCGAGATGTGGGGGTGGTTGAGCTGGGAGGCCAATTTGATTTCGCGCAGAAACCGATCGGCCGCGACGCTGACCAACAGCTCGGGGTGGAGGATCTTGAGGGCGACGACCCGACCCTCCGGGTCGCGGGCCCGAAAAATCCGTGCATTGCCGCCTCTCCCGATCTCTTTTTCGACTTCGTATCGCCCCTCAAAGGCCCGGCGCACTAGCGCCAGCATGTCACGCAGGGGACTCCTCCGTCGGCAGGGGTACCCCAATGGTTGCGCAGCCGCCAGCGACGCGCAAGGCGGTCCTCCCGCTGCCGCCGGACAACGGCCGGGCCATCACCCGTTCGAGGCCGCCGGCGAGGGCCGCGGAGCCACCGTTGGTCCCGGGTGGCCCGCCAAACGGGCCAGCAGCTCCAGCTGGTCGAGCGTTCCCAGCGCGATGAGTACCTCGCCCGCTTCGAGCCGATGGGTGGAGGGAGGGTTGGTCATCAATCGGGCGCCGGGCCGGTCCACCGCCAGCACGTTCACCCCGCCCGGTCCGGTCAGGCCGCTCTCTCCCAGTGCTTTGCCGCACAGCTCCGCGTCCGGGCGGATGGTGATCTCCTCCAGCCACAGCTCCAGATTGCCCCGTTGCATGACCACATCGAGAAAGTCGGTGATCCGGGGATGGAGCAGTTGGCTCACGATGCGCTGCCCGCCGATCTGGTAGGGCGACACTACGTGGGTCGCGCCGGCGCGGCGCAGCTTGTCCTCCGCCCCGGGCTGGCTGGCGCGGGCGACGATGACCAGGTCGGGATTGAGCGCCCTGGCGCTGAGAGTGATGACGATGTTGGTGCCATCGTCGCCCGCGGCGGCGACCAGTCCGCGGGCTCGCTCGATCCCCGCCTGTCGCAGTGAGCGGTCGTGGGTGGCGTCGCCGGCGATGTGGAGTGGAGACTGCCCGTCATCGGGGAAGGCCTCGACCCCGCTCTCGATCACCACCAGACTGGCGCCGCGGCGCTGGAGGTCCTGGGCGACCTGGCGCCCCACCCGTCCAAAGCCGCAGATGACATAGTGCCCGCTCTGCCGATCAATGCTCTGCTGCATGCGCCGCCTCCGCAAGCTGCCGGTGAGTTGGCCGCCGATGAAGTACTCGCCGATGCTGCCCGCCGCGTAGGCCGCCATGCCCACCCCGCTCATGATCATCGCGATGGTAAAAACCCGGGCGGGGGCGGACAGCGGCCGCACCTCGCCGAAGCCGACGGTCGATAGCGTGATCACGGTCATGTACAACGCGTCCAACAGGCCCCATCCCTCCAGCGCCATGTAGCCGAGGGTGCCGGCGCCCACCGTGACGGTGAGCAGGGTCGCCACCCGGAGGAGCCGTCGCCGGAGTCCGGTCTCCCGGAGGGCGGGGGTCAAGAGGCATCCCGACTGGCGCGCCTTGCCGGGGCGCGGTAGGATGACAGGATGGCGGCGTACGGCAACCATGGGGGAGCAATCATATGGCGATCAAGGAGTCGATCCTGCCGGAGTTCGACCAGGAGATGGCGACCACCCGGAAGCTGCTGGAGCTGGTCCCCGAAGATCGGGCCGACTGGCGACCCCACCCCAAGTCCATGACCCTCGGCCGGCTGGCCATCCATCTGGCGGAGCTCCCTTCGTGGGTGGCCTCGATTCTGACCGCGCCCTCGTTCGACACCGCCCCTCCGGAGGGGCGGTCCTATCAGCCGCCGGAGTTCCAGTCGCGGGCCAAGGTCGTTGCCAGCTTCGATGAAAGCGTGTCCCAGGCGCGAGCGGCCATCGTGTCGCAGAGCGACGCCGATCTCATGACTCCCTGGACCCTCAAGAACGGCGGGAAGGACGTGTTTACCATCCCTCGTGTCGGGGTCCTGCGAACGCTCTTGCTGAACCATGTGATCCACCACCGGGGACAGTTCACCGTCTATCTGCGCTTGTGCGACGTGCCGCTTCCCAGTGTCTACGGCCCCACGGCCGACGCCCGCTGACGCCGACCATGCCCTGGGGGACGACCTTCACGAGCCGATCTCGTCTTCCGGCCAGTCTCGGCGTGCTCCTGGCGCTCGCGGCGGCGGCCTGCGACGACCTCCGGATTCCCCGGGCCCCGGCCACTGTCCCCGATCAGCCCGCCCCCGAAGCAGCGGTGCCGGCGCGTCCCCGGCCGGCTCGGGCCACCGCCGATTCCGGCGCACCGACCGACTCCGAGCTGTTCGATCAGATCCGGAGCGGGCTGCGGCGGCTGGTGGCGGCGGAGGAAACCTTCTACGCCGAGACCGGCGCGTACAGCGAGGACCTGAGCCGTATCGGATTCGCCCCGCCCGGCGAAACCGCCGTGCGCCTGCTGTGGCTTACCCGTGATGGGTGGGCCGCCAGCGGAACTCATCCCGGTATGCCCGGCCGGGACTGCGTGATCTTCATCGGGCGCACCAATGCCCCACCCACCACCCTGAAATACGTCCGGTCCGGGCGCGAGGCGGTGCCGGTCTGCGACTCCCCGCCCCCCGTCCCGGCATCTCGCCGGACGGCTGCGGCCGCAGCGACCGAACTGCCCGGTCCGGCCGACACGGCAAGCGCGCTCGATGCGGTCAACCCCTCGGTCCAGATCCGGGTCGATCTCCGCAATCTCGCCCGCTCCCAGGAGGCCTACTACGGGACCCAGGGGATCTACTCCAAGCGCACCGAGCCCTTCATGCTGCAATACCTCTGGCATCGGGGCGTCACCATCCGCATTCTGAGCGCCACCCGCGACGGGTGGTCGGCCAAGGCCACCCACCGGGTGCAACCTGACAAGAGCTGCGTGATCTGGTTCGGCACGGTGCCGGCCCAACCGGCGACCGATGTCCAACAGCGAGTCGCGGACCGTCCCTCCGAGCCAGTCTGCGACGACTAGCCGCGCAGCACCGATCCTCCATACCGCGCGGCGGTGATCTGGGCCAGGATGGCCAGGGCGGTTTCCGCCGGTTGCCGCCCTCCGAGGTCCAGCCCGATGGGGCCGTGGAGCCGGGCAATCTGGTCCTCGGCAAATCCCTCCGCCCGCAGCCATTCGCGCCGAGCCGCCTGGGTCTTCTTCGACCCGATCGCTCCTACGTATGCGGCCGGCGACCTCAGCGCCACCCGCAGCGCCGGCTCATCGAACTTCGGATCGTGCGAGAGGATGCAGACGTAGCAGGAGGCGTCCAGGCCGATCTGGTCGAACGCCTCTTCCGGCCACGCCAGAATGAGCTGGTCGGCCGAGGGAAACCGCTCCCGGGTGAGGAACGCCTCGCGCCCGTCCGCCACGATGGTGCGATAGCCCAGCGCCTGGGCCAGGGCCACCAGGGCGATCGCGATGTGCACCCCGCCGAAGATGACGAGCCGGGGCTGGCGGGCGAACACTTCCAGGAACACGCTGACCGGCCCCTGCGGAGTGCCGAGGGTTACGGTGGCGCTGGCCTCCCGCCGCAGGGCCGCCAGCGCTGCCCGCTGCAGGTCGTCTCCGGGTAGCTCGTCGCCCACGGTGCCCTCGGTCCGGCCGTCATCGTGGAATCGGGCGGACCGCCCGAGTCCCGGGCCGTCGAGCACGGTCGCCACCACCTCGCCCCCCGGCCCCCGAGCCGCGGAGAGGATCTCGTCGCGTAGCGCGGGTTCGATGAGGATCTGGATGGTCCCGCCGCAGGCGAGGCCCACCTCCCAGGCCCGCTCGTGGCTGACGCCGATGGTGACGAGCTTGGGAGTCCCCCGCGCGATCGCTTCTCCGATCTCGGCCGCAGTCGCGGCCTCGACACACCCGCCCGAGACCGACCCCGCCATGACACCCTCCGCGGTCGCCAGCATGCAGGACCCTTCGGGTCGCGGGGCGGACCCCCACACACTGGTCACGACCGCCCGGCCGCATGGTGTTCCCGTCGCGCGCAAGCGTTCGTAATCGGCCAGGAGATCGCGCATGACCAGCCTCCTTACAGGTTTCCCAATCGCCTCGCCAGGTCCTCGAGGGAGGCGACGCTCGCCGCCGCCACCAGCTCGTCGATGTGGGGGAGAGAAGCTCGCAGGCCCACCGTCGCCGGCTCGAAGCCGGCGCGGGCGGCGAGCGGATCGATCCAGAGCAATCGGTGGCACGACCGCCGCAGGGTCGCCAGCTCCCGGCTGAGCAGCGCCGGGTCACCCCGCTCCCACCCATCGGAAACCAGCAGGACCACGGCGGCGCTCCGGATGGTGCGCCGGACCCAGCGGCGATTGAGCTCCCGCAGGCTCTCGCCGATCCGGGTTCCGCCGCTCCAGTCCACCACCTTCTCCGACACCCGGCGGAGCGCGACATCGGGACTGCGCACTCTGAGCTGCCGGGTGATCCGGGTAAGCCGGGTTCCGAAGACGAATACTTCCAGCGGCGCGCCGCTCTGCTGCAGCGCGTGCGCGAAGCGCAGCATGAATCGACTATAGCGCTCCATTGAGCCGCTGATGTCGCAGATCAGCACCATGGGTCGTGGCCGGTCCGTCCGCCGGAGCCAGCGCCAGCGAAGGGCTTCGCCGCCGGTTCCCAGCGCCCGGCGGAGCATCGCGCGGGCCGCGGGCCGGTGGCCGCTTCGATCGATCCGGCCTCGCCGGGCCCGCCGCATCGGGAGCCGGGGGCGGAGGGACTCCAGCATTGCCTCCGCGTCACGGGACTCCTCGGCCGTGAGCAAGGCGAAGTCCGCCGTGCGCAACTCCTCGGCGTTGCTCGCGGCATCCGGCCGGACGGTGGCCACCGCGGGCTCCCGGGACTCCTCCTGGCCGGGGGGAGCGAGTTCGGCCGCTGATTCCCTGCGCTCGTCCTGCCGGATGCGCGGCAGGCGTCCGGCCAAATCACCGGAGTCACGCAGTTGCCGGCGCCAGAACAGATCGAAGGCGGCGTCAAAGAGTCGCTGATCCTCCCTGCGGCGCACATACACCACCCGGCCGGCGGCGCGCACGTCCGATCGCCGGGTGAATCCCAGCAACGCCATCGCCTGGAGAAAGGTGGCGGTCTGGCCGCTCTCCACCGGCAGGCCCGCCTGGCGGAGCAGGTGGCCGAAACGCATGACGTTGGCGACCAGCACTTCCCCGTCGACCGGCGCGGGTCCGCGGGCGGTTTCCGCGCTGCTCGGGCTGGGATGAGTCGTCACCGGCTACGCCGGGCGTCCCACCCGGGACTCGTGGAGCAGGACCGTCGCCCCGCCGCCGCGCATGGCACCGATGTCCTCCTGGTACTTGAGCAGCACGCCCAGCGTCTGGTCGACCTGTGCCGGCTCAAGGCGCTCGGCACCCAGCGCCAGCAGCGCGGCGGCCCAGTCGAGGGTTTCGGCGATCCCGGGGACTTTGGTGAGGTCGGCGGAACGGAGCCGCTGGACAAAGGCCACCACCTCACCCGCCAGGGTGTCGGCGACCTGGGGGAGCCGGGCTCGCAGAATCGCCAGCTCTCGGGCCGCTGTCGGGTAGTCGATCCAGTGGTAGAGACACCGCCGTTTGAGGGCGTCGTGCACCTCGCGGGTGCGGTTGCTGGTGAGGATGACCCGAGGCCGGTGTTCGGCGCGGATGGTGCCGATTTCGGGAATGGTCACCGCGAAGTCGCTCAGCAGCTCGAGCAGGAAGGCCTCGAACTCCTCGTCCGCGCGATCCACCTCGTCGATCAGCAGCACCGGGGCCTGGTCCGCCCGGCTCTCGATTGCCTGGAGCAGGGGACGCCGGATGAGGAACTCCTCGCTGAAGATGTCCCGGGTGGCGGCCGCCTTGGCCTCGCCGCGAGCTTCCAGCAGGCGGATCTCCAGCATCTGCCGCGGATAATCCCACTCGTAGACCGCGGTATTGACGTCGAGCCCCTCGTAACACTGCAGCCGGATCAGGTCGGCCCCGAGGACCTCCGCCAGGGTCCGGGCCACGTCCGTCTTCCCCACCCCAGCTTCTCCTTCGAGCAGCAGCGGGCGGCCGAGCGCGAGGGAAAGGAACACGGCGGTGGCCAGGTCTCGATCGGCCACGTAGCCCCGGGTGGCGAAGGCGGCCTGCACCGCGTCGATGTCGGATGGCTGGGTCACGGTTCGGGGATGCCTCGCTCAGGAAGATCCCCGCAATATCAACCCGGATCAGACCGCGCGCGAGAACCGCACTTCCGGGGCCCGTGCCGAATAGGCGTCGAGGGCGGTGCAGATGTTCCGCAGGAAGAACCGTCCCCGGTCCGTCACCCTGAGCCGATCGATCTCGCAACGAATGAAATCTTCGTCGACAAACTGACGGAAGGGCGTGAGCGGATCGGATTCCTGGGCGAGCGGCGCCAGGTCGCTATAGGGGAGCTCGAGGTCGCACATCAGCCGTTCGATAGCCGCCCTTCGGATCCGGTCTTCCGGGGTGAGAACGTGCCCCCGAACGATGGGGAGCGTGCCTGCATCGATGGCCCGCTGGTAGCCCCCGAGCTTGGGGTCGTTCTGCAGGAAGCGGCCGGCCACTTCGCTGATGCTGCTGGCCCCGAACGCGAGCAGATGAGGGGCGGGATCGATGACGTACCCCATGAAGTTGCGCCGCAGCCGCCCCCCGGCCTGCGCCGTGGCCAGGTCGTCTCCCGGCCGGGCGAAATGGTCGAGCCCGATCCATTGGTATCCGGCGCCGGTGAGCATCTCGACCGCCAATTGGAAGAGCTGGAAGCGGTCGCCTCGGGTCGGCAGGTCGGAATCCAGGATCCGCTTCTGATTGGGCCGCATCCAGGGAACGTGGGCATAGGCGAAACAGGCGATCCGGTCGGGTCCCTGCGCGATCACCAGCTCCAAGGTCCGGGCGAACGAGGTCAGGGTTTGGCGGGGCAAGCCGTACACCAGGTCGAAGTTCACGCTGCGGAAGCCCAGGCCGGATGCGGCGTCCCGCAGCTCGCGGACGAGGGCCTCGGACTGGACCCTCCCGATGGCGCACTGCACGTCGGCATCGAAGTCCTGGACTCCGAGGCTCAACCGGTTGAACCCCAGCCGGCGCAAATGCGCCAGCTGCTCTGCCGAAGCGACCCGGGGATCGATTTCGATCGAGAGCTCCGCATCGACCGCCCACTCGAAGCGATCACGCAGCAAGTCGAGCAGTCGTTCGATGTCGGTGGCGCCAAGGAAATTGGGGGTCCCGCCCCCCCAGTGGATCCCGGTCGCTCGCCGCCGGCCGGCCAGGGTCGTGCCCACGAGGTCCAGCTCCCGGGCAAGCCGGTCGACGTAGGCTGACTGCACCGCGGGATTTCGGGTTACCGTCGCGTTACAGCCGCAGTAGTAGCAGCGGGCGACGCAGAAGGGCAGATGGGTGTACACCGTGACAGGATCGTCGGAGGCGGCCAACTCGGCCAGAGCAGCCCTCCCGTCCTGCTCCCCGAAGTCATTGTGCCAGAAGGGAATAGGCGGATAGCTGGTGTACCGGGGCGCCGGTCGGTCGTAACGATCGAGCAGTTTCAGGCTGATGGGAACGGCTGTCACGACGAGCTCCGGGAACCGGGGAGTACTCCAGGGTAACCCCGGGTTCAGGAAGATTTCATGAAGCCTGCTTGAGACATCTCACCCTTCCGGTGCGGGGAGATCCTGAGCGTAAGCCGGGAACCGGAATCGCATCTCCTTGCCCAGCAGGCCGCCATGGCCCAGGTCGGCCAGGTCGGCCGCCGTCAGCGCCTCCCCGGTGAGCAGGCGGGGAAGCACCAGGTCGGCCGCCGTGGCCAGCGTGAACATGCCGCACTGAGGAAGCCCGAGCAGGCGGGCCCCGTCGAGCTCCGCCAGCCAGATCATGGAGCCGGGGTGGGCCGGTACCCCTCGACGCAGGAGCCGGCCGCCCAGACGTTCCAGCGCCGCATAGAACGGTGAGAGTGGATCACCGGCAGACACGCCGCCGACCAACACCGTCCCAATCCCCCGCTCCCGTACCACCTCCGTCAAAGCGCGGACCGCCCCCTCCTCCGCCGCCTCCGGATCCTCATCGCCGATCACCAGCGTGCCGGCGAATCGCGACCCCAGGGACTCGACCTTCCTTCGCGCGCCGGCCTCGAAGCGGGTCAAGGCGTCACCCGTGATCGATTCCTGGGCGATGGCGGCGACGTCGTGCACCAGATACGGTCGCACATCCACTATCGGTGCCGCTCCGCGCGCCCCCTCGACCCCCGCGAGAACCACGGTCTCGGGCAGGAGGTGGGGCGCCACCTTGACGGCGGCCACCACCTGGCCGCGCGTCACGGCCTGGCCGTGATACAGGGTGAAGACCTCTATCGGATCGACGGCGTTGAGCCGGCCGAGCGCGTCGACCCGAATGTGGAGGACTCCGGCCCATCGTGCGGTGAGATCGATCCGGCTTTGGCGCGGCGGCCGAAGCTCGATCCCGGCACCCGAGACCGCGGCGGCCAGCCGGGCGGCCGCGTCGTCCTCATGCACATCCCCGGCCTCCGGCCAGGCTACGCGCAGCGGGCGGGTGACGCCGCCCAGGCGAGCCGCCGCCACTATGGCCTCGACCTGCGTCTGGGTGAGGCGAGTGCCTTTCCGGATGGTGCCGTCGGGCAGGGTGACCGGTGCGAGGAGGACCACCCCCACGAGCTCACCCGATGGCAGCGCCAAGAGGGCAGAGGGGGGCAGGCGCCTGGCACGCATGCCCCGGTCAACCAGCGCTGACGCGCTGGGCGAAGTCGGTCCAGAACTGTTCAGTGAGCTTGCGGGCCGTCCCCTCGAGCAGGCGGGCCCCCACACTCGCGACCGTGCCGCTGACCTCGCTCACCGCCGACCAGTGGAGGCGAACCTTCCCGGGGCCGGCATCCTCCAGCCGAAGGCCCGAGACGACGTCCACCGCGGAGCCGGGAGCCTTGCCTCGGGCCCGCATCTTGAGGGATTCCCCTTCCACGATGTCGAAGAGCTCGACGTCGAGCTTGAAGCGCACCTTCACGGCTCCCACGCCGAGCGCGGAGACTACCCTGAAGTGCGTGGGGTCGACCGCCTCGACCGATTCGACCCCCGGGGCCGAAGCCGCGACGAAGTTGGCGTCCATGAGCTTGGCCCACACGCTCTGGCTCGACGCGGTGATTTCGGGGGCCCCGGAGAATTCGAGTTTCATGACGATTTCCGGTGGGCTAGCTCGCTCGGGAGAGGGCGGTCTCCAGCGCCCGGCGTACCACCACCATCGCCAGATGCCGGCGGTAAGGCGCCGGCGCGTGAATGTCACCTGCCACCTCGACCCCATCCAGGGCCGCCGCCGCCACCCGAGCGAGCACGTCCGGCTCGGCCTTGGTGCCGACCAACTGGTCGACCGACGCCACCAGGCGGGCGACGTCTCCCACGCCGGTCATGGCCGCCACCGCGTGCTTGACCGTGCGCCGGCTGCGCGCCACCACCGCCGCCACGCCGGCCAGCGCGTACCCCGATGCCGCCTGGTCCTGGCTCGCGTACGCGGTCCCGGCCCCCCGCGGAAGCGGCGGGAGCACCACGTCGATCAGCAGCTCGTCGTCGGCCAGGGCGGTGGCGAAGGGTCCCTGGAAAAACTCGCGGGCCTTGATCGACCGCCGGCCCCGCTTGGACCGCAGGTTGAAGGTGGCGTCCAGCGCCAGCATCACGGCGGGCATGTCCGAGGCCGGGTCGGCGTGGGCCAGGCTGCCGCCGATGGTTCCCCGGTTCCGTACCTGCACGTCGCCGATATTGTCGGTGCATTCGGCGATGATGGGATACCGTTCGCGCAGCAAGGCGGAGTCGAGGAGGTCGCGGTAGGTGGTGGTCGCCCCGATCCGGGCCCCTCGGCGGTTCTCGCTGACCCCGCGCAGCTCCTCCAGGCCGCCGATGTCCACCAGCCGGGGCGGCTGCGCCAGCCGGAACTTCATGACCGGGAGGAGGCTGTGCCCTCCGGCGATCACTTTGGTGCCGTCGCCGGCCGCCAGCACGGTCAACGCGTCCCGGAGCGAAGCCGCGCGCACGTAATCGAAGCTCGTCGGAATCATCGGACGGCTCCCTTCGCCTGCTGGATGGCGGCCCAGACCCGTGCCGGGGTCAGTGGTTTGTCGATGTGGGTGATCCCCAGGGGCGCCAGCGCGTCACAGACCGCGTTCACCAAACAGGCGGCGGAGGCGATCGTCCCCGCCTCGCCGCAGCCCTTGATGCCGAGCGGGTTCACCGGCGACGGGGTCACGGTGTAGTCCGTTTCGATGTGCGGCATCTGGCTCGCCTTGGGCACCGCGTAATCCATCATGGTGCCGGTGAGCAGTTGGCAGGAGTCGTCGTACACGCAGATCTCCTGCAGCCCCTCGCCTAGGCCCTGGATGACGCCCCCATGGATCTGCCCCTGGACGATCATGGGGTTGATGTGCGGGCCGCAGTCGTCCACGGCGATGTACCGCAGGATCTTCACCTCGCCGGTTTCCCCGTCGACCTCCACCGTGCAGGCGTGGCTCCCGAAGGGATAGACGAAGTTCGAGGGATCGAAGAAGGCGGTCGCCTCGAGTCCCGGCTCTACTCCCGCCGGCATGTTCCAGGCGACGTTGGCCATCAGCGCCACCTCGGCGAAGCTCTTGGCCTGGTCGGGAGAGCCCCGGACGCTGAACTTGTCGTTCTTCCATTCGATGTCCTGCTCGTTTGCCTCCAGGAGATGGGCGGCGATCCGTTTCGCCTTTTCCTTGACCCGCTGGGTGGCGATCTTGACCGCCGACCCGCAGACCGCGGTGGTTCGGCTGCCGTAGGTGCCCCATCCCTGTGGGGTCGTCTCGGTGTCGCCGTGCACGATCTCCACGTTCTCCACCGGATACCCGAACTCCTCGGCGACGATCTGCGCGAACGTGGTCTCCTCCCCCTGGCCATGGGGGCTGGCGCCGATGTAGACCCGGACCATACCGGTCGGGTACACCCGCACGAGGGCCGAATCGTACTGCCCGCCGCCGAAGCCGACCGCACCCGCCACCTGCGACGGGCCAGCTCCACAGATCTCGATGTAGGAGACGACCCCCACGCCGAGATAACGGCCCTGCTTGCGGGCCTCCGCCTGCTGGGCGCGGAAGGCCTGGTAGTCGAGGATCTGAAGTGCCTTGTCCAGCGCCGGCTCGTAGTTGCCCGAGTCGTAGGTGACCCCGGTGGCGACGGTGTAGGGGAACTTGTCCTTGGGGATGAAGTTCTTCCGTCGCACGGCAACGGGATCCATCCCGATCTTCCGGGCATAGATATCCACCAATCGCTCGACCAGATAGGCCGCCTCCGGGCGGCCGGCGCCCCGGTAGGCGTCGACCGGGGTCCCGTTGGTGTAGACGCCGTGGACGGTGCCGTGGATGTTGGGGATGGCGTAGGCCCCGGAGTACACCAGTCCGTGGAGGATCGTCGGGATCCCCGGCGCCGCGGTCGAGGCGTAGGCGCCCAGGCCGGCGTACACCTTGGTGCGGAGCCCGGTGATGGTGCCGTCCTTGGTGCCGCACATCTCGACGTACTCCACGTGGTCGCGGCCGTGGATGGTGACCTTGTAGTTCTCCGAGCGATCCTCGGTCCACTTGACGGGACGGCCCAGCGCCATCGACGCGAAACTCACCAGCGCCTCATCGGGATACGCGGGGATCTTGCTGCCGAACCCTCCGCCCACCTCCGGTGCGATCACCCGCACCCGGTGCTCGGGCAGCCGCAGCATCACCGAGCAGAGAAAGCGGTGGATGTGCGGGTTCTGGCTGGTGGCCCACAGCGTCAGCTGTCCCGACCCCTTGTTGTAGCTGGCCACCGCGGCCCGTGGCTCCATGGCCGTCGGCAGCAGCCGCTGCTGCACGATCCGCTGCGTGACCGTCACCTCCGCGGTCTGGAACGCCCGCTCGGCGTCGCCGCCGGCCACCACCCAGGTAAACGCCATGTTTCCGGGAACGTCGGTGTGCAGCTGCGGCGCGCCGGGCTGGGCCATCTTCTCGGGGTCCACTCCCGCGTCCAGGGTGTCGTAGCTCACGTCGATCAGGTCGAGGGCATCCCGCGCCGCGGCCCGGGACTCCGCCACCACCATGGCCACGCCGTCCCCGACGTAGCGCACCGTGTCGAAGGCCAACAGCGGGTGGGCCGGGATCTTGAGGTCGCAGTTGGGGACGTTCCAGGCGCAGGGTACCGGACCCGCCCGGTCCTTGATGTCGGCACCGGTGTAGACGGCGACGACGCCGGGCGCCTTCCTCGCCTCCCGCACGTCCACCGCGCTGATGCGGGCGTGGGCATAGGGGCTGCGGAGAAACGCGGCATAGGTCAGCCCGGGCAGCTTGATGTCGTCGGTGTAGGTGGCGGAGCCGGTGAGCAGCCGGGGGTCCTCGCGCCGCTTGATCGCGGAACCGAAGAGCGTGGGCATGGCGATCTCTCCTCAGGCGCCGGCGCGGGCCATGGAGGCCGCGGCGGGGCTGGCGCGGAGGGTGGCGGCGGCCGCCTGAATCGCGGCGACGATGTTCTGGTATCCGGTACAGCGACAGTAGTTGCCTTCGATGGCGTGTCTGATCTGGGCCTCGGAGGGATCGGGATTGGCGGCGAGCAGATCCATCGTGGTCATGATCATGCCCGGGGTGCAGAAGCCGCACTGCAAGCCGTGCTTTTCCCAGAACGCCGCCTGGATCGGATGGAGAGCGTCTCCGGTCCCGAGGGCTTCGATCGTGGTGATTCGGTGCCCCTCGGCCTGGATTGCCAGCACCGTGCAGCTCTTGGCCGCGCGGCCGTCCAGGAGCACGGTGCAGGCGCCGCACTGGCTGGTGTCGCACCCGACGTGAGTGCCGGTCAGATCCAGCTCGTCCCGAAGTACGTGGACCAGCAGCGCTCGCGGCTCCACCTCGAGGTGGTGCGTCGAGTCGTTAATGGTCAGAGTCACAGGGCGTTTCATGAAACCGGGCTCCTTCCACTCCAAGGGACGGGGTGCGGCCGGGAGCAACGGGGGGAAGGGGAAGCGTACGGGGTCGGGGCCTGACTCGGCGCGCACGGACATGGTAAGGTCGTCTCCACGGGGAGAGTGGTCAAGGACCGTCGTGACCCCTCCGGGTCCGTCCGCGGCCTTGACCCATCCCGCTCCGACCCTGTAAAGTGACTGTCCCCAAGTGCCCAGCCAGTGGGGTGTAGCTCAATTGGCAGAGCGCCCGGCTGTTAACCGGGAGGTTGCTGGTTCGACTCCAGCCGCCCCAGTCCGCCAGCGGGCGCACAGCGTGCGCCCCTACAATTTCTGATACGCGGCCAGCGTCAGGAACTCGGGAAACTCCTCGGCCGCGACCAACCCGTCCAGCAGGTCCGCCGCCTCACCCCCCCGGCTACCCTGGCCGGCGCTGGCTTTCAGCCTTCCCGCTTCTTCGGCGATTATGGCTCTGACACCGTCGAGAGTGATCCTGGTGCCACTGTCGGTCATGCTGCGGTGTCGGATCCACTGCCACAGCTGAGCCCGGGCGATCTCCGCCGTGGCCGTGTCCTCCATCATGTTGTTGATGGCGACGGCGCCGGAACCTCCCAGCCAGGCCTCGAGGTACTGCAGCGCCACGCTCACATTCCCGCGTACCCCCGCATCGGTGACCCGGCCCCCCGGCACCTGGACGTTCAGCAGCGCCTCGCGACCTACCCGGGCGCCGGGGCGTCGCTCCTTCTGATGCGGCCGGGAGCCCAGCACGCCGTCGAAGATCTCC
>Ga0326597_10004490_pt1 | contig 19646 bp, 17 predicted proteins | sample RVTome_12_FD_203789 | JGI IMG/M metagenome (GOLD analysis project Ga0326597, IMG submission 203789) | Soil microbial communities from uranium-contaminated site in the Upper Colorado River Basin, Wyoming, United States - RVT100D185 | ecosystem: Environmental > Terrestrial > Soil > Contaminated >... | reverse complement strand
TGTCTCGACTGGAGGGCATCATTCCGGCCCTGGAAAGCGCTCACGCCATTGCCTGGGTGATGCGCGAAGGCCACCGCTGGGCCGGTACGGGACCGATCGTCGTGTGCCTGAGCGGCCGCGGCGACAAGGACGTCCAGCACGTCGCCGCCATGACCGGAAACGACCCGGCCGGCGACTGATTTCGAATAAGCGATGAGACCGGAAGACGGAAACCAGCCCGACAACTCGCCGGCCTCTGCGGCCGGGGCCGTCTCGCCCGCGCCCGCCGCTGTCGCGGCCGGGGCAGGGCGGAAAGTGCCGATTTCCGAGGTTGCCGTCGCCTTCGAGGACTGGGACGAGGCGCCGGTCAGCGACATCGAGTTGGCCGACCTTTTCGTAGCGCTCGAGAAAGCCGTCCGCGCCCGCCGCCTGTACCAGGAGAACAATCCGGTCTACCAGCAATTCGTGGCCGGCGCCCGTGCGGCCGTGGCCCGGTTGTGGGATCGACTGCCGTCCCTGACCGTCTCCGTCGACGAGAACGCGTTTCACGGGTTCGGCAAGGATTTCCCGTCGAAGGAGGGACGCGACGGGATGCCCTTCATGTTCTATCGCGACGGCGTCCGCGTCCTGACGTTCCTGCCCGGGTTCGAAGAGGAGATCGACCGGTTCCTCGACCTGATCGACCGCGCCCGCCAGATGGGCCCGCGGGCGAGCGACGACATCGTCACACTCCTGTGGGAAGAAGAGTTCTCCGCCTTCCAGTACAGCTACATCGACCTGCTCGCCGACGGCACATCGGTCCAGCCGGACCGCTCGCACAAGCCGGCCTCGGTCGAGCGGCAGCGGCTCGAACGCGTCGTCGAAGGACAGGAGCCCGAGCCGGTGCCTCCCGCCGTCGAGGCCGGACAGCCGCCCATGCCTCAGTTGGTCTCGATGAGCGACTTCAACGAGACGACGTACTTCCTCGAGAGCGAGGAAGTCGACAAGCTGTACCGCGAAGTCGATGCCGAGTGGCACCGCGAAGTCCGTGGCGCCGTCCTGGACGCCCTCTTCGACCGCCTCGAGGATGCGTTGATCGAGGACCGTCACGGCGAGATCCTCCGCATTCTCGGGCAGCTGCTGCCGGCATTCCTGGCCCGCGGCGACCTGGCCAATGTTTCGAAAATCCTGATCGAGGTCAATTCGATCGCCGACTCGCCCACCGTCGGAATCGAAGCTCAGCAGGAAATCGACCGGCTCCTCAAGGAGCTCAACGAGGCGCAGGTCCTGTCGCAGTTCCTCGGCTCGCTCGAGGATGGGACGGTCAATCCGTCCGACGACGAACTGACACTCTTCCTCAGCTACCTGGGCGCCGAGGCGCTGCCGCTCCTCATCCGCACGGCGGAGAAGACGGAATCGACCCGGCTTCGCGACCGGATGGCGCCAGCTCTCGACGGCGTGGGCCGCAAGCACGCCCGCGCGCTCGCCGCGCTGATCGCGTCGTCCGACGAGAAGGTCGCCCTCGGATCCGCCCGCATCGCGGGACGCATCCGCCTGCGCGCGGCGGCCAACAACCTGATCGCGCTCTTCGGGAAGAGCGAGTCGGACGGCCGGCGTATCGCGATCGACGCGCTCGCCGCGCTCGGCGATGCATCCGCGCTCGACGCGATTCAGGAAGCACTCGATGACGAAGACCGCGAGGTCCGGATCGCCGCGGCACGCGGGCTCGGCAGTGTCAAGTCGCCTGCCGCACGCGACCGGTTGAAGTCGATCATCCGCAGCCGCACGATGCGCGACGCGGACCTCACCGAGAAGATGGCGGTGTACGAAGCCTTCGGCAGCGTGGCGATCGAGGAGGACATCGGCGTCCTCGACAAGCTCCTCAACGGCCGTCGCCTCATGGCCCGTGAATCGCCGGAGACCCGGGCCTGTGCGGCGCTCGCGCTCGGCATGATCACGGAGCCGGCGGCTCGATCGGCGCTGATGCAGGCCGCGAAGGACCCGCACCCGATCGTGCGCAACGCGGTCTCGAAAGCCCTGTCGCAGCGAAGGGTCGGATGAATCGCGCTCAGCTCATCCAGAGCGAGACCGTCCTCCAGCCGCTCGGCCGCGGCCTGGTCACCGCGACGTACGCCGCCGCCAAGGCGTTCAAGTTCTATCCGCTCGAGAATGCGACGGTCCAGAATGCTCTGGACCAGATGCACCGGCTCGTTCGGCGCGTGCTGGACCGCGAGGACGCCGCACAGCTTCGGCTCGTCGGCGACTTCATGTTCCTGAACGAAGCCAGACTCCGCCTGGACCTGTCCGACTACGTTTCGTTTTCCTACGTCGCCGGCCTGTTCCGCCGCCACGGTATCGGCCAGGTCACGTTCAACCGGGGGATCGAACGGCAGAACCTCGTGCCGTTCCTTTCGCTGCTCGTCGAGGAGGCGTCCGGCGGAGAGGCGGCCTTCGAGCAGTTCCTCGGCCGGTTCGAGGCCGTCCGGGCAAGGTTCATCGATGTCGATCCGGCGAAGGAAGTCAACGAAGATCTCGATGTGGAGGACGATGACCGCGCCAAGGAGGCGGCCAAGGTCACGTACTTCCAGTCGGTGCACGTCGCGCGCGAAGTCCTGACTGATGCGCGGCTCGGGCGCGCCGTCAACCTGCGTCGCGTCAAGCGGGCCGTGCAGTCGATCGTCGATCAGGTGCTCAACAACGAGACATCGATTCTCGGGATGACGACGCTGCGCGATTACGATGAGTACACGTTCACCCATTCGGTCAACGTGTGTATCATCAGTCTCGTGATCGGGCAGCGTCTCGGCCTGACGAAGCTGCAGCTCTACGAGCTCGGACTCGGCGCGCTTTTCCATGATATCGGCAAGCAACGCATCGACGCGGCCATTGTGACGAAAGCCGCCCAGCTGACGAACGACGAGTGGGCCGCGATTCGAAGGCATCCGACCGAAGGCATGCTCGCGCTCTTCTGGATGCGTGGTATGTCGGATACGCCGTATCGCGCGATGCTCATGGCGTACGAGCACCACATGAAACTCGACCTTTCCGGCTACCCGAAGAACAAGCGGTCGCGCAGCCCGACGCTCTTCAGCCGGATCGTCGCGACGGCCGACGGTTTTGACGCGGCGACCTCGAAGCGGAGCTACCAGCAAGAGCCGTGGTCGCCCGACGAGGTGCTGCGTGAGATGCGCGAGAATCCCAAGCGCGGGTTCGACGGCCTCCTCGTCAAGGCGCTGATCACGGCGACCGGCGTCTTTCCCGTGGGCACGCTGGCGATCCTGGACACGTTCGAGATGGCAGTCGTCACCGCGCGCAACCCGGATCCCAAACGGTTGCACCAGCCGGTCGTCAAGGTCATCTCGGATGCCATGGGTCTCATGATGGCCGATCCCGTGACCGCCGACCTGTCGGAAATCGATCCGCAGACACAGCGACCGCGACGCACCATCGTGAAGACCGTAGATCCCGAACGCTTCGGTATCCGGGTCGGCGAATACTTCCTGTGAACCCCGTACCCGACACCGTGGTCGATCCACTCGCGACGTACTTCGAGGAATGGCGCGCCGCGGGCCGGCGCGCGCTGATCCCCTACGTGACCGCCGGCTATCCGACGCCCGCGCTCACGCGACCGCTGCTCGCCGCGCTCGTGCGGGCCGGCGCCGATGTGATCGAGCTGGGCGTCCCGTTCAGCGATCCGGTCGCCGATGGACCGACGATCCAGCGGTCATCGCAGGTGGCCCTCGAACAGGGCGTGACTCTGCGCTGGGTGCTCGAGGTGCTTCGCGACTTCCGCCACCACTTCTCGACGCCCGTCGTGATCTTCACGTACCTGAACCCGATCCTGCGAGGGGGCGCCGAGGCGTTCATTGCCGATGCGGTGGAGGCCGGAGCCCAGGGCGTCCTGGTCACGGACCTGCCCGTCGGCGCGGATCCGGAACTCGAGGAACAGCTGGAAGCCTCTCCTCTCGCCCACGTCCGGCTCGTCGCGCCGACCACGCCTCCCGCGAGGGCGGCCATGATCGCCAGCCGGGCGCAGGGGTTTCTCTACTACATCTCACGAACGGGAGTGACCGGCGCCACGCAGGACCTGCGCGGCGACCTGAGCGCCGAGGTCGTGGCTCTTCGCGCCGTCAGCCCCGTACCCGTAGCCGTCGGCTTCGGCATCTCCTCGCCGCGACAGGCGGCCGAGGTGGCGAAGGTCGCGGACGGCGTGGTCGTCGGCAGCGCCCTCATCAACGCGCTCGATCGCGGCGCTATCGAGGAGGCCAGCCGCTTCCTCGCCTCGCTGCGCGCCGCGATCGACGAATCCGGCGCCGGCTGACCGGCGACTTCGGCTCACTCGACGCGCAGCCGCGATTCCAACGCGGCATCCGGCTCCACGAACACCGTCTTCGCCCGCTCGATCGTGACCCGGCCCGGCGCTGCGCCCCGCGGCTTGCGCACGTACTTGCGCCGCGTCCAGTCAACGGCCACCACGCCAGAGGTTCTCCCGCGGCTGTGCACGGCGGCGAGCACGGCCGCCGCGGTCAGCTCGGCCGCCGGCGGATTCTCGTCCCTGCGGTTCCAGCGAAGAACCACATGCGCCCCGCCCACATCCCGCGCATGCAGCCAGATGTCTTCGGGGCCGGAGTGGTGGAAGGTGAGTTCGTCGTTGGCCCGCGCGCCCCGTCCGACGCGGATCTCGGAGCCGGCCGCCGTCCGGTAGCGGCGGTAGGGGAGGGAGGCGCGGCGAGATCCGCCGCCGGCCTGCGTCGAGGCGGGCTGATACCCCTCCAGTTCGGCGTCCGTCGCCTCGCCGGCCGCGAGCCGGGCGCGCAGCGCCTCGACGCGTGCCAGTTCCGCATGCGATTTCTCGATCAGGCCCGGCAGTCGATCCGCGGCCCGCTCGCGGCGGCGAGCCGCGTCGAACATCGCCCGCGCATTGCCGACCGCATCGAGCGCAGGGTCCAGCTCGACCGCCAATTGCCCGCCGGCCCAGTCATCGAGGATCACCTCCCGCATCCCGCGGCGAACCAGCCCGGGCTGCGACAGCAGCAGCTCCGCGCGCCGCCGCAGCAGCCCGGCGTCCCGACCCGCCCCCTCCAGTTCCGCACGAAGCCTCTGCATTCGTTTTTCGAGACGCGCGACGCGGTGTCCTATCTCTGCGTTTAGCACCGCCCGGCCGGGCGATGCATCATCGGCCCGCGCCCTCGCCGCGAACGCGGTGAGCAGGTCCGCGTACGGCTCGCAAGGAATGCCGGGCAGCGCCACCGGGTAGGGCTGTTCCGCTCCGCCCGGTTCGAGAATCACGGCGGAGCCACTGCCTGCGTGCGTGACGATCGTGCGGTACCGCTCCCACGCTGCCACGAGCACAGCCGCTTCGGCCGAAGCTGCGGCCTCGCCCAGGATCGCGACGGCGTTGAGGGGACTGGTCCAGGCGAGGCTCCGCATCAGTTCACGCGGCCGGCCGGCGGGGTCGGCCATGCGCAACCGGTCCGCGAACGTCGCCAACGTCAGCGGCCCGTCCGAGCCGTCGCGCGGCGATGCCGGGGGTGGATCGTAGCGCGCGCCCGGACCTGCGACCGGACCCATCGAGGCGAGCACGCGGCCCTCTGCCGTCAGCACGGCGGCCCGGCGGCTGGGCAACAGCTCGATCCACAGGTCGAACCGGCGGCCGCCGTCTGCCTCGTCCGACGGCGCCTCGAGGAGCCACTCGATCGTACGGTCGTCCGGGCGCGCTCGCACCGCTACCGTTCTCGTGCCGCGCGGCAGCGTCACGCCGCCCGGTTCGCGCTCCTGCCGCTCGAGCAGAAAGCCGTCTTCCGGATCGATGTTCCAGATCAGACTCGCGCGCCGGCCGACGATCGCCAGCGTTCGCGTGGCCGGAGTGATCCGGATGGTCCGGACCCCGCGACCGGCATGGCGGTCATGCAGTTCTCCCGCGAGTGCGCGGATGAGCAGCGAATCGTAGCGGATCGCTTTTGACACGTCCGGATGATGAAGGTAGCTTCCGACCATCGTCAAACGGATCGGGGTCGAACTCTCTGTCGCCCCGGGTTGCGCGGATCCGTGGCGTCTCGCGAAGCCGTCGTCGCGGTCGGTCACGGCCGGAAAACGGACAGGCGGATGAGTATCGAGCCACGGGCCGGCGAACGGCGGGTGACGGTTCGCGAACTTCTGGAGAAGAAGAAACGCGGCGAGAAAATCGTCGCGCTCACCGCTTACGATTTCCTCTTCGCCCGGATCCTGGACGAGTGCGGCGTCGATATCATCCTGGTCGGTGATTCGCTCGGTCAGGTCGTCGCCGGCTACGACAGCACACTGCCCGTCACACTCGATGACATGATCTGGCACGCCAGAGCCGTGCGCCGCGGCGTGCATCGCGGCCTCGTCGTCGTGGACATGCCGTTCCTCACGTTCCAGATCAGTCCCGAGGAAACCTTGCGCAACGCGGGCCGCGTCATGAAGGAGACCGGCGCGGAGGCCGTCAAGCTCGAAGGCGGCGATGAGGAAACCGTCCGACATGTCCACGCCCTCGTGCGCGCCGGCATCCCCGTCATGGGCCACATCGGCCTGACGCCCCAGTCCGTGCACGCCCTCGGCGGCTATCGGGTCCAGGGCCGCGAGGAAGATGCCGCCCTCCGGCTCCACGCCGATGCCCGGCGCCTTCAGGAGGCCGGCGTTTTCGCCATGGTTCTCGAGCTGTTGCCCACAACGCTCGCCGGCGCCATCAGCCGCGAACTCATAGTGCCGACCATCGGTATCGGCGCGGGCCCGCAAACCGACGGTCAGGTGCTGGTGCTCTACGACGCTCTCGGCCTCAATGACACCTTCCGCCCACGCTTCCTCCGGCGCTTCGCCGCTCTTGCCGACGAGGCCAGAAAGGGAGTGAAGGCGTACGCCGATGACGTGCGCGCGGGCGCCTACCCCGATGCGGACCACTCCTTCGAGTGATCACCGCTCGCACACGCAGTGAACTCGCGCGGCACCTCGATTCGGCACGCGCAGAGGGACGCCGCATCGGCCTCGTCCCGACCATGGGCTTCCTGCACGAGGGTCACCTTTCGCTCATCGACATCGCACGGCAGAATGCGGACTGTTGTGTCCTTTCCTCGTTCGTGAATCCGCTGCAGTTCGGGCCGGGCGAGGATCTGGCGCGCTATCCGCACGATGCGCAGCGCGATGCCGGCTTGGCCCGCAGCCGCGGCGTCGATCTGCTTTTCGCGCCCGCGACGAACGAGATGTATCCGGCGGGCCAGCCTCGCGTTCTTGTGGACGCGCCCGGGATGACGGATCGGTTGTGCGGCGCCTTCCGGCCCGGCCACTTCAAGGGCGTGCTTACGGTCGTCTGCAAGCTGTTCAACGTCGTTCGTCCCGATATCGCCGTTTTCGGCCGCAAGGACTTTCAGCAGCTTGTGCTGGTCCGTCGCATGACTGGCGACCTGGACCTGACGGTCACCGTCATTGGCGCTCCGATCGTCCGCGAAGCGGATGGCCTCGCCATGAGCTCGCGCAACGTCTATCTCGACCCCGTCGAACGACGGCAGGCCGGGCTCCTGAATCGCGCGCTCGTTGAAGCCGGCAAGGCGTTTCGCGAAGGAACCCGGGACGCCGGAGCACTCGAGCGCAACATCCGCGAGCGCCTGGCCGAAGGCGACAGGGTGAGTCCGCAGTATGTCGAGATCGTCTCGCCGGACACGTTCGATCCCGTGGACGTCGCCTCGCCCGGTGATGTCGTGGCCCTCGCAGCCTTCGTGGGCCAGACCCGGCTCATCGACAACCTCGAGCTTGGCGGACCGTGAACCGGATCGAACGAGCGGCGATGGGCGAGCTGCCCGAGTGGGCGGAGGTCTCACCGACCCGGCTCGAGCACACGCGGCGCGTTGCGCATCTCATGCACGACTGGGCGGTCCACCAGGGCCTCGATGCCGCCGGTTGCGACCGCTGGCGCGCCACGGGACTGTTGCACGACGCCCTCCGCGATGCGCCGGCCCGACATCTGCAGCCGTGGGCCGGACCCGGGTTCCGCGGTCTGCCCGACTCGTTTCTGCACGGACCCGCGACGGCCGCGCGCCTCCAGGCGGAGGGGTTGGACGACGCCGAGGTGCTCGATGCGATCCGTTACCACACGCTCGGATCTCCTGACCTCGGGCGGCTCGGCCGGATCCTCATCGCGGCGGACTTCCTCGAGCCCGGCCGGCACCAGAACGCCGAATGGCGTGGCCGCCTGCGGGAACGGGGTCGCACCGATCTCGATGGCGTGATTCGCGAAGTCATCCGGGCCAAGATCCAGCGGTGCATGGATGCGGATCTGCCGGTCCGTCCCGAAATGTTCGGTCTGTGGAACAGGCTGGTGATCGATGAATCGAGCGAAGGTCGCTGAAGCGGCCGCCCTCACCGTGACGCTCGCGCTCGTGGGCGCGTTCATCGTCTCGTTCATTACGGGACTCGGCGGCGGCTGGCGAGGGGCCGTCACGACGAGCGACGAAAAACTCTCCGTCCCGGCCGCCGATCCCGGGCGTGAGCCGCGCGGACGCGTCGAGGTCTTCAATGCGACGAGACAGTCCGGCGTGGCCCGCGACGCGACCGCCCGGCTGCGCGACGCCGGCTTCGATGTCGTGAGCTACGCGAACGCGTCGATCGTGCCCGACAGTTCCCGCGTGATCGATCGCATCGGCCGACCCGACGTCGCCCGTGCGATCGCTTCGGAACTCGGGATCATGCGCGTCATCACCGTCCTCGACTCGACGCTCTATGTCGATGCGAGCGTCGTCATCGGCATCGATTGGTCGAGGCCCGGCAGGAAGTGAGTCAGGTCGGCTGCCGCTCGGGCTGAAGCAGAGTCAGATAGGGCTTCGGCGGCCGCATCTCGTGGTCCGCGCGCAGCTGGCCGCAGGCCGCGGCGATATCCAGGCCCCGCGCCTCGCGGATCGTCGCCTCGATGCCCCGTTCACGCAGAATCCGCAGGAACAACCGCTGTCGTTGCCGCGACGGTGGCTTCCACGTCGCGCCCGGAATCGGATTGCAGGGGATCAGGTTGACATGAGCGCCGAACTCACGAATGAGGTCGGCCAGCTCGCGCGCGTGCTCGGCTTCGTCGTTCACGCCATCGAGCAGCACGTATTCGAACGTGATGCGCCGGCCGCCCGCCGCGTCGAAGGCACGCAGCGCATCCATCAGCTCGGGCAGCGGATACTTCTTCTCGATCGGCACGAGCCGCCGCCGGATCTCCGCATTCGGGGCATGCAATGACACGGCCAGCCTGAACTGCTCGGGCCGTGCCGCGAGCTCGACGATGCCCGGGATGATGCCGACCGTCGAAACGGTGACCCGCCGCGCGCCCACACCGAGTGCGCCGTTCAGCAGGGAGAGCGCGGGCAGGACCGCTTCGCGGTTGGCCAGCGGCTCACCCATGCCCATGAACACGACGTTCGTGATCGCGCCCGCGCCTTCGGCCGCGGCCCAGCGGCGAGCCGCGCGGAACTGGGCGACGATTTCACCCGTCGTCATCTGCCGGCGGTAGCCCGACCACCCCGTCGCGCAGAACACGCAGGCCATCGCGCAACCCGCCTGCGACGACATGCACAGCGTCAACCGGGATCCCGCCGGAATGAGGACGGACTCGATCGTCTCTCCGTCGTCCAGCTGCCAGAGGTGCTTGACGGTTCCATCGGAGGACCGCGAAATGGTGGTGGCCCGCAGCGCCGGCAGGCGGAACGCCGCCTCCAGTGCTTCGCGCTCCGCCAGCGGCAGGTCCGTCATGCTCGCGAAATCGGGGGCATCCTTCTCGTAGAGCCAGGCGAGCACCTGGCCCACGCGGTAGCCGGGCACACCGCGCGCTTCGAAATGCTCGCGCAGCGTCGTCGCGACGTCATCCGCCGCCAGGCCGAGCAGATCCGGACGGGGATCGGGAGCGGATGCGTGGCCGGCCATCAGAACGCGAGATCGAGACGGAACGAGTGAACGGCGCCGATCCCGTTCGCCAGCTGCTCGCGCAGCACACCGATCCGGTAGCGACTCAGCTGGAGACTGACGCCCAGGGCCGGATTCCAGGTCCGTCCTTCTGCGCCCGGCTCACCCGCGAGGCCGGCCGCGACGTTCAGACGGTCCTGCCAGACGGCTGACGCGGCTATGCGGTGCGCCACGCCGGCAAAACGGCCGGAACCGGCGAGGCCCCAGTCGGCCCCCGCGGCCCACTCGCCACCGGTGCCGATCGAACGCCGCATCCCGACGCCCGCGTACCAGTCGGTGCTCGTATCCTCGAAACGCAGGCCGGCCGCGACCGTCGGGCCCGCACCCCCCGCGACCCCGTAGCGGAAGCCGGCGCCCAGCCCGACGACGTCATCGCCGCCGCCGATTTCCGCCGCCCGGGTGTACTGAACACTCGCGCCGACGCCGATACCGGATCCAAGCACACGCAGGGCCGCGAAATGGAACGCATTCTCCGAGATGTCGAGCGGCACCGCTCCATCGGAGGTCAACGGCGAAGTCGTCGTCTCCTCGATGTCGCCGATGCCGACGTGCTGGAAGCCGAACCCGACGACGGTGCGGGGATCGAGCCGGACGATACCGGCGAGGCCGACGCCATCGAGGCCGGTGCTGGCCGGACCGCGCACGTCCATGACGAGGGCTTCGCCGCGGCCGGCGGGCAAGCCGAGGGAACCGGGGTTCCAGAATACGGCGAGCGGTCCGGCGGCGAGGGCGTCGGCGCCGGGTCCCGCGCGCATGGGCAGATCGAGTATGCGCTGGGCTCGCAGAGGCGAGGCGATCGAGGCGGCGAAGACGGCGACGAGGCCGAGACTCAGGTTGATGGTCCTTCTCACAGTCCTTAAGTTTACCGGATCCACGAACGGGCGGAAGCCCCCACGTCCCACCGAGGTGTCGCGTTGCTGCTGAGCGATCTGCTGACAGTCGATCGCGTCAAGATCCCGCTCCAGGGGCTCACGAAAGACGAACTTCTGCGGGAACTGGTCGGCATCATCGCGCACAACAACGGCGTCGATGACGAGGCCGAGGTCCTGGACGCGGTGCGCGAGCGCGAGGCGATTCTGTCGACGGGCATCGGCCACGGTGTGGCGATCCCGCACGGGAAATCCCATTCGGTCCCGGATCTGCAGATGGCGGCGGGCCGGGCCGCGACGCCGGTCGAATTCGACGCGCTCGATGGGCAGCCGGTCGCTCTCCTGTTCCTGCTGGTCGGTCCGGAATCGGCCGCCGGGCCGCACATCAAGGCGCTGAGTCGCATCTCACGCGTCGTCCGCCGCGACGACGTGCGCGACCGGCTGTTTGCAGCGCGGACGCCGGAGGAATTCCTGCAGGCGCTGCGCGACGCGGAGGCCTGAGCTGATCGCTTCCCGCCGGTCGTGTCGCAATCGAGGGCCTCACGGCGGATCCTTGTCGTTTCGCGGGGCGCTCGCGAGAATGCCGCGCTTCTCGACCTCCATCTGTCGGGAAAGCGTACCGACGCCCTCGCGCAACGCACGGGCTTTCGGCCCATGCGACATGCCGCGGCGCGACGTCATTTCGAGGCCGCCGCACATCAGAGCCAGGCGATCGAAGCCGGCCGTCGTGAACTGCAGCTTCATCTGGCCGAAGGCTCGGCGGAGCGATCCGGCGAGCTGGTCGGCGTCGCGGGGCGCGGAGCCGAACTGCTCGACGAGCGCGTTCAGGTGGCGCACGCGGTTGACCAGCAATTCGAGTTGGGAAACGCGGTCGCGGTCTTTGGGCGTCAGTTCGGTCATGCCGCGCAAGGTAGTCCGCCGGGCGGCGGGAAGCGAATGGGTCTGCGAGGCGTTCGGTCCACGGCGTGACGCAGGAGCTGGTTCCCGATCGGGCCGGAGCGCGGATTGAAGCGGTGGAAACCGATCGTCGCGTACCTGCCGGCAGTGGCGTGGGCGTCGTGCCTTCTTTTCATCGGCAGCCAGCCGCTCGATGTGCCGTTGCCGGATCTGCCGTTGCCCACCGACAAGATCGGCCATTTCGTTCTCTACGGGGGTCTCGGTTTTTTCGCCGTGCTCGGCTGGCGCTGGGCCGGCCGGCGACCGGCCCTGTGGATACCACTGATTCTGGCGATGGCGGTCGGCGTGATCGACGAGTTGCACCAGAGATCCGTTCCCACGCGCAGTTCGGATCTGTTCGACTGGCTCGTCGATGCGGTCGCGATCGCCGTTGCATTCGGCGTGTTCAGTCGCACGTCCACACGAACGGGACCTGAATGAAGAAGCAGCCGTCGTCAACCGCGTATCGTTCCGGTATGGCCGACGACTATCGCGCATCCGATGCCGGCGCCGCTGTCGTCCTCTCGGGCTGGGTTCACCGTCGTCGTGATCTCGGCGGCCTGATCTTCCTGGACCTTCGCGATCGGTCGGGCCGCATCCAGCTGTCGCTCGGCCCGGACTGGACCCCCGCCGGCCTCCTCGAGCGCGCCCGCGGGATCGGCGCCGAATGGGTGATCCGCGTTGAAGGCGAGATCGTGCGCAGGCCGACGGGCAGCGAGAATCCGGATCTGCGAACCGGTGAGATCGAAATTCACGTCCGCCGGCTCGACGTCCTGGCCGAAGCCGAGACGCCGCCGATTCCCGTGTCGCTGGTGACCGGTGAGCTGCCGGCGGAAGACCTGCGGCTGCGCTACCGCTACCTCGACCTCCGTCGCGACGCGTTGCAGGTCGCGATCGCGACACGGCACCGCGCCTGTCAGATCGTGCGTCGGTACCTCGACAGCCAGGGCTTCCTCGAAATCGAAACGCCGATGCTCACGCGCCGGACGCCGGAAGGCGCGCGCGACTACCTCGTTCCCAGCCGTATCCACGCGGGCGAATTCTACGCGCTGCCGCAGTCGCCTCAGATCTACAAGCAGCTGCTCATGGTGTCGGGCTTCGATCGCTATTTCCAGATCGCCCGCTGCCTGCGCGACGAGGACCTGCGAGCGGACCGGCAGCCCGAGTTCACGCAGATCGACGCCGAGATGTCGTTCATCGACGAGAACGACATCTTCCGGATCGGCGAAGAAATGGTGGCGACCGTCTGGCGTGAGATCCTCGGCGTGGACGTCAAACTGCCGTTCCCTCGCCTCACCTATCGCGAGGCGGTCGAGCGCTACGGCACCGACAAGCCGGACCTGCGATTCGGTCTCGCGATCATCGACCTGACAGACCTGCTCCAGTCCGCCGACTTCCGGCTTTTCCAGGAGACGCGCGAAACACGGTCCCGCATTCGCAGCCTCGTCGCGCCCGGTGGCGCCGCGCTGTCGCGCAAGGAGCTGGACGACCTCGCGTCCGTGGCCAGGGCCGCCGGGGCGGCCGGCGCGCTCTGGGTCCGACATACCGCCGACGGCTTTGCCGGTCAGTTCGCCAAGGCGCTGGATGACGCGACCGCCGCGCGGCTGGTGGCCGAGGCCGGCGTCGGCATCGGCGACCTACTGGTCGTCGTCATCGGACCGACCGGCGCGAACGGAACGTCGCCGCGGCCGGCCGACAGCGCCCTCGACGCGCTGCGCCGGCACCTCGGCGACCGGCTGAAGCTGAAACCCGAAGGCGGCCACAGCTGGTCCTGGATCACGGAGTTTCCGCTCTTCGACTTCGACGAGGACGCCGGCCGCCTCGTCGCGATGCACCATCCGTTCACCATGCCGCACCCCGATGACGTGCCCGCCCTGCTCGACGCCGTCCGCGAGCCCGTCACAACCGAGCGAGCCCGCCGCGTCTTCGAGATGGGCCTGCGGTCCCGGGCCTACGATGCGGTGTACAACGGAATGGAAATGGCCAGCGGCTCGATCAGGATTCACGACGCCGGGTTGCAGCGGAGCCTCTTCCAGGCGCTCGGCATCGGGGCCGAGGAGGCCCAGTCGAAATTCGGGTTTCTGCTCGAGGCATTCCGCTTCGGCGTCCCGCCCCACGGCGGCTTCGCGTTCGGCTTCGACCGAATGGCGATGCTTCTCGTCGGCGGTACCAGCCTGAGAGATGTGATCGCATTCCCGAAGACGACGACGGCCAGGGCGCTCTTCGAGGGGGCACCGGCGAGAGTCGAGAACGAAGACCTGGCCGAACTTCACATCGCGATCGTGGACAGCCACGGGAGGAATTCCCAGCGTGGATAGCACGACTGTAGAACACCGCCTCACGACCGAGGGCGCCGACTACCTGCTGCTGGCCGGCGTCAACGATGCCAACCTGCAGGAGCTGGCTCGCGTCTCGAGTTGCCGCGTGATCCTGCGCGGCGACCACATGACGCTGTCCGGCAACGTCGCCGACGTCGAGCGTGCCGTTCCCGTCGCCGAACGACTCATCCAGCAGTCGCGGATGGCCCGCTCCTTCGGGCCCGACGACATTCGCCGGACGTTCGAGTCGATGCACCCGCCAGCCGCCAACGGCGTGCCTCGCCCCGCCGAGGCCGAGCGGGTCCTGCTCGCCGGTCTGCGCAAGCTGATCTCATCGAAGTCCGAAGGGCAGGGCGCGTATCTCGATGCGATCGTCCACAACGACATCGTCGTCGCCATCGGTCCGGCGGGCACGGGCAAGACGTATCTCGCGGTCGCCGCGGCCGTCGATGCCTTACGCAAGAACCGGGTCCGCCGCATCGTCCTTGCCCGTCCGGCCGTCGAGGCCGGCGAGAGCCTCGGCTTTCTGCCGGGCGACGTCCAGGACAAGGTCGATCCGTACCTGCGGCCGCTCTACGACGCGCTCGACGATCTCATGCCCGCCGACTGGGTCCGCCGGTCGATCGAGTCGAGGACCATCGAAATCGCGCCGCTCGCCTACATGCGCGGGCGCACGCTGTCCGATGCTTTCGTGATCCTCGATGAGGCGCAGAACGCGACGACCGCGCAGATGATGATGTTCCTGACGCGCCTCGGCCTGAACTCGCGCGTCGTCGTCACCGGCGACAAGACGCAGATCGACCTGCCGCGACGGGAGGATTCGGGGCTCCTCCAGATCGAACGGATCCTCAAGGGCATCGAGGGCATCGAGTTCGTCTACCTGAACGAGCACGACGTGGTCCGCCACCGCCTCGTCAAGGACATCATCCGCGCGTACGAAGACGCGACACCACGGGAGTAGCGTGTCCGGCAACAGCGGCATTCGCGGATTCTTCCACGGCCTGAGCCGGCGCCCCGGCCGCGCGTGGCCGGACGGCGTCCAGCACCATGGTGCGCGCGCCGTGATCCTGCTCGGCATCGCCGCGCTGACGACGTTTCTGTTCCCCGTTTCGCCGGCCCCCGACTTTCCTGTCGTCGAGAAGGGCATGGTCCTGGACCACGACATTATTGCCGACGTCGATTTTCAGGTGCCTCGGCCCGAGGCGGAGCTGCAGCGGGAACGGGAACAGGTTGCGGCCGCGGTAACGCCGATTTTCCGGTACGACTCTACGGCGATCGACACGATGCGCGCGCGTGTCGAGTCCTTCCTCGACCGGCTCGACGGCGCGTACGAAGGCAACCCGGCCGAAGCCGTGGTCGAACAGCGGCTGCGCGACGTGCTCGGCGCCGTCTCGCTCCAGGCGAGACCCGACGTCATCATGCTGCTCCGGTCGCGCCCGAACCGCAACGCGCTGCGCGCTTCGCTGCGGACCACGATCGACAGGGACGTGCAGGCCGGAGTCCTGCGCGGGGCCGACCTGCAGAACTCCGTGGCGCGCCAGGTCCGCATCATCCGCAACGGCAGCGACGAGTTGGTGGCGCGCGACAGCGTTCCGACGCTGGAGAGGCTGCGGCAGAATGCGTCGCGCAACCTGCCGGCCAGCACGCCCGCGGGCCTGGTCGAGCTGCAGCAGCTCATGCTCTCCCACTTCGCCCAGCCGTCGCTGCGCTACGATCGCATGCTGACGGACGCGTCGCGGCAGGCGGCCCGCAATGCCGTGCAGACCTTCCGCGTCGAGGTCGTCGCCGGCGAGCGCATCATCGATGCGCACGTCCGCATCGATGAGGATGACATTGCCAAGCTGCAGGCCTATGAGGCCCGACTCGCCAGTCTCGACCGCCTGGATGCGGGACGGACCCGGTTCGTCCGTACCGCAGGCAGCATCACCCTCAACGTGCTGCTCCTCGCCGTGTTCGCCGTGATGCTGCTCCTCTACCGGCCGCAGGTCTACGAACGGTTCCCCTCCATCCTCATGCTCGCGGCCGTCTGCCTCGTGGTCATCGTGCCGGCCGCGTTCATTGCCGGCAACGGCTGGCCCGTGGCGCTCATCCCGATCGCGTTCCCGGCGCTCATTATTGCGATGCTGTGGGATGGGCGAATGGCGCTGGCTCTCGCCCTCGTGCTCGCCGTCCTGCTCAGCGCGCAGAGTCCACTCGGCGAGCTGTCCGCCCGCATCCTGCTGATCGCGGCCGGCTCGGCCGCCGCACTCGGTGTGCGCGTCGTCCACAGGCGGTCGCACGGCCTGCTGCTCGGCAGCATCGTCGCGCTCGCCTATTTCGCCGCTACGTTCGCCGTCGGCCTGCTGCTGACGTGGTCGCCCATCATGATCGCGACGACCGCGCTCTGGGGCGGCGTGAACGGCATCGTCTGTGCCCTCCTCGCGGTCGGGCTGATGCCGGTCTTCGAAACATGGACCGGGATCACGACCGACCTGACGCTGCTCGAGCTGGGCGACCTGAACGGGCCACTGCTCAAGCGGCTGTCGCTGGAAGCGAGTGGAACCTACGCGCATTGCGTCAACGTCGCGCATCTCTCGGAGGCGGCAGCGCGGGAAATCGGCGCCAATCCGCTGCTCGCCCGCGTCGGCGCATACTATCACGACATCGGGAAGATGGCGGCGCCCCAGTACTTCGTGGAAAACCAGATCGGCGGCCGGAATCCGCACGACCGCATCGCGCCCGAGGAATCGGTGGCGATCATCCGCGGCCACGTGACGGAAGGGGAGCGAATGGCCCTCGAGGCCAGGCTGCCGGACTGCATCCGCGATTTCATCCCCGAGCACCATGGAACCCAGCTGATCGGTTTCTTCCATGAAAAGGCGAAGGAACGTACCGGCCGCGACGATCTGGATCCGGCCGACTACTCGTATCCGGGGCCGATTCCGCAGAGCCGTGAGACGGCGATCCTGCTGCTGGCGGACTCCGTCGAGAGCGCGGCCAAGGTGCTGGAGGATCCGTCGCCGGAGAGCCTCACGGTGATGGTCGATCGCATCGTGCAGGGCAAGATCAACCGCAACCAGCTGGACGATGCGCCCGTCACGTTCCGCGACCTGATCCGCATCAAGCAGGCCTTCGTCCAGGTTCTTCGCGGCATGTATCACCACCGCATCGACTATCCCGCATCGGCCATCGGTCTGACGGCCCAGGCGGCTCCCGCCGCGACGCCGCTCAAGGCGAGTCCGTGACCCATGAAAGGTGTCCGCGTTCACGTGCAGCGATCCGATGAAAGCGTCGTTCCGGTAGGCCGCCTCGGGTTCTCGGCGATCCGGCGGGCGGCGCTCGCCGCCGCCGACGCCATGGACGTGACGGAAGCCGAGCTCTCGTTCACGCTGCTGGGCGATGACGCCATCGCCGGGTTGAACCGGCGTTTTCTGTCGCACGACGGCCCCACGGATGTCCTGTCGTTTCCGCTCTTCGAGAAGGGAGAAATGCCGGTCGGCGACGTCTACATCGGGGTCGAGCAGGCGGTCCGACAGGCGAACGCGCACGGGATTCCGCTCACGGAGGAGCTCGCGCGCCTCGCGATTCACGGAACCCTTCACGTCCTCGGCATGGACCATCCCGATGATGAATCCAGGGAATCGAGCGAAATGTGGATCGCTCAGGAACGGATCCTCGACTTGGTGATGCCATCATGAGCAGGCTCGACAAGCGCACCATCAAGCGCCGGCTGATCGCGGGCCTGGTCGTCATTGCGCCGGTCACGGCCACGGCAGTCGTGCTGTGGTGGATCTTCCAGGCGCTCGACGCTCTGCTCGGCCAGTTCATCTATCCGGCGATTTCCAGACTCGTCGGCTTCGACCTCGTTCTGCCGGGACTCGGCCTGATCGCCCTGATCCTGCTGCTGCTGGTGGTGGGCTGGGCGGCGGAGCGGGCGATCGGTTCGCGCGTCGTCTCGTGGTGGCACAACCTGCTCGAGCGAATTCCGGTGACTCGCCGGATCTACGGCGCGGCGAACCGGATCGTGCGCACGCTGTTCGGCAAGGAGGGCCGGCCCTTCAACCAGGTCGTCCTCGTCGAGTATCCGGCCGAAGGCCGCTGGGCCATCGGTTTCCTCGCCGCGACCGCGCCCGACATCATCCGCGAACACGTCCCCGAGGCCGTGTCCGTCTTCGTGCCGAGCACGCCGAATCCGACGACCGGCTGGCTTGCGATCGTGCCCAGAACGCGGGTCGTGGTCCTGGACATGACGATCGATGAGGCGTTCACCTACATCCTGTCGGGTGGCGCGGTGAGGCCGGGCGCCGACCAGCCGCCCGTCCCGATCGAGCAGCCGGCGGCGCCAACCGCCTCCATCGGCTCCGCGGCCAGCACGTCATGAAGCGCTGGCGGCGAGGCCTCACGATCGCCACGCGTCTGACGCCGTTCGTACTCGGCTTTCTCCGGGATCGCCGGCGCTTCGTCCTGTTCGGCCGGCCCGCGCGCCGCACGGAGGAGCACCATCGCCGGCGCGCCGAGCGGCTCACGGCCACGATCGCTGCGCTCGGCCCGACGTTCATCAAGCTGGCCCAGGTCTTCAGCGCGCGAGCCGACATCCTGCGCGAGCCGTATCTCTCGAGCATCAGCCGGCTGCAGGATCGCGTGCCGCCGGACGCGATCGAGGAGATCGAGCGCGTCATTGTCGAGGAACTCGGCCGGCCGCCCGCCGAACTCTTCGACTCGTTCGACCGCCAGCCAGTCGCGGCGGCCAGCCTCGGCCAGGTCCACCGGGCCGTCCTGCGCGGCGAGAGCGTGGCCGTCAAGGTGCTGCGGCCGCGCGTCGAAGCGCTCGTTGCCATTGACCTCGACATCTCGTTCGGACTGCTCTTCCTGCTCAACGTTCTCTTCCGCAATCATCACATTCGCGCCCTGACCAGCGTGTTCCGCGAGTTCAGTGTGCGCGTGCGGGAGGAAATGGATTTCCGGCTCGAAGCCGCGAACATGGCGCGCTTCCATCTCCACTTCGATGAGGACACGCGGGTCAGGGCGCCGCACGTGATCGAGGAGATGGTGCGGCGACGGGTCCTCGTCATGGAATGGGTGGACGGCGACAAGGTCGATCAGCTGCAGGCTCGCTTCGACAGCGCCAACCTGCGCTTCGACGACATCATGTCCACGCTGTCCGAGGTGTACCTTCGCATGATGCTCGTCGACGGATTCCTGCACGCCGACCCTCACCCCGGCAACATCCTCGTCGCACCCGACGGTACGGTCGTGTTCCTCGACTGGGGCATGGTCGTCCAGCTGGACCGCTCGGCGCGGGACCAGCTGCTGCGCACGGCGCTCGCGGCCGGCCGCAACGACCTGGATGGCATCATCAACGGGATGTACGCGCTCGGCATGATCGATCCCGACATCTCGCGCTCGGAGATCCGCGATGCCGCTGTCGAGATTCTCGCCGTCATCGAGCGCGCCCGCGAGCTCGGCGCGCGCCGCGTCCAGGAAACCGTACAGGAGATCATGGACACGTTCTACACGTGGCCGCTCGTCCTGCCCAGGGAGCTCGTCTACTTTTTCCGCGCCGCGGCTCTGCTCGAAGGCATCGGCCTGCGCTACGATCCCGGATTCAACGGCCTCGATGCGGTCCGCCCCGTCG
>Ga0326597_10004488_pt1 | contig 19647 bp, 14 predicted proteins | sample RVTome_12_FD_203789 | JGI IMG/M metagenome (GOLD analysis project Ga0326597, IMG submission 203789) | Soil microbial communities from uranium-contaminated site in the Upper Colorado River Basin, Wyoming, United States - RVT100D185 | ecosystem: Environmental > Terrestrial > Soil > Contaminated >... | reverse complement strand
TTCCGACGCAAATCGTCCGAGTACGCCTTTGCCATGGTGTTCTTGGATCGCCAGAGAAACTCGTTTCATAGTATACACCATCGGGAGAAATGCTCTAGATGCTCTCCGGTGCCGGTCTCTGATGGAAGGCGCGATCAAAGGCCTCGGACGTTTTGCGTATTACCGGTCGCAGGACCTTCATTGTATCATCGAACCGTTGGAATTGGACATGAGATTCCCTCTGTTCCTTGCCAAACACGCCCTTGTATACTCACCGGATTGTCCTTCGCCAAGATCCCGCCGAGTTGGAAGCCATTCGCGCGCGTGAGATTGTTGTCCACGTTGTGCTGGAATTCGGTCACATGGCCGAAAGCGCCCTGCACGCGCTGAAACGCGGCATCTGGACAGGTGAAGACAGACAGGACTTCATTTGGATGCTCGTCAATACGGGTCTGTTGTGCGGTGAGTCCTTCCCTTCCTCGTTGCTACTCGACCGTGCCAGTCAGGGGTGCGCTTGTGTATCTTCGGATGCAAGGGCCAGATAAGAGTGGTCCAGAAACTTCTTCATCAGCTCTGTCCGCGTGCATACGCCCATTTTGCTCATCACGCTTCTCAGAAACGCCTTAACTGTGTTGGGGCTTACCCTCATCCGAACGCCAATTTCTTTGCTGCTAAGTCCTTCTGTCAAAAGAGTCAGCGAGTCTAATTCTCTTGGTGTAAGACGGTAGGCAGTTGCGACGAGGTCGAAATCAGCTCCGCAAATATGACTTCGCTCAAACAGAAAAACAACGGTTGGCTGCAATGCGTTTGCGAGGATCTGTTCCGGTACTACCTCGAGAGGCAGCGCCCGACAAATGTAATGCCTTCGGCCGGACATAAAGTTCAAGATGAAAGGAGTGTGCAAATCGAACCCTCCGGCGACTTTTGATAGTTGCTGTTTTAGAGACTCCAGCACCGACTCAGGGTTCGGATTCAAGATGCGGCAAGCCTCAAGATTCGCATATAGCGGGTTCAGACAGGAGTCACTGAGAATAAGCCCGCACCGGGTTTTCGCGAAGCTGGCACCGGGTCTTGAAAGTGTGCGTCCGAACACAGGATTGTGGTAAATTTCCGGTCCAACCATATTGCGTCCCTCCCTTAGGTACGAGTTGCGTTTCCTGATAGCAAATTTGGTTCCAACGGCGAGCGGATTAACCCTCTTGGCTGAAGCTGGCATTAGGTTAATTGTGCCATTTACGGTTAGTTCCGAGTGGACTATCACTTTGCGCCAGATTTCCTCCTTAGCGACGAATTCTTTCCCATTTTGTAGTCCTCAATGACCTGCCGCCAGCGGCCGCCTTGCGACCACAACTTCAGTAGCGGTTTGGAGCAGCATTTCCATCGCAACTTACCCCAACACCGCATACGAGCATTTCGCTCAACTAGATTAACATGTCTCCTGAAGCATAGGGTATTCACTCGTTCGGGACTCTGATGTGCAATTGTCTAATTATTTAGGCTAGGTAAATAGTTTAGTTTGACGAGTTAGTACTCTTGGGGGGTTGTTTGTTTCATGTTAACGGCTGTAGGATCATTTGCTTGATTTTTTGGAACGGCCTCCTGACTTTCAGACTAACAGCAGCATGCAAGTTACAGTTGGATGTCTGGGAATGCTCCCCATCAGTTGATCCGATTCGCCACTATGCTATTGAAGTATCGATTGTTGGGAGGTCACACGATGAGTCATCCGTTCGATTCCGGCTATATCAAGGAACCGTTTCGCACCTTGGTGAGCGACTATCCCGCCGCGGATGTATACCCTCCGAATCAGTTTCGGCTCGAGTGGGGACCAATCTTCCATCGTGGGCGCCTGAATGGCTCGGCCCGGGTGCTGGTCATCGGGCAAGACCCGGCACAGCACGAGGCGATTGTCCGGCGCATTCTTGTGGGAGAAGCGGGACGACGAGTGCAGGGTTTTCTCGCCAAGCTGGGCATCACCCAGAGCTACGTTCTCATTAACACGTTCCTCTATAGCGTCTACGGCTCGGTCAAAACCGCAACGAGGAAAAGCCCGGCGCTTGTCGGATACCGCCATCAGTGGCTCAATGCACTGTTGATCGGAACGAAGGTTGAGGCGGTTGTGGCGCTGGGGAAAGCCGCCGAGGAAGCATGGCAACTTTGGAAAGCGACGTCTGAGGGGCAGACTTCCAACATCGCTTTTGCGGCCCTCACGCACCCCACGCAACCGGAGAGCTCCTCTAAGAATGACAAGACGAAGCTCGCGCAGGCCACGCAGAAGCTGTTCAGCAACTGGAACGCCGGGCTCCAGGTCTTAACCCCGGCAATCACTCACCCCGACTTGCCCGGCCCGGCGACGCCTTATGGCGACGCGTGGGCTGATGGCGAGAGGCTGGCCGTGCCGGAGGGCGATTTCCCTGCCGGGTTGCCTGCGTGGATGCGGGAGCAGGACGGATGGGCGAGGCGCGTCGGAAATGACGATGTCGCGAAGCGCCGGAACATCACAATTCAAGTCCCCGAAGGAATCGTTTCGTGACAACCAGGCGAAAATGGTATCCCCTAGCGAGTCCAGTCGCTCGCCCAAAGAGCGCGGTGACGGTAATGTCCAAGAAGAAGGGCCCGGTTGATCCACTCACCGGGCCAAGACTCGCGCTGGCGGGGCGAGTGGTCACGATGGACGACGCGTTTGCCGCCAGACCCGATGCTATTGTGTACGTAGACAAAGGACGCATTGTCTCCGTTCAGAATCGAGCGCAGCCCGTGCCGGAGGGTTTCGAGAGTGTCACGGTGGTGGAGACAGGCGGAACACTTTACCCTGGGCTGATCGAACTGCACAATCATCTGAGTTACAATGTGCTTCCACTATGGTCGCCGGTTCCGAAACGCTTCCAGCACCGCGGCCAGTGGCCCAACCACAAGGACTACCGTCCGCTGGTCAGCGGACCCATGACCGTCGTCGGTCAATATCGGGACGCCCAAGGTCAGTCTTCACTCTTGCCCGCACTGGTCCGGTACGTCGAGTGCAAGTGCCTATTGGGGGGTGTCACGACCAGCCAGGGAGTGAAACTCTCCAGCAATAGCGGCATCCAGCGTTTCTATCGAGGGATCGTTCGCAATGTGGAACAGACCGACGATCCCGAATTGCCGGAGGCCCAAGGCCGCATTCCTGACTTCCAGGCCAAGGATGCCAGCAACTTCCTGGCTCGGCTCAAGAGGGAGGATAGCTGCTTCCTGCTGCATCTGAGTGAAGGCCTCACCAATCCAGCCCAGCCCCTTTCAGCGGCCCGGAAACACTTCCTCGCACTCGAGATAGCGCCCGACCAATGGGCATTGAGCAAGGTGTTCACCGGCATCCATGCGGCCGGTTTGCTGCCGGAGGACTTTGAGGTGCTGGCGCGCCACGGCGGATCGATGGTGTGGTCCCCTCTCAGCAATTTGCTCCTGTACGGCGACACGGCAAGGGTGACCGCGGCCAAGGCAGCCGGAGTGACCATCGGGCTCGGCAGTGATTGGTCACCCACCGGCAGCAAGAACCTTCTCGGTGAATTGAAAGTGGCGTGGCTCTATAGCCAGGAGAAACTTAACGGCCGGTTTTCTGCTCGCGATCTGGCAGCCACGGCCACGCGCGATGCCGCGCGCATACTCAAATGGGAGAAGTCGGTGGGAACGATCGAAGCCGGAAAACGGGCTGACCTGCTCGTAATCGAGGGGACGACCGCAGACCCCTACGGTGCATTGATCCGCGCCAAGGAGACAGACCTTCAGCTCGTAATGATCAACGGCATCGCCCGCTTCGGCGTGCCGGGGCTAATGGCACAGCTTGCTCCCGAGGATCAATCCATCTCCGTGGGAGGCCGGATGCGGCGACTCTATCTGAAGCAGGAGTCCGCCGATCCGGATGTTGCTCAGGTGTCGCTCAAGCGGGCTGCCACCGAGCTTCGCAAGGCTCTGCGGGATATCGCCAAGCTAGCCAAGGACCTCGAGAAGCCACAACCCGCGAGGGCTCGGCGGTTGCTCGATGCGCAGGCTGACCCGGTTTGGTCTCTGGCGCTGGATGAGATATTGCCTTCCGGAGTCGAATTGAGTCCGCGTCTGCCTTTTGGCGGACCACGCGATTTTACCGGACCCGAGCGCGCTCCCCGGGTGATCGCCAAGGCCGCACCACCCTTATCAAGCATATTGAAGCCGGTTACGCTCGATCCCTTAACCGTGGCCGACGATGACAATTTCCTGACAGCGATCGCACAGCAACCGAATGTCCCAGAACCGATCAAGCTCGGTCTGGCAAGGCTGTACTAAGCCAACAAGAACGATACACTTTCCGATCCGGTTCATTTTGAGAAGCCAACACGTCGGAGGAACTATGGCCGCAGGTTCGCTGAGACTCGCTATCATGGACTTTCTCGCTACCCCGATTGACGGCCAGTTGAAGATTACCTTCGAGCCAGCTGCCAGCTCTCCAGGAGGCACCGTAATGGAAGTCAACTTTCCAACGGCGGAGGAGACTGATTTCATTGTCGAGAAACTCCAGTGCCGGGGAGGTCCCGGCACACTCTACCGAGTCGCAATTTCGACAAAGAACTTCCGAATCTACTCGTTCTTCCAGCTCATTCTAGCGGAAAGGATCAACAGCCCAAGCGAATCGCCAGTCCGACTGATGGCAAAGCCAAAGCGCGTCAAGGATATTGCCGCCCCAGTTTTCTCAGCACTAGACCCTTCTCTCCGTGCCTTCCTCAATGCTGCCAGGATACAAGCCCCTGAAAAAGAGGACAGAGATTTGATGGGATTGCGGGGCAAAGCTCTTTACGACTCTCTAGGGCCGCTCCGAAAAGCGTCTCTTCTGAATCTCTTCACGAAAGCTCGCCACACGTCTTCCGACAGCTGTTTCGGTTTCCTCGACACACTTGCCGTGCTGCGTCAGGATCGCTGCTTCTGTTCGGTGAACTCCAATATGCAGGAATCCCTGCGCCTGTCAGGAAAGTTCAGGTCCGCGCCGAATAAACTTCACGAACCGCTTGCCAATCACCAATTAGAAGAAAGCTTCAAGACACGCGACGACCACGCCAATCTCCAGGTTACATTCATGCGCCACAAGCAAACCGGGGTACTCAGCGCCGACGTGGACATTGACGAGTCCAACGGCATCGAGCATGGTTTCGAGGTGATTCGTAACGCGATTACGGATGGCCGCACAAACCCATATGTAATTCGCGAACTGATGTTGCAGTCGCAGCCGGTCGAGAAAGTACTCGATCCAGGATACCGCTTTGTTTTTTCATAGCCCACCACTTTCGGCAGAACCAAGGCCGTTGTCGGCAAGGAGCAAATGCAAATGGGAACCATGCACACAATCTCCCGACCTGCGCTGGCGAGGAACTGGAATCGTCGAAGGTCAGACGGCTACGACGTAGTCGTCATAGGTTCTGGTTACGGGGGAGCGATCACCGCCGCGCGCCTGGCCACGGCACAATGGTTGAGGACGAAGCCATCCATTTGCGTCCTGGAGCGCGGGAAGGAGTGGCTACCCGGCCAGTTTCCGGACCAATTGGGGAGCGCAGCGCATGAGGTACGCAGTCCCATCAATCCCCTAGGGCTCTATGACTTTCAGTTTGGCACGGACATCGGGGTACTGAGAGGTTGCGGCTTGGGGGGCACGTCGCTTATCAATGCAAACGTTGCGATTCAGCCGGACAACGAAGTTTTCGACGAGTTGCAATGGCCGCAGGCCGTCCGAGATGCGCGCAACAGCGGCTTGCTACAGCAGTACTTTGCCCGGGTGAAAAAGACGCTGGATGCTGGACCGCATCCCAACGCCACACAACTGAGCAAAGCCAAGGCGATTCAGCAGGGGGTCCGTGGAGTGGCCGGCGCCGACTTCGCGCCAGTGGACATTGCGGTTAACTTCCAGTTTGAACAGACCAACAACACCTGGAGCGTCCCGCAGCGCCGGTGCATCAATTGCGGTGATTGTGTTACCGGTTGCAACGTAGGCGCGAAAAACACCCTGGATGTGAACTATCTGGCCATCGCAAAGCACGGTGGGGCCGACCTCTTCACGCAGATCGAAGTCCAACATGTCCAGCGAGACACCGGCGGCGGTTTCCTGGTCCACTACCGTCGCCGGGAGAGCTCTTCCAGCCAGCCCGAAGAGGGCACACTCCAAGCGAAACAGTTAGTTGTGCTTGCTGCTGGCGCGCTCGGCTCCACGGAAATCCTGCTTCGGTCCAGGGAGCAGGGCCTGAGCCTTGCAGACACCCTAGGTAGCCGACTCAGCGGCAACGGTGATTTCTTTGGGGTTGCCTACAACAGCGACTTGCGCGCGGATGTTTTGGGGTGGGGGGCTTATCCAGACAGTGATCGAGCGCAACGCCTCCAGCCACAACCAGGACCCACGCCCTTTCCCGGACCAACCATTGTTTCTCGCGTTAAATACAATACGAACCGACCTCTGGGCGAGCGGATTACAGTAGAGGATACCTCCATTCCTCTGCTGTACGTAGATACCGCACGCAGTGTCTTTTCATGGGTTCTTGGCCGAGATACCGATCGAGGCGACTTTTTGGAAGAGCTCAGCCGCCGTGGAAGGGATGTCGGCGCCTTCGATCCGCGCCTAGAAGGGGGGGCTCTGAACCACACCTTGCTCTACCTGGTCATGGGAAGAGATGACGCGGCCGGGCGAATCGATCTCCACCCCGTAACCAATGCTGCGCGTATCCGCTGGCCCGGTGTCGGCGGTCAAGGAGTGTTCGAACGAGCCAACCAACTGATCCTCGACCACGCCACCGCACTGGGAGCTACCTTCGTCGAGAACCCTTTATGGAGATTCACATTGTTTCAAACGCTCCTGACGGTCCATCCACTGGGGGGTTGTCCGATGGGGGAGGATGCCACGACCGGCCTCGTCAATGATCTTGGTCAGATCTTTGACAGATCCGGGAATTTGCACGAAGGTCTTTACGTGGCGGATGGCTCCATTATTCCCACTGCCTTGAACGTCAATCCCTTCCTGACCATTTCGGCGCTGGCAGAGCGAATTGCCGACAATCTTGTGACGAAGCTGGGCGGCACACCGGCGATCATCGCAAGCATTTGAGGTGAGCTTCTCCTGAGTGACGAATGCGATCCGTGGTGGAAGGTCGCAATAGATGATTTATGTAAGCGATGCAAAGGAGACCCCATCATGTTAAAGAGACTGCCCGACTCGTTCGGCTTCGCCGGCCGCTTCATGGGGTTGCCTAATGAAACCGCCAACGTGGAAGTCAAAACCACTAACTGCGAATTTCGTGCTCGAGTCAACAACGGGCCTGATATTACTGCCTCCCCGTTTCTCATTCCTTTGAATGCGGCTCCGAACCAAGACTTGGCGATCTTGCTTTCGGGAGCAAATAGCGGGAGTGCAATCGTCGTCATCACTTCCATTGAAGACTTTCCGGAAGTAGATCATATGCTCATTGATTCAACCGTACCATTCCCGATCAACAGATACCGATTTGTGGCCGTCGCGGAAGACACTTTGCTTGCCGCTGGAGGGCAACCATGAGCCGGGTATGCAGAGAATTGCGGAGCATACTTTGCCGCCTAAGAATCGCCGCGGTGCTGCTGATATCGGTCTGTGTACTTCCGTGCTTCGCTCAGCAGGACCACCAAGCAGCTATTCGAAGAGTCGTGAAGGAAGCTGTTCAACGAAGAGTGCAGCAATCGCTGACTGCTCAGTTTCCGGGAGGTGTTCCGACAGATACACCGAGGGAACTTTATGGAACCCAGTATAACCAACTCGCCCATTTGTACGCGCTTTTGCTGCTCGGGGATACGCTTGGCGCTCGCGCCTTGGCTGACGCGACCGAAGCCCGTACCGACACCCAACCGGGAGGCCAAGCCGGATCCAGTGGCGCGACCTCGCTTGTTACCAAAGGTCTCGCGCCAAAAGTATTGTCGTGGGCTGTCGAGCACGGAGCGCTAGACCGTTCTGTCAATGGCACAACTGTAACGTTTCGGGGTAATCCCTCCGGCCTAGCCCGAGCCGTCTCTCAGACCAACCTGATTGACGTGATGCTGCCAGATCGTTCCTGGTGGAATGGGTTATCGTTTGCCGTCGCGTTCGACATGACACGCGGGTCGGACCGTAATACCTTGCTCGCAAATCGGCAGCAAATCAGTTCCTGGTCGGTACGGTCTGAAGTGCTAAATCGCCGTGATCCAACTGCCTCCGGCTTTCAGAGGCAAGCGGAAGAAATTGCAGACCCCTTTCTACGCCAAATCCAAGATTTCGACGTTTCCGTTGACCCTGTTTTGTCATTGGCTCTTGAGGAGTACCGCGCCGCATGGGAACCGGCCCTCGCATCGCGCGCTGACCTTCGGGACTGGATCGCGAAGGGTTTCTTGTTCACGGCCGACTGGACCGTCGCGCGTGATCCCCAGATCCGCGACCTCCACACGGTCACGTTGGTCATGGAACTTTCACCGGATCGTGCGCGGCGCCACGACCTCACTCTCAACGGCTCCGTGTCATTCTACAGAAACTCGCCTGCCACGAACACTAGCTCCTTCCGCGACTCGAAGGTGACCGCACAGTACGACATTCCGCTCCAGACCGGAACAAGTGTGGGCATTTTTGTTTTGACCTTGGCCGGGCGCTGGGAACATATTCACGATAGCACTCCGGTTAGCACGACCACGTTAGAAGCTCTCACTTTATCCCCAACCGCTGGGGTATCGACGGGCCAAGCGATAACGCCGATGATTGCTCCCGGGAACGTTGGGGTGTTTCAATTCAAACTCTCCATACCGGTGAAGGGCGCCGGGATTCAGATTCCTCTGGCGCTCGCGGCATCGAACCGTAAAGCTCAGATCCAGGGAAAATGGAACGTAGGCGCGAACTTTGGGGTTACCTTCAATTTTGACTCTTTCCTGGCCGCCTTCAAAGCTAAGTAAGGAGGGGACAATCGCGGGAGCAACGCAGATCTGAGCGGAAGAACTCGAAGGGAGAAGATGCTCCATGGACTTTCAGGGCACAGGCCGTCCACTCAATAACGAAGGTCTGGATCGTTGCTGCGACACCTTGATGGTCACTGCCGCCGAAGTATGGGCGGTGCTGACGGTCGAAACACGCGGATTCGGCTTCCTGGCAGATCGCCGTCCGCAGATCCTCTTCGAGCGTCACATTTTCCGCAAGCTTACGGAAGGCAAGTTCGATTCCGTGAACGCGAACGTAAGCAACTCCAATCCCGGTGGATATGCCGGCGGTTCCGGGGAATACACCCGGCTCGAGACCGCGATGGGCTTGGACCGTGAGGCAGCGCTCAAAAGCGCATCCTGGGGCATCAGTCAGGTCTTGGGGTTCAACCACGTGAAGGCGGGCTTTCCGACAGTGGATGCCTTGGTCGCGGCCATGGTGGGGAATGAGGAATCACAGTTATTCGCGATGGCGAACTTCATCAAAGGCAATGGCCTGGATGGTGCGCTGCGTCACCAGGACTGGGTTTCTTTTGCCCGCGGCTACAACGGCAAGGACTTCAAAAGGAACGAGTACGACATACGTCTTGCCGCTGCGCACGCCAAGTGGAAGACGATCCTTCCTGATTTGGAGCTTCGAGTGGCCCAGGTTGCGCTGATGTACTTAGGGATTGACCCCGGATTAATAGATGGGTTGCGCGGGCGACGCACACGATCAGCGCTGATCGAGTTCCAGGGAAGAAATGATCTGTCAGCAACCGGGGAGCTCGACGATGCGACCGAAGCCAGGCTGCTCGCCGAAGCGTTTCCCACCCCGCCAATCGCGATGGGATAGCCGAAGTCGGTAACGTGTCAGCGCCGCGCCGCGTGCGGCACGTCCGGTGAAACAAGGGACTCGGCTGCTTGGACCTGAGGTTCCGCGAGAGGATTCGCCTTAAACGGTTCCCTGTGCTGTTCCTGCTCGGATGTGCGAGTTGTTCGCATCTGGATGGTCTGTGCCCGTTCTTTCGCGATTTCCTCCTCAATCCGTTCCACAAACAGGGCAAACGGCTCGGCACCGACTGATTCCCCGCGATACGGACCCGCACGAGCTTGGAAAAGATTTGCCTCCTGACGCAGAAGCGATTTCATCATGTCATAGTTCTTCCAATGCTCACGGAAGTGAATTAGACCTTCCAGTCCCACCAAGCTGGTGACGAGCAAGCTCAGCAGCGTCGGAGCAATGGGAGGAACGCTCTCCAGATTGATTAGCACCGGCACAGAGGCAGCGGTGACGACGGACGTTGACGCCATGATCAGATAACCCCATCGGTACCGCGCTCCCTTCTTGCGGTAGGCTTCCACTTTGAACTCGACTCTGTCTTTGAGGTATTGTTCAGCGGTAAAGGGCGCAAGCTCGGTGGATTCCGCGGACATGATGTTTTTACCTCCGATAGAAAGCAGGGGCCCAGTTTTTGTGAACCCAGTGGCAGCCGGGCACAGAACCTTCCGCGGAAGTCTGCACAACGGCGACTCGTGTTGCAGCATGATCGCGGAAGGCGAGCGCCCTAGCCCGTGGACACCGGCAGTATCTTCCGGTCTTGCCAGACTCGGTGCACGTCCACTGGGATCGCGAAGTCCTCGGCATCGGGGATGGTCGTAGGATAAGGAGAGGCTTTGCACCATACTGTGTAGAGCTTCTCCACCTTTTGAAATTGCTCGTGACCCTTCTGGCAGGCCTCCTCAAAGGTAGCTTTCGCGATGACCGTCGCCTCCAAAAATTCACAGTTACCTTCGCCATCCCTCCAGCCTGCCAAAGCATGGCCCGGCAAAACTAAAATCACCGGATCGAGATCACAACAATGTAAGAGGTTGGCAAATAGCACAGACGCATCCAGACAGTTGGCTGCCTTCTGCTCAAGGCTCTCCTCCGGAAGGCGCACTCGCTGGACATATTGGTTCGCTTCCTGATGGAAGACCAAGACACTATTCTGATAATCCAGGTCTTCTTCTTGCAACGCCTGATAGAGTGCTGCAACCTGTTTGCGAACGTGCTCTGCCAGCGACTTTCCGGCCGGAGACACATATCCTTCCAGCGTGCACAATTCACTGGCTCGTCGCCGAACCTTCTCCAGGCGTTTTCCCGGCCGCCTCACCCAGGCGGAAATCAACCATGTGAAATCGTTCAGTACCTTTTGCTCAGGATCGTAGAGGGCAAACAGGAAATTATTTGCCGGCAGGAGCCGGATGATGTCGGTCATGTCCTTTGTCACGACGCGCTCGACACCCGACTGGACGAGAACCACGCGATACTCAATCCGTGTGGCTGCTGGATCGTTCAGCCCATTGATGCGGGGTTGCCGAAGAACGGCTTGGAGAGTAATACTACTCGTGCCTGGCGAAAGCTCGAATTCCTTCACAATCGGCTGCGAGAAGTCCACTACTCTTGCACTAAGACGCACTTTCACAATTTCCCGACTTGTGTTCTCCAGTTGAAACGTGATCAGATCCGCCTGCTCGGGATAAGCCACATAGAGCGCCGTTGGAAAGATATGATATGGAAGGGTGACCGATTTCACGTGGATAACATCGGTACTGCGCCTTGCCGGTTGCTGTCCCTGCCCCGCCGGAGCGACCCGGCGGTCTGCGACCGGCGGTTGCAGGTGGACCGGCGGCGACTTCTGTTGCCTCACAAATTCGGCGAACAGAGTCGAGAATAACTGAGGGGCTCCGGTTCCACGGACCAGATAGCCTTCCCGCTGCAACTTCATGACGGCAGGGCCTTCGGGGTCTTTGCCGGAAGCTACCCGCAAGAGAACAGTGCCCTCTTCCGTGCTGCAACGCTGCCACAGTTCCTGAAATGCGGACTCGAAGAAAGGCGACGCGTATCCTTTCTCGAAATCCTCCCGTTCCTTCTCATTCTTTGGCCGTTGCCGATCCACGAAAAGCTCTCGTGCCATTTTAAGGAAGTAAGGGGAACCGCCGCCCAACCGCCGGATGTATTGCGTCTCCTCTAGAGTCAACGGTGGAAGTATGGGCGGCAGCCAGTCCAAGAATCCTTCTGTTTCCTGATCGCTGAACGGATCGAGAAACTGCATCTGGAAATGGTTAAACAGGCTTAGACGGTCGTTGCGATCCCCTTCCGGAGTCGGGTGAAGCGAGGGGTCCATGAGGTGAATCGGGGAGGACACCAAGGCAACTATTTTGCCTTCGTTGTTGGCACCGCGCAAAAAGCTGAAAAGCCTATCGGTGAACCCCTTTTCCTTCATCATCTGGTGAAACTCGTCGATAATCAGGACGATACGCTTGTTGATGCGGCGCAGGCTGTTAAAAATAAGAACCACATGGAAAACCTGAATTGGATCCTTTTGGTCCAGGAGCTTGCCGATGCGCCCAGTCACGTCGCGCAGTACTCGCAGTTGCTCAAGCTGCTTGTGCAACCCCGCTATCGTGACTTGCGTCTCCGTGACCCTCCCGGCTGTGCGTTCTTCTTCGGCTTTCTTGAGGTCCTCCTGCCAAATAGGCTCCATCACAGTCTGAACCTGGATCCAGTTCTCGATTTGATCCACGATGGAGACGAGGAAATAGCGCAAGAACGTATCATCGGACAGTGTTTCCGAGGCCCGCAACGAATACATATCGATGCGGCAGAACAGAGTTTCCTGCCCCTGCAAGCGCCGCGAGCAGATGTGGTCGAGCAAATATGTTTTGCCGACCTTGTGGGCGCCCAAAATTACAGCGCTAGAGGCTGGCTCGCCGAAGCACTGTGCATCCAGCATCGCCAGCACGTTTTTCCGATCGAACAACTCCGCAGAGCTCATAAGTCATTACTCCAAAGCCCGTTCTTTGATCGCCTGCACAAAGGTTCGTCCGCCGCCCTCCCGGATCCGCACCAACTCCTGAAACACCTTAGAAAAAATCCGCGGAGGCGCATCGCCGAGGAGGATCCCCTTTCGCCTCAGCTCCGATGCAGCAATCGAGTCGACGCTGGGATCGCCTCTGCGGCCCCATGCTTTCAGAAACGCCCGCTCGCCCTCTGACAGTCGTCCCAGAAGGTACTCAAAGTGCGGCATGGTTTCATAGGCAAAGTTTTTTTTCAGCAATTCGCGTTTCTCCTGTGGCGGCGCGCCCGAGCGGTTCAGTTCGAACAGGTGAAAACAAGCGATTTGCAGAAAGAAAGGAAAATGGCCAGCTAACTCGAGGATCCAAAGCAATTGCTCCGGCTCGAAGGGTTCGCCGGCCAGCTCCGCCGGGACAGTAACTAGTTCAGAAGCCTCATTTTCCGAGAACGAACCGATATAAATGATTCCGAAGATGTTCAGGAAGGCGGAGCCCGTCGTAGGGCTCTCGGCCAGCCTGTCAATCGAGCCCTCGCGGGAGACAATCACTAAGGGAATGGAAAATTCCGAACTCCAGGAGCGGAGGAACGAGAGGAAATCCATGGTGATCCGCTCGTTGTCGACAAACACGTCGAATTCATCCATGAGGATTACCGGACGAATCCCATCGGCGTGCAACTTCCGCGCCACCTGCCTCAGAGTGTAACGTCGCGGCTCGCCGATCTCAGAGGAAGTCTCTTCTGCGATCCGGGTCAGCAGGTACTCCAGGAAGACCTCTTCTTCGAAACCAACGATGTACTGGCAATCCACAAGGATGAAACGAAATTCCTCGGGCACGCCATGGTGCAACCGCTGGGAGGAGAACATCAAGGCGTTTAGCAGCGAGGACTTTCCAACGCGGCGCTCCCCGATAAGGGACACGGACTGGCTACCCAGGACGCGCGTGTAGATATCTTGTAGCTCGCGCTCCCTCCCGAAGAAATCCGACTCACAGCGTACTGCGCTCCGGTTTGTATAGGGGTTGCGAAGCTTCATGGGTCCTCCTTACATCTCTCCGATCCGGACGAGAACGACTGAAGCGAGTTTCTCATAAAGACCCTGTCGGTGTTTGGCGAACGCCGTTCGGATGTGATCGGCTCCAACAGCAAGAGCTGCGATCACACCGAGGATCGTATGCCATCCGCCGCCTGTAAAACTCCTGGCGGTGAAATACAAGAGCCCTATGGCCACCGCAAAGCGCAACAGCAGCAGCACACCGTATACGAACTTCTGCTTGCCGTCTAGTGACACGGCGAACGAGGTCAACGGTCGCAGGTGGACAAATCGTTGCCCCATTGTGCATTCGCCAGAGCCCACGGCGCCCAGGAAGTAGATCAAGGCCCACATCCCAAAGACGCCTATGGCTTCCATTGTAGAAACCCGGCCCACAAAGGTTTCGAGTATGCTGATGACTCCGAGAGAAAGAATAGACGGGACCACGAAGTCAATGGCGCGTGCGGCGAATTGGCGCTCGTAACTCGGAGCTTGAGCCAGCACCCGCATACGCTCCTCTTCCGCCAGCGTCAGGATCGTGCGGTTCTCTGTTACCCAACGACGCACCAGTTCCATTGTGAAGCGATAGCCTTCTCCTTCGTTCTTTTCCACCCAATCGATTTGCAGCAGCCCCCCCAGTGCCTGATGGACCTCTCCCCTTCGAAGAGATGTGGGGTACTGGTCATCCCTCAGCCTGTCGAGGATCTGCTCTGGAGACGCCCAAGAGTTTGGGCTGTTTTGCAGCGCCGCAAGTGTGGAGCCGACTACCTTTTCCCTAAGTCCCATGCTGTTCCAGGTCAGGATCAGATGCGGAGACGGGTTTTGGAGGAACTGGCGCACTACTTGATCCACATGAGCGAGATTCACAGCCCCACCCTCCACGAGATCGAACAGCGACTGGCACAATAACTGCGTGTAGAAAGGATGGCGACCAGTGAGATACAGAATCTGTTCGGGGACGCCCGGGGCAAACGAGAGTGCCCCTTGAGCTAGATCCACGATCAGCCGCATGGCCTCCTGGGGCTTCAAGAAGCTAATCTTGATGTACCGCGCAACATCCAACAAGGGGGTAGCCCAGGAGGAGTTGGCGCGCAAGGCTTCCAGCTTCTGTGATCCGGCGAACACGGCAAACAAAGCCGGCTCGCTCTCGAATAAGTGCTGAAACTGCAGGGCCAGGTCGCTAATCTTCAGATATTCCTGCAACACCTCATATTCGTCTATGAGCAACAGCAGGCAGCGTCCGTCGAGTTGGGAAAGCACCTGATGGAAAAACTGCTGCAACGTGTAAAAAGTGAGGTCAGTCTCTTCCGAGTACAGTCCGGGACCGGCGGTGAGAGCGGCATTCTTCAGCGCCGTCTCCGTCGCCCGCACCAGAGCGACCAAAAAGTTTGAGACCTGTGTCCCGGCAAAGGCCTGCATGTCCAGATACACTGGAATGAAATCAGGCCCTAGGGCCCCGCCCTGAATGCGGTAGAGCACCGATGTCTTTCCGGTTCGCCTCGCACCGTGAAGCACGATGCTCTTGATACCTGCTCTCTTCCCGAGAGTGGATCTGATCTCGGAGAGCACATCTTCGCGACCGACGAATTTGCTGGCATCCCGTACAGGTAAACCGGCTACATAGGGATTGATACGGACTTTGGGCCGCGCCTGTCTGACCTGGCGCGTCATCCTGCCAAGCCGTTCGGTCAACTGCTGGAGCTGATAACCAATCACCGGAGAATCCTCCACTTCGCGCTGTTCTAGGAGAATCTGCCGCGCTTGGTAGGAAAATCTGGGTTCGTGCCACTTGCTGTGGGAAGAGGACAGTGTGGCTTCTACGGCGTCGGCGGCCAAGGCTCGCACGAGCGGCCTCTCGTCCCGCAAGAGCGCGATGAGCGACTCCACGTCCGCCTCGTTAGGGTGTTTCTTAGACCAGACAGAGATGGCAATTCTAGCTCCAGTGCCGTCCGGCAGCACCGGGGCTTTCGGGAGCAAGGCCACTTCCCGCTCGAGCGGCTGTAAGAGCCGGGTCCGCCGCTCAATGTCCTCCGGTCTCACATCATCGCGCAGGAGTTCCTCTTCGATGGAGCGGCATAAACTAGTAAGGCTGTTCGATTCCGTCACGGTTGCTCCTCACACTTGCCGGGAGGCCAGAGGGTCTCCATAGAAGCAATAAGCCGCATAGGTGTCCTCCCCAATTCCCGGATCGTAGGCCTTAGCTCGCGTTTGCTTTAGTATCTCCGCGAAGGGCACTTCCGGATGTGCCAGGGCGGTCTGATAAAAGTCCTGCGCGATTTGATGTGCGATGCTGTCTTTGACGCTCCAGAGTGGCGCAATCACTGCGCTCGCCCCGATTTCAATAAAGGACTGCGCAAACCCTCCAATGCCCACCAGGGCCGGCACCGGTCTTCCCACCTCGCACGCATTGACGAAGACGAACGGCCGCTTTGCGCGAAAGCCTGCCTCCACGCCTTCCAGGCCGAGCACTTGGTTGCTATCGAGCGTCTGGTTGTTTTCCAGTTGGATCGCCTGCTGACCGGTGGCGCTCGTCGTGCCGTGGCAGGCAATATGTAAGAGCGTTCGACCCTGTGCTTGAAGGGCGGCATCGAAGCCTTCGAACGTCGCCGGCGCGATCTGGGCACCGGAGAAGTTGTCGATGATAAACTGGGCTTCGACCTGAGCGAAAGGCAGCTTGCGGGAGCCGGTGTAGCTAGGCGCGAGAGCGTAGCTGTTGGCAATCGGGATTTTCTGTCTTGCCGTTGCCAGATTCTTTCCCGTCCAGCGCCCCACGGTGAATTCCACTCCCAAAGGCTTGCGCGTTTCGGGTACCGCCTCTTCGCCGATCTCGCGCCGTGGGATCATCAACTCCCAAGGGATGTACGGTTCGGACGATATGATCGCGATGCTCTTGGGTAGTTTGTCTGCATCCACTAGAGACCAGAACGCCTTCTGGAAGATTTGTGGGGACGCCTCAAAGAGCCTTCGGCCAGCGCCTTTCAAGGCAGAGATGCGCATGAGCTTCGTGGCACCCGCCGTAGTAAAATTCTGCATGAAGCCGTTCACGATGTTGTACGTGGTGTCGGGCAGGTTCCATTCCTCACCTACTCCGTTGCGATACGTATCCAGGAGCGGTGTTTGCACCGTGCACCAAAAGTGGCGATTGTCGTTTTCGCGGGTCGCGGCGATTACGATCGTCAGATCCGGGGTGATGGCATTAGCATCCAAGCTCAATTCTGACGTCGCACTGGGGGGCATGGGGGCAGCAGCAGGCAGACCGTCGATGGCGATCTCCCGGAGCACCCGCCCGCTTGGCCGCCCATTGTAAGTGAACAGCGCGATGATCGAGGGAGGCTCAGATGCCAGTGCCTCCAACTCCCGCTTGCTCTTAACGGTTACGGAAAACTTCGCGATTTCTGACCGTTCCTGGTCACGCTCGATCAATAGGACTTGCAAATCCTTGCCGTTGATCACGAAGTGAGATGTCACCAGCAGACGAACCCGAACTGGAAAATCTACGATTTCCGGCGGGGCCTCTAGCACCATCTCCTCGCTCTTTTCTCCCGCTCGGGCTTCGTCGCGGTCGGAGTATACTCGGACTTCAAACGTGGCCTCGGGTTTGACCGGTGACGGAGGGAAATAGTCCACATGGGGGGTACGACGCACCAAATCTTCACCGTGTGCCACGTTTTCGGCTAGCTCGGCAGACGCCGGGACTTCCTCGCGGCGGCGAAAGACAGGCATTACGGGAGCGCCCATGGGGGCTCTTCGTTCCTCGATTGGCTGTCCTCGAGCCTCCCGTCCACCTCCTGGGAAGTCGATCTTCTCGATATGCTGCCTGGCCTCGGCCGCTTTTTCACCCGCCAGACGAATGACCTCGCGAAATCGAACGCGAGCCTGCTCAAGATGGCCAAGATCGGAGAGCCGCACGGCATCCGCAAACAGCAGGCGGTCAGCGCGAGTGCGAATCCGTTCCAGGCAGGCACGAGCTTCGGCTGCGTGGAGCCCGTTGCGGGCGGCGCACTGTTCGAAGAGCGCCTTCGCATCGGCATCATCACCTGCCTGGAAGAGTCGTACCGCTTCCTCGAACAACCACTCTTCAGGGTCGTCGTCCGTTTGGAAGGGCAGCATTTCGGTAACCATCAGAGCCCTCTACTACCTATGTCGCAACTTAGAGACTCAGCACTCGTGCGTTACCTGCCCGAAGCAGCGTACATCGTGGGCGCCTTAGGCACTTCCTCGCATGTTCATCCTGTTGAGGCACCCATGACCTTAGATAACTTCTCCTAAATTGTTTCCTCTTTGTGGACATCGCCGTTTTCATCGATGTAGCGCACGTGTACGGAATCCGCCTCAAAGTCGAGCACTGCAAAACCCATCATGGCCCAGTGCTCGATGCCTTTGTCGATATACTCGCGGTACTCATATGTCGCCGGTGGCGGGTAGGGGTCATCCTGTTTATGGGTCATATAGACGGGGACTCCCCCGTGCCCGATACAGCGACCAAACTTCACGTTGTCATGTTGTTGGTAGAGGACGCACCGATGCTCGTGCCCCCAGAACCACGAGTGAATCCCGTTGTCCAACGCGCCGGCTAGCTTGCGTGGCAGGACGTCTCCCACCTTTTCGTAAACGCTGAAGAGCTGGTGATGACTCATCAGCATCACATTACCCCCGAAGCCCTGGAGCTGAGCCTGCACCCACTCCCTCTGTGGGTCCTTCAAGCCGTTGTCGTCCCAGGCGGTGTCGAGCAATAGGATCTGCCACTTCCCATTGACCAGTGTGCAATAGCTGCAGCCGCCCTGCCTCTGGAAGCGGCCGTCCCGGAGGAGGCAGTCGTAGTAGCCATACCCTCCTGAATACATGTCATGATTGCCGTTTAATGAGAAGGACCCTATTGTACCGGCTTCTTCGGGCCTGACCGGCCAGAAGGGGAGAAAGCGCTTTTCATACTCGCGTTGCCAGCCGGAGTAATACACGTCGCCCAGGTGGATGACATGCTGATCGAGACGCCCCATCCCCTCGTCCAGTATCTTGCGCATTTCGGCCGCAACTTTGGCAGCGCGCATCACGCCTGTGCCCCAGTCACCAACCACTACTAGCCTCGCATTCTCTGCAAGTCGGATCGGCGCGGGCGGCTGATCGTGAAATGCGTGACGCTTGCGGAACATCCGGATTCCCATCGCCAGCGCCGAACTAACCCAGCCGATATCGGTGACGGAGAACTGATCGAAGATCCGGCGTCCATCCATCCGGGCAGGCTGGAAATTCGCAAGCGCTCGGTCTGTGACGGCTACATCATCGCCCGGCCCTCGCCGGCGGTCATCAGGAAGTTCGACCTGAGCGATCTGCTCGTCTGTGGCGGAAGACTGCTCCAGGTATTCTTCCAGCGCGGATTGCAAGTTGCTGATTACCGCGTCACGGCTGAAGAAGGAAAAGTCATCGAGCGGCGGGGCCTGCTCGCCCCGACGCTCAGCAAAGGGCGGCTCATAGCCGGGCTGACCCGTGGTTTCGCTGCTTTCTCGCGCCATAGCCTGCCGAACGTGAACCAGCGTCTCGTTCAGTTCGTCCGGCTCAACCTCCGCTGCTATGGGGGCACCGGTACGGCGCCGGGCCACTTCGGGAGAACTTAAGTAGCGTTCAACATCTTCCAGTTGCTCGCGAACCCATTGACGGTTCAACACTTGGGCAATCATTCCGTCTCCTTCGCCGGGCTTTCCCGCGGCAAGAATTCGCCGCTTAGCAGCCCGTGTCTAAACCGCCTGTTTTTCGGTCCGCTGACAGAAGACCTGACTGTGAGTGGATGAGGAAGTTTGACGCGGTATAGTGCCGGGAAAGGTCCCAGTGCGGCTCTGAGGCGCTTTCCATGGCTTGCAGAAAGGCCAGAATC
>Ga0326597_10004487_pt1 | contig 19650 bp, 12 predicted proteins | sample RVTome_12_FD_203789 | JGI IMG/M metagenome (GOLD analysis project Ga0326597, IMG submission 203789) | Soil microbial communities from uranium-contaminated site in the Upper Colorado River Basin, Wyoming, United States - RVT100D185 | ecosystem: Environmental > Terrestrial > Soil > Contaminated >... | reverse complement strand
CCAGCGACACGCCTTCTTGTGCCGGTCCGGACATCAGCGATGCCGCGCCTTCCACGTAGAACGCGTGGCGTTGCGGCAGTTCCTCGAGCGTCGAGCGTGCGAGCCGGAGCGCGCGTGTCAGCAGTTGGTCGTAGAGCGTGCGCTCCTGCTGCAGCCGCGCGAGCACCGCTTCGCGAACGTCGAACAGCGGCAGGCCGGCGAACTCGGTATTCAGATAATTCGCGGCGCGGACGAGGTCGTCCGGGAGGACCTCCTCGCCGGCGTCCACAACTTTCTGTGTGACCTGGTTTCCGCGCGAGACCACGACCACGAGGACGCGCGAGCCGCCGAGCGCCACGAATTCGAGCCGCTGCAGCACCGCCACCGGGCTGCCGGAGAGCGCGAATCCCACATGCCGGGCGGCGCGGGCGACGAGGTGCGAGACGCTTGCCAGCAGGTCGTCGAGCAGCGGCGACCGCTCCGCCTGCTCGCGCACCTGGTGCTCGACCACCGCCGTCGGGCGCGAGCGCCTGCGTCCCTCCAGGAGGAGGTCGACGAACACCCGGTAGCCACGGTCAGTGGGCACCCGGCCTGCCGACGTGTGGGGCTGGTGCAGGTAGCCCGCCTCTTCGAGTTGGGCCAGGACGTTGCGGACGGTCGCCGAGGACAGGCCCAGCCCGCTTTCGCGGGCGAGGACCTGCGATGCCACCGGCTCACCCGTCGCGATATACGCGCGGACGAGCGTGGTGAGGAGTCGTCGCGACCGTTCGGGGAGTTCGTAGGCGCCCATAGGGTATCAGCTGCTGAGCCTCTAATTATAGCGAATGGGCCGGATGTCTCCGGCGCGCTCATCCCTTCTGCAGGGCGCCTTCCCACCGCATGCTGACGGCGGCGACGTTCGGCTCGGCGATCTTCCCGTGCTTGACGGCGATGAGCTCCGCGACGATGCTGACCGCGATTTCCTGCGGCGTGATCGCGCCGATGTCCAGTCCGATCGGCGCGTGGACCGCTTTCAGCGCGTCGGCGGAGACGCCCTCCTCGATCAGCGCATCGTAGATTCGCTTCACCTTGGCCTTGCTGCCGATCAGTCCCAGGTATCGCAACGGGTTTGCCGTGAGCGCGCGCAGCGCATCAAGGTCGTGCGTGTGGCCCCGCGTCACGATCACCGCGTACGCCGTCGGCGGAAGCTGGTGAGTGTCGATCCAGGTCGGAATGTGGTCAACCACGACGTCGATCCCTTCGTTGAACCGCTCCGTGCTGGCGAACTTTTCACGGTCGTCGATCACGTGGACCTTGAACCCGACCTCGTGCGCCATCTTCACCACGAAGTAGCCGACATGCCCCGCGCCGAATACATAGACCTCAGGCGACGGTTCGAGCGGCTCGACGAACACCTCCATCTGACCGCCGCAGACCAGGCCCGATTCCTGCGCGAAGTCGTCGTTCAGTTCAAACTTCAGGCTGAGCGGCTTACGACTCTTGATCGCCTCGCGCGCCTTCCAGAACGCGTCGTTCTCGTAGCAGCCGCCGCCGATCGTGCCGACCGTGCGGCCGTCCGCGTACACGAGCATCTTCGCGCCGACGCGCTGCGGCGTGGACCCTGTCGACGAGACGATCGTGACCAGCGCCACCTCCTCGCCCTGCTTGAGCGCTTCACTCAGCGCGGCAAAGACCTCCTGGTTCATCTGTTGATTATATCGAGCTTTGAGAGGAGGAACGGGTCGTCCTGGTTAGGCCGGGATGGGGGTGTGCTCAGGTTCTCATCAGCGATGCACGTCGCAGTACTCGGTCGGCTCCGTGCCCGCGAGGAACGACTCCTTGAACACATGCGGGCAGGTGGGGAGGGCGAGCTTGCCGCTGTCCCGGTCGATCTCGACGAAGGTGACGCCGTCTGGCACCTCGAAGCGGGTGTCCGGGTGCCCAGCCAGCGCGGCCTGCATGAACGTCGTCCAGATGGGCAGTGCGGCCTGCGTGCCGGTGAGCGAGATCGGCTCGTTGTTGTCGAAGCCCACCCAGACCACTGCGAGCAGTTCGGGGGTGAAGCCGACGAACCAGGCGTCGCGCAGGTCATTGGTCGTGCCGGTCTTGCCGGCGGCGTCGAATGCGAATCCCGCGGCGCGCGCGCCAGCCGCGGTCCCTTCGTCCAGGACGCCGCGCATCATGTTCGTCACGAGAAACGCCGTATCGGGTCGCGCGGCGCGTGTGGGCGTTGGTGTCCCCGGTCGTAGCTCGCCGCCTGCGGTCTCGATATGTTCGATGGCTGTCAGCGGCCGGACGCGTCCGCTATTGACGAACAGCGTGTACGCCTGGGCCACTTCGAGGAGGCTCAGATCGAAGGCGCCGAGCGTGATGGAGGGAAACGGCTGCGGCGGAGTCCCGACACTGACGGCCCGCCAGCCGTCGGCGATGCGGCCGAAGCCGATCGTCTCACCCACGCGAATCGTCCCGAGGTTGCGCGACATGGCCAGCGCCCGGCGCCACGTGATCTCCCCGTCGTACTCGTCGAAATTGCGCGGCTCCCAGGTCTGGTTGTCGAAGGTGAAGGTTGCCGGCTCATCGACCGTCAAGGAGGCAGGCGTGAGATCGGTGCGGCCCGTCTCGGCGGCGTACTCGAAGGCGGCGAGAAACACGAACGGCTTGAAGACCGAGCCGATCTGGCGACGGGCGGCGATCACGCGGTTGTACTGCGACTGGTTGTACGAACGCCCGCCAACCATGGCGAGGATTTCGCCGCTGCGCGGATCCACCGCGATGAGCGCCGCCTGGGCAGGTTCCGCGCGGTCACGCCCGGCGAGCAGCAGGTCGACATCGGCAAGACCGTGACGCACGGCGTCGAGGGCGGCGCGCTGGAGATTCAGGTCGAGCGTGGTGAACACGTCAACGCGCCCGGTCTCCGCGGCCAGACCGGGGAAGGCTTGCGCCACCTGCCCGCCGACCATGTCCACGAAATATGGCGTCCCGTCGTCCACGGCGCCGGCGACCACTTGCAGCGGTTCACGGGTGGCGCGGTCGGCGGCCTCGGCGGAGATGTAGTCCTCGTCCGCCATCGCGCGCAGCACCGCGTCGCGGCGTTCGATCGCCCGCTCTGGATTGGCGAAGGGCGAGTGCGGGGCTGGGCTCTGGATGACGCCCGCGATCAGGGCCGCCTCGCTCAGGCTCAGGTTGGCGACGTCTTTGCCGAAAAACAGCCGTGCCGCCTCGCCGACGCCGTGGATTGCGAACGAGCCGCGCTGCCCGAGATAGACGTCGTTCAGATAGAGCTCGAGAATCGCATCCTTCGAGGCGCGCCGCTCCAGGACCAGCGACATGAGCGCCTCGCGTAGCTTCCGCACGTAGGACCGCCGTCCCTCCGTCAGTTCGGCGTTGAATTCATCGGCGAGAAAGAACATGCGCGCAAGCTGCTGCGAGATGGTGCTGTATCCCACGAGATACGGGGTGTCCCCGAAGACGTTGGTCGTCGCGGCGGCGATGATCCGGAGAGGATTGATGCCGGGGTGAGAGTAAAAGCCCTGGTCCTCAACCGCCAGGACGGCCTGCTGCGCGTATTTCGGGATGGACGCCAGCGGCACGCTCAGACGTTTCTCTCGCCCCGGACCGGTCATGAGCGCGGTCAGCAGCGGAGGGTCGAGCTGTATCGTGTCGCTCGTCCCGCCACCGGCCACCTCCATGCGCTGGATGGTGGACGTGCCGGACAGAAACGACACACGGATCCGCCCGCCGCCGGAGTCGGCCGCGCGCGGCATGATGGCCACGGTGTTGCGCGCGATCGCGAATTCGCCCGGAGCCTCCGCGGCGGGCCGCTGTGCGTAGCCGAGGTCGTTGAGGCGGGCGACGAGCTCCTGCTGGCTGATCGCCTGTCCTCGGCGCAGCACCAGCGGTCGCGCATAGACGCGCGGCAGCGTCCGCTCCCGCTCGCCGTTCAGCCTCGCGTCGATCAGGCGGGAATAGGAGTTGAAGTAGAAGACGAGGATACCGGCCGAGGCGACCGCCAGGATGCCGGCGGCGTACAACGCGTATCGCACGCGTGCCGACCGGGATCGCTGGCGGTGCTTCAAATCGTGATCACCCAGTGACGACCCTGGTCGAGCGGCACCTCCTCGCGCAGCCGGTCGATGAGCCCGTCGCCGTATTTGTTGAGAAAGTAGACGAATCCGACGTCCCGCTCCTGCGGGTGTCCTCCGGGGAACGCCTGCGCCTGCGCGTGCGTGAACTGCCGCCGGAGCGTCTCGTCCTTGCGTTTGACCGCCTGGATGATTTTGCCCTGGAGCTTCTTGAGGTCGTCCTGCATTCGGCCCAGCGTCGAGCGGGCGGCCGCGTCGAGGGTCGCGTCGAGCCTGGACACCGCCGTGGCCAGCGCGTCCATGCGCTCGGCCACTACGCGCGCGGCCTCCTCGATCGACGCGTCGACCTCCGGCGGGATCTGCGCCTTGAGCAAGCGATTCAACTCGCCCTCGTCCTGCGCGCGCAACGACTCGAGCGGCAGTTCGTGGCGCGCGAGGAACCGCATGGTATTCGCATCGAGAATTGTTGCGGAGGCACGCTGGTGTATCAAGGGCATCGGCACCCCGAAGGCCGCGTAGATATCGCGCAGTTGCGCCAGATAGCCGAGCTCATTCGGCCCGGCGACAAAGCAGCACGTGGGGAACAACGCGTCCTGTACCACCGGCCGCAGCAGCACGTTCGGGCTGAACTCCGCAGGACGGGTCCGCACACGCTCAAGCATCGCCTCTTTGGTGCTGACGGACGTGCCCACCAGCAACCGGCCGTCCTCGACGCGAATGCTCTCGCGCCCGGCGCCGAGATGGAACAGCGCCGCGTGGTCCATCTGGGGCGTCACCTGTGCGTGATAGCCGCGCGCCGTGAGTGCGGCGCCCGCCGCCGCTGCGAGCCGCGACGTCTCTCCAGCGTGCTCGATTTCGCGTGCGAAGAGCGTCGATACCAGCGGCTTGGCGGCGGGATCGGAGGAGTCGAAGACCACCAGGCCACGAGGCCCCAGGAGCGACTCCAGCCAGGTACCAAAGGCCTCTGCCATACCGGTGCCAGGCGTGTAGGCAAGCCGCACCGCCTCGAGCAGCGCTGGGCTGAACTCGGTAGCTGGCAGCGTCGAGGCCAGCATCGCCGCCGCGGCGCTTGCCGAGTCGTTCAGCCGGACCCCCGCCACGGGGCCTTCGCCGGCGGCGGGCGGATCGTCGAGCGCGATGCGCACCTGATTGAGTTCCGCGTCGAGCACGCCACACGCCTTGACCTCGTCCCAGTCGTGGTCCTCGGCGTCTACCCAGAAGATGGCCACGGCCGGGACGCCGTGCTCGGCGGCAGTCCGCTCCGCCAGGCGGAGAACGGTCAGCGCCTTGAGCAGTGTGAACAGCGGGCCGCCAAACAGCCCCGCCTGCTGTCCGGTGACGATCGCGACGGTCTCGGGCTGGCGTAGCCGCTCCGCCGCGGCGAGCGCGTTCGGCGATGCCGAGCGTCTCCGCTGCTGTGCCAGGACGAGGTCGGCGACCGCGTCACGCTGGCGCGGATGGCGTTGTGCGCGCGTGATGGCGTCGCGCCACGCCGATTCGTCTGCCGGATCACCGGCAAAGAAGTCCGCGACGCGCTCATACTCGAACGCGTAATCTCCAGCCAGACGCTTGATCCACGGGAAACGCCGAATCTCGATGGGAAAGCGGGTGGTCGTGCCGGAGAGTTCTGTCTGGGGGGGCACGGGAGGTTACTGTTGCAGAGCGCCGCGCAGAGTGTCAAGGCAACGTGCTACGATCCCGGCCGGTCGCCCACGGCACGTCCGCCCAAGGAGTTTCGCCACTGACCCGACCACCGAGTTTCCGAGTTTCCGAGCGATCGAGCCACTCATGAACGCCATATTGGCACTGGAAGACGGCACCTGGTACCGCGGCGTCGCGGCCGGGGCGCAGGGCGAGGCCCCTGGCGAGGTTGTGTTCAACACGAGCATGACCGGCTACCAGGAGGTGCTCACGGATCCCTCGTACGCCGGGCAGATCGTCACCATGACCGCGCCGCAGATCGGCAATTACGGCATCGCGTCAGGGGATGGCGAGTCGGAGGCGCCGCATGTGGCTGGCTTCGTCATGCGGGAGGCGTCGCCGCTGGCAAGCAACTGGCGCGCGGATGGCACGCTTCGCGACTATCTGATCCACCACAACATCGTTGCCATCGCCGACATCGACACGCGCGCGCTGACGCGGGTGCTTCGCTCAGCCGGCGTCATGCGCGGCGTGATCGCGACCGGTCAGACCGATCCCGATCGGCTCGTTGAAAAAGCACGAGCGATCCCGCGGATAGAGGGATCCGACCTCGTGTCGGGCGTGACCTGCGACCGCCCGTTCGAGTGGCGCGAGCGTGTGCCGGCCGCCGGCGATGCGGATCACGCCGCGTTCAGCCGGCCACCCGCGCGCCGCGCCTCCAGGCGCCTGCGCGTCTCGGCGTACGACTTCGGCATCAAATGGAATATTTTGCGGCGTCTGGATGCCTATGGCTGCGACGTGAAGGTCTTTCCGGCATCCGCGCCGCCCGCCGATCTGCTGGCGTCCGAGCCGGACGGTATCTTTCTGAGCAACGGTCCGGGCGATCCAGCGCCGCTCGGCTACGCCATCGACAACGTCCGTGACCTCGTCACGACCGACGTGCCGATGTTCGGCATCTGTCTCGGCCATCAGGTGCTCGGTCTCGCGGTCGGGGGAAAGACCTTCAAGTTGAAGTTCGGGCATCGTGGCGCCAATCACCCGGTCAAGGATCTCAGTTCCGGCAAGGTGGAAATCACGTCGCAGAACCATGGTTTCGCCGTGGACCCGGACTCGCTGCCCTCGGACGTGAGCGTCACGCACCTCAATCTGTACGACGGTACCGTCGAAGGCTTTCGCCACACGGCCCGGCCGATCTTTTCGGTGCAGTATCATCCCGAAGCGTCTCCGGGCCCGCACGATGCGGACTATCTGTTCCTCCAGTTTCTCGAAGCGATGGAACAGAAGTGACGCTTTTGACCACGAAGCACGCGAAGGTCTCGACGCTGTCCGAAACCACGAAGGACACGAAGATCACGAAAGAAAATTGGCCAAGGTATTTCGTGGCCTTCGTGAACTTCGTGCCGTTCGTGGTTGTCTCTCGTGATCTTGGTGGTTGTGTCTGTGTCTGATGCCTAAACGCACGGATCTGAAGCGCGTGCTCGTTATCGGCTCCGGGCCTATCGTGATCGGCCAGGCCTGCGAGTTCGACTACTCGGGCACACAGGCGTGCAAGGCGCTGCGGGCCGAAGGGCTCGAGGTGATCCTGGTCAATAGCAATCCAGCCACGATCATGACCGACCCCGAGATGGCTGATCGCACCTACGTCGAGCCGATGACGCCGGAGATGCTCGAAGCGATCATCGAGAAAGAGCGTCCCGACGCCGTGCTGCCCACCGTCGGCGGGCAGACCGCGCTCAACCTGGCGGTGGAACTCGCCGAGCGTGGCGTGCTCGCCAAGTACAACGTCACGCTGATTGGCGCCTCGATCGAATCCATCAAGGTGGCCGAGGATCGCCTGCTGTTCCGAGACGCGATGCGTGAGATCGGTATCGATGTGCCCCACAGCGGCGTGGCCAAGAATCTGGACGAGGCGCTGGCGCTGGTCGAGGAGGTGGCCTTCCCGGCGATCATTCGACCGTCGTTCACGATGGGCGGGGTTGGCGGCGGCATCGCGTACAACATCGAAGAGTTTCGCGAGCTGGCCGGCCGTGGCCTGGATCTCAGCCCGGTGCACGAAATCCTCGTGGAGGCGTCGGTTATCGGTTGGAAGGAATTTGAGCTCGAAGTGATGCGCGACGTCGCCGACAACTTCGTTGTCATCTGCTCGATCGAGAACATCGATCCGATGGGCGTCCACACCGGCGACAGCGTGACCGTCGCGCCGGCGCTGACGCTCACCGACAAGGAATATCAGCGGCTGCGCGACATGGCACGGCGGATCATCCGCCGCGTGGGCGTCGAGACGGGCGGGTCGAACATTCAGTTTGCCGTCAATCCAGAGGATGGCCGCGTTGTCGCGATCGAGATGAATCCACGGGTGTCGAGGTCGTCCGCGCTCGCCTCGAAGGCAACCGGGTTCCCGATTGCCAAGATTGCCGCCAAGTTGGCGCTCGGCTACCACCTGGACGAAATTCCCAACGACATCACGCGTCTGACGCCCGCCTCCTTCGAGCCCACGATCGACTATGTCGTCGTCAAATTCCCGCGGTGGAACTTCGAGAAATTCCCGCAGGCGGACAGAACGCTGACGACGCAGATGAAGTCGGTTGGGGAGGCGATGGCCATCGGCCGCACGTTCAAGGAAGCGTTCCTGAAGGCCGTGCGGTCGCTCGAGATCGGGAAGACCGGGAGCCTGTTTCCCTCCGGGCCCAATGACGCGTCCGACGACAGCGAGGACGAAACCGCGCTCAGAAAACGGCTGGTCGTGCCGAACGATCGGCGGATGTGGGCGATCTTCCGCGCCCTGCGGCGCGGCTGGAGTGCGGAGACGCTCCACGAGCTGACGAAGATCGACCCGTGGTTCCTCCGGCAGTTCGCGGAGATCGAGGAGTTGCGCCGGATGTCCGGGCTCGGCGAGTTCCGCGAGATGTCGGGCGATATGCTGCGCGCGCTCAAGCGAACCGGCTTCAGCGACGAGGATATCGCCGCCGTACACGGCATCGATGAGGGGCTCGTGCGACAACGGCGCTTGGAGGAGGGCCTCGTGCCCGCCTACAAGCGGATCGATACCTGTGCGGCGGAGTTCGAATCGTTTACCCCGTACATGTACGGGACCTATGAGCAGGTGTGCGAGGCCGAACCAACACCCCTCAGGAAGGTCATCATCCTCGGCAGCGGTCCCAACCGGATCGGGCAGGGGATCGAGTTCGACTACTGCTGCTGCCACGCCGTCTTCGGTTTCCGTGAAGAAGGCTTCGAGACGGTGATGGTGAACTGCAATCCCGAGACCGTCTCGACCGATTACGACACGTCGGACCGTCTGTACTTCGAGCCGCTGACGTTCGAGGACGTCATGGCGATCATCGAGCGGGAGCGAGCCGGCGGCGGCGACGTGTCATGTGTCGTGCAGTTCGGCGGACAGACGCCGCTGAAGCTGGCTCTGGCGCTGCAGGAGGCGGGTGTGCAGATCCTCGGCACCTCGCCAGACTCGATCGACCTGGCCGAAGACCGGCGGCGGTTTTCGCAGCTCCTCTGGGATCTTGGCGTGCCGCAGCCGGCCAGTGGCACCGCGGTGACGCGCGACGAGGCCCGCGAGGTGGCCGAGCGGGTCGGGTACCCGGTTGTCGTCCGGCCCTCGTACGTGCTGGGCGGGCGCGGCATGGCCATTGTCTTCGACGCCGGTGCGCTCGATCGCTACATGACCGGGGCGGTTGACGTGTCACATCACCGGCCGGTGCTCATCGATCGGTTCCTCGAGGATGCGTTCGAGTTCGATGTCGACGCCGTTGCCGATGCAGAGGGCGCCGTCGTGATCGGCGGCATCATGGAGCACATCGAGCAGGCGGGCATTCATTCCGGGGACAGCTCGTGCGTCGTGCCGCCGTTCATGGTGGCCGAGCGGCATCTCGGCACGATCCGGGACTATACGCGTCGCATCGGGCGGGCGCTCAAAGTCGTCGGTCTCATGAATATCCAGTACGCGATCAAGGACGACACCGTGTACGTCCTCGAGGTTAACCCCCGCTCATCGCGGACGGTGCCGTTCATCTCCAAGGCGACCGGTGTGCCGCTGGCCAGGATGGCCGCGCGTATTGCCGCGGGCCGGTCGCTGGCAGATCTCGGCCTGGTCGACGATCTCGAGGTGCAGGGCGTGTTCGTGAAGAGCCCGGTCTTCCCGTTCGTGCGATTCCGCGGCGTCGATACGATTCTCGGTCCCGAGATGAAGTCGACGGGAGAGGTGATGGGGGGCGCCGAAAACTTCGGCGCCGCCTTCGGCAAGGCGATGATGGGGGCGGGCCAGCGCCTGCCCGAGCAGGGGCGCGTGTTCATCAGCGTCAACAACAGCGACAAGCCAACCGTGCTGCCCATTGCCCGCGACCTGGCCGAACTCGGATTCACCCTCGCCGCCTCGCGCGGGACCGCGGCCTTCCTGCGGGTCCACGGCATCGAGGTCGAGGTGATCTACAAGGTCAACGAGGGGCGCCCGAACATCGCGGACCAGATCGTCAACGGCAAGATTGATCTCGTCATCAATACGCCGCTCGGCCGCGACTCCTTCTTTGACGATCTTGCCGTGCGCCGCGCGGCGACCATGGCGCAGGTGCCCTGTATCACCACGCTGACGGGCGCGTCGGCCGCGGTCAGTGCGATCAGAGCGTTGCGTTCTCAGGCGCTTACCGTGCGATCGCTCCAGGACTACTACGCGGGCGTCGACCTCTCCACGAATTCAGCGGTTACCGCCCTCCAGGATCGAGCGTGTGCCGAACGCTCTCGAGCAAAACCGGGGCTGTGAACGGCTTGCCGAGAAAGGGCACCTCCGCTCCCAGGTCCCCGCGGATCCTCGCCTCGTCGCCGGTGTAGCCTGACATGCAGAGCACCTTCATCCCCGGGCGCTTCTCACCGACTCGCCTCGCCACTTCCACGCCGCTGATCCCCTTCAAGGCCAGATCGGTAAGCAGGAGGTGTATCGGTTTTTCGTGACGCTCCAGCGCGAGCAGCGCCTCTTCGCCCCCATCCACGGCGAGCACTGCGTAGCCGGCCCGTTCAAGCAGGCGTGTGATCAGCCTACGTGCGCCGTCGTCATCTTCCACGAGGAGGACGACCTCAGCGCTGGGCACCGCCTTCAAGGCCGGTAGGGGCTCAGGCTCGTCTCAGGCCCCGGGCCACCATCCGCGTCGGGGAGTACTTCCTCCGCGGCGATGGTGGTGTGATGAAATCGATTTGTCATGACGAGATCTCAAGCGTCAGCGGAGTTGCCGGAGGGTGCGCGCGTTGTTCGCGGCGACGATGGCGGCCACGCTGTTGGACGCGATCATGATGCCAATCGCGCCGGCTTTATTGGTCTTCCAGAGGCGCTCGGCGGCGACGATGGTCCCGACCGCTACCGCGGCCTTCACCGCCACGAAGGAGCTGGTGTTACCGACCACGCCCTGCATCAGGGGATTAGCCTCGCGGGCGCCGCGGGCTAGCGCCTGTCGGGTTGAATACGCGTCGAATGCCTGGAGCGCGGCGTAGCTGGCGTAGAGCGCCGGCAGCACGGCCGGCCGGGCGAGTGCCCAAGTGTTCTGAGCGGGCACCACGATGGTGGATGCAGCACCGGCGGTGGTGCCGTCGGCGGCCGCGGCCGGCAGGACGGACACGCTCAGGCTCAGGAGGACGGCGGCAGTGGCGATGGTGCGAGTCATGGTGGCGGCCTTTAGGAAATCGCCCGGCGCGTTGTGCGCCGGATGCCATCTCCTAGAGCGAATCCCATGCCATTGCCATTGAGTTTTATAAGTACCTGATTACAAACACCTTGGTAAATTGGACTGTGCGCGGGACAGGGTGTGCGGTGGGCGCTGCCAGGGTGTGCGATCGGACAGGCGCGCGGGGGGCGAGCTCAGGGACGTGCCGCGCGATCGCGTGGTGGTGTCGGACAGGCGCGGAGGCCCTGGGGCTGCTGGAGGGTCACGAGAGCCCCGTGCAGCTCCTGCGCACCGATGTGGTGATGCCCGATGAGCGGCCGCCAGCTTGCGGAGCGGCTTGCGCAGATGCATCCGGGGAGAGGGTGCTCTACATGTCAGGCTACACGAACGACGTCATCGGGCGACACGGGGTGTTGGACGCGCAGGTGTCTTTCATCAGCAAGCCGTTCCGCGGCGGCGTTGCGGCAAGAGGTTCGGGCGGTGCTGGATGCGCGGGCCTGACAGGGCTCCCCGGTCTCGGCTGGTCTGGCAGGCGATGCAGGCACCGCTGCGGCCTACCGGTTTCCACCGAGGCCGCCGATAAATAACCGTGGCGCGAAGGTCTTTCGCGCCGGTGCATGGCTCAGTCTGCGACACGATGGTAACCGCGCTGCCACGAACGCACGTCGCGAGGCGAATTGACGACGCGGAAGGGCGCTATTGCAGCACGCAGCCCGCGCGGGGGCATCTAAACTGATGCTGTAGCGTGAGACAGAAGTCATGAAGAATGCGGGCACGATCGTCGTTGCCGATGATCTTCAGGCAAATGTGGGTCTGCTGACACGTCTGCTGGCCCGCGACGGCTATACGGTACACGCTGCGTTGGATGGCGGTGTCGCCCTCGAACTCGTAGAACGCGAAAAGCCCGATCTGGTGCTCTCCGACGTGATGATGCCGGTGCTGAACGGGTTCGATCTGTGCCGACGGTTGAAGAGCGATCGCTCCACGCGCCTCATCCCGGTCGTGCTCATCACCGCACTTGGCGAACAAGAAATCCGCATCGAGGGCATCAACGCCGGTGCCGACGACTTCCTGACTAAACCGATCGACGTGCACGAGCTGCGGGCGCGCGTGCGCTCACTCGTTTCTCTTAAACGATTCACCGACGATCTCGATTCCGCCGAGTCCGTGATTCTCAGCTTGGCACTGACCGTCGAGGCGCGCGACGCGTACACGAGCGGCCACTGCGAACGCATGGCCGCCTGCGCCAGCGCGTTCGGCATCCACCTTGAGTTGTCGGACGAGGACGTGGCGGCGCTGCGCCGCGGCGGCTACCTCCATGACGTGGGAAAAGTCGGCGTTCCGGACGCCATCCTCTTGAAGCCGGGTCCTCTCACGCCCGACGAGTTCGCCGTGATGAAGCATCACACGATCGTCGGGGACGACCTGTGCGGCGACCTGCGGCTGCTCCGGCTAGTACGGCCGATCGTCCGCCACCACCACGAGCGGCTGGATGGCACCGGCTATCCCGACGGTCTGAGCGGAGGCGATATCCCGCTTCTCGCGCAGATCATGGGCATCGTGGACGTATATGACGCGTTGACAACCGAGCGCGTCTACCGGCGGCCGATGACGCCGGAGGCGGCGTGCGCCGAGCTTCAGGACGAAGCCTGCCGCGGATGGCGCAGTCATGAGTTAGTCGGGGAATTCATAGCGTTGCCTCGCAGTGGGCGCCTGGAGAAACTGGCCGCGGAGCGGGCGGGCGCGCGGCCGTTTGCCGGTGTGCTTCGGTGACGAGTCCGCATACCGGGCGCACGATGAGGCTGGGCGTCGCCACTCATGCGTTGCCGGCCGACGAGATCGCTGTGGGGCTCGCCGCGGCGGTCGCCCGCAGCAACGCAGGAGCATCTTGATCGTCGAAGATAGCCCGACGCAGGCCGTACTGGGCATCATCCTCAGGTTCTCGGAGATCCTACTCGCCGAAGCTGCGGCTGGCGATCCGCGGCGTGTCGATGTCAAGGAAAGCCGCGAAGCGGCCACGACGGCGCTCGACCTGTTCGGGCGCGCGTTCCGAGCACACGCCGACACGTCACAATGACACGCCCACGCATTCTCGACAACGAATCCAGACGCCTCGCCGAGCTCAGACGCAAAAAGGCTCTGCTAAAGGCGGTCGCCTTGCAGGACTCGATTTCCAACAGCGCCAACTTCTCGAGCATCGCCACCGACGCGAAGGGCGTCATCCAGATCTTCAACGTCGGCGCCGAGCGGATGCTGGGCTACACGGCTGCCGAGGTGGTGAACACCATCACCCCGGCCGACATCTCGGATCCGCAGGAAGTGATCGCCCGCGCCGAAGCATTGAGCGCCGAGCTCGCAACCACGATTACGCCGGGCTTCGAAGCCCTGATTTTCAAAGCCTCGCGCGGGATCGAGGACATCTACGCACTGACCTATATCCGCAAAGACGGGAGCCGCTTTCCGGCCATAGTGTCGGTCACGGCGCTGCGCGACGCTCAAAGCGCCATCATCGGCTATCTGCTGATCGGCACCGACAACACCGCGCGCAAGCAGGCGGAAGCCGAGCAGAAGAAGCTCGATCAGCGGCTGCGCGACCAGCAGTTCTATACGCGCTCGCTCATCGAGTCCAACATCGACGCGCTGATGACCACCGATCCGGCCGGGATCATCACCGACGTCAATAAACAGATGGAGGCGCTCACCGGCTGCACGCGGGACGAGCTGATCGGCGCGCCGTTCAGGAACTACTTCACCGATCCGGATCGGGCCGAAGCGGGCATCAAGCTGGTGCTGCGCGAGAAAAGGGTCACTGACTACGAGCTCACCGCGCGCGCCATGGACGGCAAGACCACGGTGGTCTCCTACAATGCGACCACGTTCTATGACCAGGGCAGGACGTTACAGGGTGTGTTCGCGGCGGCGCGCGACGTCACCAAGCACAAGACGAACGAGCGGGCGCTGGCGGTCGCCAAGCTGGAGGCCGAGCGCGCCAATCGCGCGAAGAGCGACTTCCTCTCGCGTATGAGCCACGACCTCCGGACGCCGCTGAACGCCATCCTCGGATTCGCGCAACTGCTCGAGATGGACAACCTGAATATGGAGCAGCGCGAGGGCGTCCGCCTCATCCTCAAAGGCGGCGCGCACCTGCTTGGTGTAATCAACGAGATCCTCGACATCGCCCGCATCGAGTCAGGTCACATGTCGCTTTCACCCGAACCGGTCTCGATCAGCGACATCGTCGCGCACGTCTTCGAGCTGGTCCGACCACTGGCGGTTCAGCGGTGCATCGCCTTCGACGACGACACCGTCACGGTGTGCGGCAGCCGGCACGTCATGGCCGATCGACAGCGCCTCACACAGATTCTGTTGAACCTGCTGTCCAACGCGGTGAAGTACAACCGCGATGCAGGCCGCGTGCGCCTGAGCTGCGAAGACGTGCCAGATGGCCGTCTCCGCATCAAAGTGAGCGACACGGGCGCGGGGATCTCTCCGGAGAAATTGGAGTTGCTGTTCCAGCCCTTCGAGCGCCTGGGCGCCGAGCACTCTGGCATCGAAGGCACCGGTCTCGGACTGGTAATGTCCAAGGGCCTGGCCGAAGCGATGGGGGGAGCCCTCGGCGTCGAGAGCGAGGTCGACCGCGGCAGCACGTTCTGGGTGGAGCTGGCACTCGCGGACCCCGCCGCCGAGACTGCGGCGTCTTCGGTCCTCGCACCCTCCGACGCGTCGGGCCAGGACTCCGGAGTGACGGGCACGGTCCTGTATATCGAGGACAACATCTCGAACCGGCGGTTGATGGAGCGGCTTGCCGCCCGCCGACCCGGAGTCCGTCTGGTGGGCGTGACCCATGGGCAGGCGGGTTTAGACGTCGCAAGAACCAGTCAGCTCGACCTGATCCTGCTGGACCTACACCTGCCAGACATGCCCGGCGAGGAAGTGCTGCGGCGGCTACGGGAAGACCCTGGCACGCGGGCGATTCCCGTGGCAGTGCTCAGTGCAGACGCGACTCCGGCGCAAGTAAGGCGTCTGCGAGCCGCCGGCGCGATGGCATATTTGACCAAACCACTCGACGTGAGAGAAGTGCTGCAGTTGCTGGACGACACACTCACGAAGCGATCCGTGTGATCCGGCCTCAGGCTACCGGAGCGGCCGGAGGGTACGAGCGTTGCGGGCGGCGACTATGGTGGCGACGTGGTGTTGGACACCTCGAATCGAGGAGGGCGGCGTCTGGCTTGAGCGCCGGCAATTCCGCAGTGCCTGGCCGCCCACGCGGGTGACGACATCAAAACCCTGACGCTGGGCAAAGCGCTCGACAACCGCCAGCACGCCCCGCTCGTCGTCCACAACCAGGAGGAGGGGGCGCCGGTCAGGCACCGTAGGTTAACTTGTCCGCGGCGATAGTTTCGGGACGAGCTCAAGCGCTGCGCGGCCAGCCTGGCGTACCTCCAGGATGTCCGCGTAATTCGGGTCGTCCTTCTGCAGCTCTTGAAGCAGGAGATCGCAGAAACTCACCACCACTGATAGATGGTTTTTCAGCTGGTGCAGGACCAGAGCGTCGTTCCCGACCTGATCGGGCTCAGGTTCCATCGAGTTAATCCTCTGGGTTCAAGAATGCACACTCCGCCGTCGCGTGCGGCCGCAGGAAGGCGAGTCTACAACGGCGGCGCGCGAAAAATCCGTCCCGCGCACCTTCCGTCCGCGTGCCGTGAGGACGCACGGGTGTCGGCGTTGTCGCCTACAGTTCGCTCGCGAGCGGTCTCAACCGGACACATGCGTCATCCTCGGATTCTCCGGGCTCCTGCTCGATACGCGCGTGGTGTTGTGGTGGCGCCTGGACAGCCCGCGCCTGAAGCGGGACGCTCGCGACGCCATTGCCGTGACCTTGTGTGGGTGAGCGCCGTCTCCGGGTGGGAGGTGGCGATCAAGCAGGGACTCGGGAAGCTTCGACTGGCTGACCCGTTTGCCTCCATGGTCAAGGCGAGCGAGTGTGGAGAACTGCCCGTGACGCTCCAGCGTGCCCAGTAGCTTGTGACGCTCGCTCCGCATCATACCGACCCGTTCGACCGGATGCTGGTCGCTCAGGCTCAGGTCGAGGGGCCACGCTGGTCACACACGACCGTGGGTTCCAGCAGTACAGCATCCCGATTGTCTGGGCCTGAAGAAAATGCCACCCGCGTGACTTGTCCGGGTGGCCGTTCTTGCGATCGGTCGCCGTAAGTCCCCACAGAACGTGATCGCGGCGCTGTCGTATGGCTTGCACGCCATACGGCATGCCATCGGTTGGCCTTCTGCCGGGTCTCGCGCTGCTTGCCGGGGCGGTGTGCGGGCTGACCTGGACACAGACGTCGCTGCCGAGCTGGGCCCTGATCCCGATCGGGGCGGCCGGATGGATGGCATGGCTGCGCGAGCGACATCGGCTCACCGTCGCCCTGCTGGCGGTGTCGTTTCTGGGCGCCGGTGCCGTGCTGGGGAGCGACGCACGGGACCGGGCGTTGCGGACACCACTCCGGGCGCTGCTCGATCGTGAGATCGGGGGTTTCTCCATCGAGACACCTGGTCCTGGCGCCAGGCACGATCCACTGGCTGTCCGCGCCCGTCTCACGGAGGACGCCTCGCAGGGCAGTGGCGTCACGACACTCCGCGCGTCGATCACGTCCGTACGGTTCGGCGGCGTATGGCATGAGGCGAGCGGCGACGTCTCCCTCAGTGTCGGCGGCAGCGCGGCACCGGAACGGGCCGGCGGGTGGCGAGCTGGGCGCCGCGTCGAGGCGTCCGTCACGTTCCGGCGTCCCGCGCGATATCTCAACGACGGTGTGCCCGACTTGGAGCGCGACCTGGCGCTGCACGGGACGACGCTGTTCGGATCCGTGAAGAGCGGGCTGCTTGTCGATGTCCGGGAGCCTGGTAGCGGAATAGAGGAGGCGGCAGCGTCTCTCCGGCGTCACGTACGCCGCAGTGTCGAGCGCTGGGTGGGCCGGCACGATCCCGTCTCCGCCGCTATCGTGACCGCCGTGCTCATCGGCGACCGGACCGGGCTGCCAGACGAGATCCGGCTGCGGCTCCAGGCAGCCGGCACCTATCACGTCATTGCGATCTCCGGCGGCAATATCGCCATCTTCGCCGGGCTGGTCCTGGCGATGCTCCTGGTGTGCGGCGTCACCGGCCGCCCCGCGGCGCTCGTCACGCTGCTCCTGCTGGCGGCGTACGCGGAGGTTGTCACCGCTGGCGCCTCGGTGTGGCGCGCCACGCTCATGGCCGGCCTCTACCTCGGCGCCCGGGTAATCGATCACCGCAGCTCCCCATGGCACGCCCTCGCCTTCGCTGCCGCGGTCATCGTCTGCGTGCGGCCACTCGACGTGCGCGACGCCGGCTTCATCCTGACCTTTGGCGCCACGGCTGCGTTGCTGGAGGGCGCGCGCCGCGCGGTGCTTGCCACTGGGTCTGCCACGGCGCCTGCCGCGGCGTCTGCCACGGCGCCTGCCGCGGCGTCTGCCACGGCGCCTGCCGCGGCGTCTGACACAGCGCCTGCCACGGCGCCTGCCACGGCGCCTGCCGCGGCGCCTGCCACGGCGCCTGCCGCGGCGTTTACTGCGGTGTTGCCGACGGCGCTACCCACGGCGCTACCCACGGCGCTACCCACGGCGCTACCCACGGCGTTGCCCAGGGCGTTGCCCACGACAGCCCGGCACCGCGTGGCTGGATGGCTGGTCGCGTCGCTCGTCGCGTCGACGGCCGTGGAGATCGCGTTGATGCCGGTCGGCGCATGGGCCTTTTCGCGTGTGACGAGCGCAGGCCTCTTGCTCAATCTGGCCGCGGTGCCGCTGATGGGGCTCGTGCAGGTTGGCGGCATCGTCGTCTCGTGTTTGGACGGTGTCGAGACGATCGCCAGACCGGCGGGCTGGATTGCGCATGCGGCCGCGAGCGGGCTGGTCGGTAGCGCGCGTCTCGTAGACGCCGCGCCGTGGCTTGCCACCCGGGTGCCCGCACCGCCGCTGGCCATTGTCGTCACCTACTACCTGGGCCTCGCCGTTGCGCTACTGACGCACCGCGCCGGTCGCACGTGCGGCGTCGGCATCCTGCTCGCGTCAGCGCTCGCCATCGTCACGGGCCAGCCGGCCGGGTGGCTGAGCGCCGCCCATGACTCCGGCGGACTCCGGGTCACGGCTTTCGACGTCGGGCAGGGGGATGCGACGCTTCTGCAATTCCCGGATCGGTCGCACCTGCTGATCGATACCGGCGGCATACCCTTCGGGGCGAGCTCGTTTGATATCGGCAGCCGGGTGTTATCGCCTGCGCTCTGGGCTCAGGGGGTCCGCCGGCTCGATGCCGTGCTACTCACGCACGGCGACCCCGACCATATCGGCGGGGCTCGCTCGATCGTCGATGACTTCGCGCCCGACCAGGTCTGGGAAGGTGTTCCCGTGGCCCTCCACGAGCGGCTTCAGGAGGTGCTCCGAGAGGCGCGTGAGGGCGGAGGTCGCGTCGAGCAACGGCAGGCAGGCGAGGTGATGCGGATCGGCGGCGCCCGGGTCCGCGTGCTGCATCCGCCCCAGCCGGACTGGCAACGGCAGCGCGTGCGCAATGACGACTCGGTCGTCCTGGAGGTGGTGTACGGCGACGTGGCCGTGCTGCTGCTGGGCGATGTCGGGGCCGGGATCGAGCGCTCGATTCTCGAGCGGCTGACTCCGGCGCGTCGCCGCATTCTGAAGGTCGCTCATCACGGCAGCCGGTCGTCCACATCGCGTGAGCTGCTGGGGCACTGGCGTCCTCAGATCGCCATCATCAGCGCAGGCCGCGGGAACACGTTTGGCCACCCCGCGCCAGAGGTCCTGCGCCGCCTCGAATCCATCGGCGCCGCGATCTATCGCACCGACCTCGATGGACAAGTGACAGTCGAGACAGACGGAACGAACGTGCAGGTGCGGACGTACGTGGGAGAGACGAGATGAACCACGCAGGGCACGACGATCACGATGGGGAACACGACGCTTCATCAACCACGAAGGACACGAAGGTTCACGCATCGATGATGAGCCACGCGGGGCACGACGACCACGATGGGGAACATGACGCTTCATCAACCACGAAGGACACGAAGGTCACGTGAACCACGAAGGACACGAAGGTCACGAAGGTCACGAAGGTCACGAAGGTCACGCATCGATGATGAACCACGCGGGGTACGAAGGACCCAACGATCATGAACCACGAAGGGCACGAAGGTCACGAAGGTCACGCATCGATGATGAACCACGCGGGGTACGAAGGACCCAACGATCATGAACCACGAAGGGCACGAAGGGCGAAAA
>Ga0326597_10004486_pt1 | contig 19651 bp, 19 predicted proteins | sample RVTome_12_FD_203789 | JGI IMG/M metagenome (GOLD analysis project Ga0326597, IMG submission 203789) | Soil microbial communities from uranium-contaminated site in the Upper Colorado River Basin, Wyoming, United States - RVT100D185 | ecosystem: Environmental > Terrestrial > Soil > Contaminated >... | reverse complement strand
GGACCGTCGCCATCATCTCGCGGCCGCCCAGCTCACCGGCAGTCCGAACCGCGGTCTGTACGAGTCGCTTACCGATCACCATCGTTCGCAGGGGCGCCGCGACGGCGAGGCGATCGCCCTTCCAGAGTCCGGAGTCGTCCAGACGGTAGATCCTCACGGTGCCTCCGGCGACACCGTCGACGTCGGCGATGAGGTGAATCGTTGCGTCGTCAGCGTCTCTGAGATCCTGATCGGTCACATCGAAGATCGACTGTTCGACCACGAACACCGCGTGGCGCAGCTGGACACAGATTGCCCGCTCGGCCTCGGTCGCAGCTGGTCGGCACACCACCTCGGCCCGAATCCTGGCGATGCGTTTGAGGTCAATCGACGTGTCGAACGGGGATACGAGTTCGGGTGTCTCCCGATGACGAGAGTTCAAGGTACTCCTGCTCGATCAGACTCATGCCGGAGCACGCCTGACAGCGGGCACATCCAGCTGAGACGGTCCAAGATCCGATGCCTCGCTCCACCAGGTAGGGCACGACCCGGCGGTAGATCGACTCGGTGTACGCGGCATCGGGGGGCAGCAGATCCTCGAGGAGGCTCCCGGGCACAGGCCGCAGCGGCACGATGAACGGGTATACACCCATGTCGATTGCTCGTCTGCATCCCTCGACGGTCAGGTCCGGGTCCTCGCCCATGCCGAGAATGACGTACGTCGACACCTGACCCTCGCCGAACACCTCGACCGCACGTTCCCACGCCGTGAAATAGCCCTCGATGCCGGTTCGAGCCTTTGGAGGTGCGATTCTTGCCAGTGTGGCCGGGTCGAATGACTCGACGTGGATGCCAACGGCTCCGACACCCATGTCGTGAACCCGATTGAGGACGTCGAGGTCGTCTGGAGGTTCGAATTGTGCTTCGACGGGCAGGCCGCTGGCGTTGAACATGGCCTCGGCACATCGGCCCAGGTACAACGCACCTTTGTCGGGCCCGTAGGTGCTACCGGTCGTGAGTGTGATGTCCACGGCGCCGTCAAGTTCCTTCGCGGCAATCGCAACCTCGGCCAAGTGTTCGGGTCGCTTCGCCGGGATGGTGTTCCCCGACTCGAGCGACAGCTCGATCCCGCAGAAATGGCATTGATCGTCGGTACCCCAATAGGCGCACTTCTGAACCACGGTGCTCGCCAGTGAATCGAGGTGGAGCAGCGCGATCTTCCAATACGGGATCCCGTCGTCCGTCGTGAGGTCATAGAACTTGGGTCGCGGCGCCACCTCAGCGGAGGCCACTCGCACCTCATATTTGAAGATCGCCCAAGAACCGAAAATGTCTTCACGCAGGGAGTAGGGCGATTCAGCGACGAAGCCCGCGCCTACCGGTACGGTGATGAAGACTCCCTCGACGTTGATCATCCCCGCGTCGGACGGACCTGCCCCTCCAACCCGCGTTGTCTCGCCTGTGCGCTGAACCCGCAGACCGCGACTCTGGAGATCCGCGATCAGCGGCCCGAGTTCGGGCCGAAGGATCGACGAGCTACCAGGCTGCGCCATAGAGGTCCTCGAAGTTCTGATAGAACACACGATTCTTCAGCTCTTCACTGACGTTGGCACCTTCGATCTTCCAGTACTCGCCCCAGAAGTCGCTCCATGGCTCATCAGAGGCAAAGATGACTCGGTCCCCGCCCACTCCCCGTTTCTCGATCTCGTGCAACAGCCATCGAGTACCGAACCCGACCGACCAGGTTGTGTCTGCGTACACCTTGTATCCCGCTTCGACCCAGTCGAGGAACCTGGGAACGAGCTTGATATGACCACTCACACCGCCGCCGAAATGCACGAGGTACATCTTGACTCGCTTGCCGAACTGCTCCACCAGTGGAATGTAGTTGTTGATGTCCGATGCGCCACCCGGACTGGTGTGGAAGTGGAAGATCAGGTCGTTCTTCTCAGCCGCGTTGAAACACGCTTCCGCCACCTCACGAGTCTCGTCGTCCCATTCGTTCGGATTCGGGTTTCCTCCGAGGAGAAACGTCGTCTTGAGCGCAACAACACGCTGCTCCCCTACGTGTGTCAATGCGTCCATAGTCATCTCTTTGTTCTGGGGCAGGAATGAAACCCAGAGCGCCCCGGCCAAGCGGTCGCTCGAGGTCACGGCATCGAGCATCACATCGTTCAGCGAGAACGGCTGAGACTGGACAGGAATGCCGTAGTTCGGGATCACGAGCCCGCGCTCAGCGCCGAACTTGTCGAGGTGCCCCAAGTAGGCGGCGGTGTCCGCGAAGTCGTACACCGTTGGCGTCACCGGCTCCTTGAGGTCGTAGAACTGCCATGGCTCCATCGAGCCGATGTGGCTGTGTCCGTCGATAACCCGCCGGTTCACCTTCGGGGAACTCATCGCTAACCTTCCTCCCTCAGCCAGGTTCCGGACCGATTCGGTCGCAGCCTGATCACGGTGAACGCCGCTGGTGGTGACCCAGGTGCGATCCACTCAGGCTTGCCCACCCGTTCACTTTCGGCAACGTTCGTCTTCTATCTGACACACTATAATACGCGGCAACGGGCGGCGTCCCAGAGCATGAACTACGGCGAGTGACGGCGGCTTGGGCCGTCGACGCCAGCGGATTGGGCCTGCCGAACAACACTTGATCGACTCTGGCGATCCGCCGACCCGTCAACTATCCTCAACATTCTGTGGCCTTTAGTAACCATCGGCGGAATGGGCGTCGAATTGCAAAGCCAACGCACGACCGCATGGTGAGGCCGTCAGGTGGACCCTCCGACTCGAGGTGAACGTGGTTCCGGGCCCGACAAACGACCCACCTCGATGCCGACCTCGGCGATGCTGCCTGCCTTACTGTGATATGAGGTGGGCGTGAGCACCGTCGTCGTCGCTCTGGGAGGAAATGCGCTGACACAGCCCGGGGAGGCAGGTACGTCCGCCGAGCAAGAAGCAAACGCCGCCAGGATGGCCGCCGCAGTCGGCGAGCTCGTCACCGCAGGTCACAAGATCGTCATTACCCACGGCAACGGCCCCCAAGTCGGCAACCTGGCCATACAGCAGTTCGCGGCAAGGGATATGGTGCCTGCCCTGCCGCTCCACTTGATGGGAGCTATGACCCAGGGTTACATGGGAAGCATCATCATCAGGGCACTCTGGAACCAGTTGCCCGGGCACCGTGAGAGACTGGCGGCACTTGTGACGCACGCCATCGTAAACCGGGACGACGATGCCTTCTCACGGCCGACCAAGCCAATTGGGCCATTCCTCCGAGGCGACGAGGTCAGCGACGCTCGGGGTCGCGGCTGGACCGTCGCCGACGATTCGGGGCGCGGCGATCGACGTCTGGTGGCGTCACCGAGACCGTGTGAAGTGCTCGAGGCCGCTGCGACCAAGGCGCTACTCGACGACGGATTTCTGGTCGTTGCCGGCGGAGGAGGCGGCATCCCGACCACTCGCGACGCTGATGGCCTCAAAGGCGTTGACGCCGTCATCGACAAGGATCGCTTTGCGGTGCAGATTGCGAGAGTAGTGACAGCTGACGTACTTGCCCTTGTCACGGGGGTCGACTGCGTCGTCCTCGGGTATGGGACCACCCTTGAGCGACCGATCAATCAGATGACTACCGCCGAGGCGGCCAACCATCTGGCTGCCGGGGAATTCCCGGACGGAAGCATGGGCCCGAAGATCGAGTCAGCGATCGACTTCGTCGAACACGGCGGCGATCATGCAGTCATCACCTCGACCGACCGGCTCGCCGAGGCGCTTCGTGGAAGAGCCGGTACGCGGATCGTGAGGAGCACCACGACATGAGTCGTCGCAGCATTCGATGTCACCCGAAGTTGTACGTCGACTCCGTCAAACTGCTCGCAGGGTCCCGGGCGATTCTCGAAACCGTTGGTATCGAGTGGGGAGCTGTCGTCACCGGAACCCCTGCCAACATCGAGGTCTTGATCAGGGAAGGCTTCGAGGCCTCGGAGCTGGCCGGCTTCGATGCCAATGATTTGATCATGGCAGCTCATGGCGAAGAGGCAGAACTTGCATTTGTGAATGCCGACGCGGTCATGTTCCCTTCGCAGATTGGCAGTGAGGGCTCGGCCGACGGGACTTCGATCCGCTCCATTGACGAAACAGGTGCCTTTCCAGAGCGTCCGAATGTGGCGGTCATCTCAGTCGGTGGTGCCTATGCCGTTTTGGAGGCACACAAGGCGATCAGCGCATCAATGCACGTCCTGCTGTTCAGTGACAACGTATCGCTAGAGGACGAGATCGAGCTCAAGCGGCGAGGCGAGGAGCATTCCTTGTTGGTCATGGGGCCAGGTGCCGGAACTGCGGTCATCGGTGGGGTCGGTCTTGGTTTCGCCAACGCTGTTCACAAGGGGCCCATTGGGGTGGTGGCCGCAGCGGGGACCGGTGCCCAAGAAGTGATGAGCCTCATCGACCGAGCGGGACTCGGTGTCACCCAGGTGATAGGCGTCGGTGGCAGAGATCTCTCCGAAGCAGTCGGCGGGCGGATGACCGACTTTGCGATCCGCATCCTCGAGAACGATTCGGAGACAGAGGCGATCCTGTTGGTGTCGAAGCCGCCTTCATCCGATGTGTCGGAACGGTTGCTCAACCGGCCAGCCGCCAAACCGATCGTTGCCGCGTTGATCGGTCTCACCGAGCCCATCGAGATTTCTTCCCACGTCACACTGGCTGCGGACCTCGAAGATGGTGTTGTTGCCGTCGCCTCGGCGATCGGCACGACGATTGATCTGATCGGGGATGGGCTCGCCGACCTGGCCGTCAGCTCTATCGGACGAATCGACAATTCGAGGACTGCCATCCGCGGCCTCTTCTCTGGAGGCACATTGTGCTTCGAGGCGATGACGCTCATGTCCGAGCGCGGCCTCCGAGTGCACTCGAATACGCCGCTCGCGGCCGAGTTGTCACTCGACCTCGCCTCGAGCGACAGCCATATCTGCCTCGACCTCGGTGACGAGGAATACACGAAAGGTCGCCCGCACCCAATGATCGACCCAGAAGGGCGATTGGAGTGGATCCTGCGGGACGGGAGTCGTCCGGAGACGGCAGTTGTGCTGCTCGACGTCGTTTTGGGATACGGCGGCCACGACGACCCGGCCGGCCAACTCGCACCAGCGTGCGCCGAGCTCATGGAGATCGAGGGCGGACCGCAGGTCGTCGCATACGTGCTCGGTACGGACTCCGACCCGCAAGGAATCGTGAGCCAACGTCGCCAACTCGAGGATGCCGGGTGCATTGTCGCTCCGACGAACGCCCGGGCTGCCCTGATGGCGATCGCCATCGCCACACGACAACCAGCGGTCAGCGAATACCGGAGGAGCCGGTAGTGCATTCAGGTTCGTCGCGACGTCGCCTTCTGCCATGAGCGTTGCTCTCGTCACCTATTCCACCAGGCCTCGCGGAGGCGTCGTTCACACATTGGACCTTGCGGAAGCGTTGTCCGCCGGCGGCGCGGACATAAGGATCATCGCCCTCGGTGACCCCGCCGTTGGTTTCTTCCGCGAGACGAACGTGCCTGTCATCTTCATCCCGGCGCCACTGTGGGCTGAAACTCTGGACGAACGAGTCTTCAGATCGGTCGACGCCCTCGCTGACGGGCTCCGGTCGCTGGTAGGCGAATTCTCCATCCTCCACACTCAGGACTGCATCGCCGCCCGAGCCGCCGCCCGTATCAGGGACGAGATGTCGCCCAGCGATCCGCGGCGACCGTGTGTGATCCGCACAGTTCACCACATCGACGATTTCACCACCCAGGCACTCATCGACTGTCAACGCAATGCAATCATCGAACCCGACGAATTGATCGTTGTCAGTCGCCAATGGCAGGGGATTCTGCGCGCAGAGTACGACCTCGAGGCCACAGTCATCTACAACGGCGTCAACACCGCGAGGCTGGCGCGCCCCAAGGACCTGGATAGCGGCGCAGTTCGTGAATCGATCGGCGCCGGCGATCGATTCCTGTTCATGACCGTGGGAGGAATCGAGCCCCGCAAGGGCACGATGGAGATGATCGCAGCGCTCGGGGCGCTCAAGACTTCGATGGAGGTGCCACCGATGCTCGCCATCGTCGGCGGCCATTCGTTCCAAGACCACCGGGCCTACCGGACTGCGGCTATCGCCCTCGCCGAGCAGCTCGGGGTCTCACTAGAGAGCGACATCGTGCAGCTCGGCACAGTCTCGGATGCCGACCTCGCGAAGTGGTATCACACGGCAGACTCCTTCCTGTTTCCGTCAATCGAGGAAGGCTGGGGCCTGGTCGCAATGGAGGCATTGGCGGTCGGGTTACCGCTGATCGCCACCGAGATCCCTGTGTTTCGCGAGTATCTCGTGGACGGCGAGTCGGCGATTCTGGTGCCTCCTGGTGATCACCGCAGGCTCGCGGCAGCGATGCGCATGCTCATCGAGGACCAAGCCGTCAGAGCCCGGCTCTCCGCCGGCGGCCGTGGCATCTCCCGGCGCTTCACCTGGGCTCGGGCAGCCGCCGCCCACCGAGTTGTCTATGAGAGGCTCACGTCCGATCGGCGAGCGAGCGCCTAGTGGTCTGTAGGTGCTTTGGTTGCTGCAATCGCCGCCAGCCACTCTTCACGAACCGTGAACTCCCGACGCTCCGGGCGGGCGCGGGTGCCGGCGTACTCGCCAGTTTCAGGGTCGAGTTGCAGGATCTCGATGCCGAAAAGCGGCAAGAACGTTGTCGCATCAATGTCTATGTACGAATGCATGCCGAGTCCGTCGGGAATTCGCATCTCGATGCGTCGAAAACCGGTGCCGACTCCTGCGGCATCGTCACCGAACTCGCCGAGGAGAACCCATGCGGGCCCGGCGCCGGCCGCGGCGATGCGCCGCACCGCATCAGTTTGCTGGCGCTCTGATGGGAGTTCGCGATAGCGGCCCTGGAACGCGGCATCGGCGACTAGTTCGCCGACTTCGGCAGACGGCGCGGCGACGTTGAGCCGGTCGACCGCTTCTGCCAGCCGATCGTCCCGGTGTTCGTACGCTGTGATCAGCTCATCGACTGCGGTTATGTCGGACAGGTCGTCGGTCATGGCCCGCACCAGCGTGAGGTTGACCTCGTACTGGTGCGGGCTGACCACGATCATTGGATACAGCTTCGCCTCGGCAGCCCGCCATCGCGTGAGCAGTTCCCCGACATCCGTGCGGTGTTGGATCGCGCTCCTCGTCGGCTATAGCGTCCAGGTGGACAGGACCAGCGCCTTGGCGCGATAGGCGGTGAGCGTCGCGTCCAGGACATCGAGCGGATTGATCGGCGTCACTCCCTCCATCATGTCGGCCTCTCGCATCCCGTAGAGCATGGCTGCCGAGAATCGACAGGCATATACGTGCGCACCTTCGTCCAACAGGGTTTGGATCTGCCGGTTGTAGGCCATGGCGCCCGGAAACGCTTCGTCACCGACCTTCGGGAAACCGCGCGCGGCCGAGGCCATCAATGAGCCCGGCCCGTACAGCACCAGGTGGGTGTCAAAACCCTTCCGATTGATGCGCGTGGTCGTGAGCATGTTGACCAGCCCGACCGACCCCTCGAACGGCACGGTATGCATGAAAACCCATGCCTGTTCGCCCGCTTCGGCTTGGATATCCGGAAAGACCTTCTGGTCGTAGTTGACGATCGCGTCTCCGGGTTGGACCCGACCGCTTACAAATTCTGCCATGTGGGCTCCTTTATGTGTCTGCCTTGGGGTCTCGCCTCGAGACCGGGCATTCGTTGGTGCCGGCCGCCTTAGGCCCGCTCCACCACTGTCTTGACTGTCCGACCGACGTGTGAAGCAAGCCAGGCGTCAGATAGACCGGTATCAGTTAGTTGGAGGCCCTCCTTTCCCACGAACGGCGGTGACTTCCCGGCATTGCCCGCATGATCGCACTTCGAACTGACCAGGGGAGCAGCCGGTAGATGGGAACAAAAATGCGCCGCCAGAAGAAGGCCTGCGGGTTCCGCGGCTGGAGGGGCCCAGACCCGCCTCGGTGCTTCTTGGCCATGTCAACCTGGGCAGCCTCGAGCAAGTAGTGCTCAGCGTTGTGGCGGAGCCAGCGGAAGAATCTCATCGCCGCCTCAGAGCTTCCCGAGCGCGTTCTGGGCGGCGAGCGCCATCGGCTCGTTGAGGGCGCCGATCGGTGGCGAATAGACATTCTCCATCCAGGCGATGTCGTCAATCGGGACCCTTGCCCGCATGGCCATGGCGAGGAAATCGGCCCGCTCCTTGATGCCTTCGACACCGACCATCTGCCCCCCGACCAAGGTTCTGGTCTTTGGGTCGACGAGGAGCTTCACCCGGATCCGAGAAAAGCCGGGGTAGTAACGAGCCTTGGAGATGCCGTCGGCCATGCCGACGACGTGGGGGATCCCCAGTGCGGTCGCGAGCGTCTCACCAAACGACACACCACCGATCGTCCAGGTGCCCGCGACCATGCCCCAGGGGACCTGGACCGCCTGATAAGCGCGCTCACCGCCGCCGGCGTTCACGCCAGCCACCTTCCCCTGAGCGTAGGCGTGGCTTCCTGAGAGGCCGTTGATCGGGACCTTGCTCACACTGTGTGGGATCTCGACGCAGTCACCGGCTGCCCAGACATTCTCGGCCGAGGTGGCCATGCCATCGTCGACGATGATCCCGCCGGTGGACCCGGTCTTGATGCCAGCCGCAGTCGCCAGCGCGGTGTTGGGAGTCTTGTGGGTGGCTACCACCACGACGTCGGCTGGAATCTCCCCCTGGGACGTAGCCACGGCTCTGACGCTGCCCTCGCCAACGAAGCGCTCAACGCTGGTCTGCATGTGCAAGTGGATTCCAAGACCGCGCATCGATTCCTCGACGGGCTCCATGATCTCGGGATCGGCGACGTCGGCGAGCGGCCAGCCACCGGGGTCGACGAAATGGGTTTCGAGGCCTCGATGAGCGAATGCAGTGGCCATCTCAACACCGATCGGCGTGGCGTCGACGACCACGGCAACTTTGGCCTCATCGAGCAGTTTGTCGAATTCCATGGCACGTCGGATGTTCTTCACGTAGTGGAGTCCGGCGAGGTCGCTACCCGGCAGGCCGGGGTCCTCGTAGTTCCATCCGGTCCCGAGCACGAGACGGTCGTATTTGACGGTGCCTTCGCCGGCTACCTGGATCTCCTGTGCGGCCGTGTCGATGCTTTCGACCCTGGTGGTGTACCGGATGTCGAATCCAGCATCCTCATAGAACTTCTTGTCCTGGAGGATGAGATCCTCGAAGCGCTCGATCTCTCTTCCGTGAACGAACGGGATTCCACACGGGCTGTAGCCGACGTCTTCATATTCGGTATAGAGGATGACCTCAGCATCTGGCGCCGCCCCTTTGGCACCGCCCTGCGCGCCGATCCCGGCAGCCCCACCGCCGACGACAACTATTCGCATCGCTCGATGCCTCTCACTCAACCACCTGTGACCTATCACGGGCCGAGACCGCGGTGCCCCGCAGTCCCCGATCTCAGTGCCGAAAACGCCCTTCGCGTTCCGACGACCTGCAACTACTAAAGTACGAGCACTCATCTCCCATAGTATCAGGCGCTATGACGGCCGGTCGGCCGATCTGGAGGGTACGCGGAGCGTCGAGAGGCTGCCACCGGGACGGGTCGAGGGGCGTCGTGTCCGCGTCGATCAGATGGGCCGAAGGGCCATCCACACCGCTTTTGCAGGCTTCGAGGCGGGATTGCTCCAGCGGTGCTTCAGATCTCCGCGAAAATGCACCGAATCACCGGGCTTGAGCGTCACCGTCTCCGCCTCGAACTCGAAGCACAGCTCACCCTCGAGCAGATAGACCAATTCCTCGCCAGGATGACCGGTTGGACCGGGCCCTGACTCGCTTCCCGGCTGCACGTTTGCGTACGCTCCGGCGAGGAAGAAGCGACCGTAAACACCCGAGATGCTCTTCAAGTCGAGGCCCGGAATGGTTGTGAGGACCGAGCGTCGATTCTCGGGCGTCGTGTGTATCGCCGGCCTATCACTGTCCTCGTCTTCCGCGATGAAATAACTCACTGGTCGGTTGAGCGCGGCCGCCAACTTCATCAATGTGGTGATGGTCGGGACCATGCCGTTACGTTCGATCTTGTGAATCGCGGCAGAAGACACGTCCGCCAGGTTGGCCAGCCGCTGCAACGAGTAGCCCTTGCGGGTCCGCATGAGCCGGACCTTGGCACCGATTCCGCTGATCACCTCGTCCAACGAACTCGGCTCAAGTCCCCGAGTTTCTGACGACGCGGAGTCCTCCAAGGCCTCGACCGGCTCAGACATGGTGCACCCCACCGGCCATCGCAAGAGCCGGCTCCGTGTTCACCATCGTCATACCTGATTGATGATAGTTGACATCCGGCCGGAGGTGACAGCGCCACGGTTTGGGGCCCATGGGGGAACTCGAACCGCTCGGGCGCCCTCCGGAGGGCCGGGCCCAAGCCGTTCCGCGGCCCGCATGGAGCCCCACGAGCCCAACGCCACCAGGGGTTATGGAATGCTGTTACCCAAGGCGAGGATGCTTATCGGCACCCAGAACGTATAGATCGCCACCACCAACAGGATGACACCGAGGAGTTTGGCGTTGAACTTGCCGTAGGTAGTGGCTGCGATTGCCAAGAAGGCCACGAGCCACACCACGAGAATCGACCTGAACATCCACCCGCCCGCAAAGAATTCCCACCACGTCAACGGCACGAGCGCGACAGCAACCGCCAGATTGCCGACTGGTCGAAGGTCGAGACCCTTGATCTCGGTGATTCCCAGGAGCGTGAAGAAGAGGCCGTAGAAAACGATGAGGCCGGCGAGAAGGATGGCTCCCTCACCGAGGGTGAGGATGTACCAGGCCGACGCGAGGTCGACGAGGCCGGCTGCGAGGGACACCCATCCCACGGAGGCCAAGGGGTCTGCTCCCCCCTCTTTCTTGTCGGCGCCGACGCCGAGGAAATAGAGACCGTTGAGCCATGCGGCCAGACCGGTCCCAATGAACACTAGGGAGATAGGGGGCATTTTGGCCATCCTCCGTTTTGTTGACGCCCGTTTGTCGGATCGGAAACGAATTGTGTCAGAAATTACTACGCTCTCAGGCGACGCGTCAACTAGTACCACGTCACACGTTCCGTGCTCGGACACATGTCTTGGAGCCGGCGATCAAATTCGATGCCGATACCGATGCCCGCCCTCCTCACGGTGCTCGGGCTCAGTCAGCAGCATCCGATCGAAACTGTCTTAGAAACGGGTTGGTTTCGATCTCCCACTCGATCGTGGTCTCGGGCCCGTGCCCGGGCAGCACCCGGGTGTCACCGGGCAGCACAGTGACCTTTTCGGCCATCGATTTCATCAAGTCATGCATGCTTCCCCGGGGCAGGTCGGTGCGCCCCACCGACCCGGCGAACAGTTGGTCACCGGAGAACAATGTCTCGTGATCGGCCAGAAGAAAACAACAGTGCCCTGGGGTGTGCCCCGGGGTGTGACGAACCTCGAAGCTGAGCCCGGCCAGGTCGAGGACCTGCCCATCCGCCAAGGACTCGAAATGCTGTGGCAAGTCGTACGACCCGGGTGGGGTCATCCCGAACATCGAGGCGAGCTGCTCGGCGGGGTGCAACGTGAGGAAGTCGTCGTCGGGGTGGACGTAGACCGAGGCCCCTGTTGAAGCCGCCAGGGCTCCACTTCCGCCACTGTGATCGATGTGGCCGTGGGTGACCAGGATCCCCACCACCGCCAGGCCATGCTCGGCGACTACCGCCCCTATCCGCTCTGGGTCCGGGGGAGCATCAACCACCACGGCCAGGCCGCCCCGCTCGTTCGCGAGGATGTAGGCGTTGGTTTCAGCCAGCCACGCCGGCACCCGAACTATCAGCACCTCTAAGACGCCGGGTCGTTCGCCAGACGGAATGCGGTAAAGACGCCGTCCACACCGCGCAGATCGGTGAGCAGTTTTGGCAACTGGCCGGGGTCGGACAATTCGACCTCGTACCTGAGGACCGCCACCCGATCCGCACCAGAGTGGGTGGAGGAAGCCGTGATGTTCCCGCCGGTGTCGCTCACCACGGTGGTGACATCCTTGAGGAGTCGGGTGCGGTCCAGGGCCTCGACCTGAATCCAGACCACGAAGGCGCCCGTGTGCTCTGCGGGCCAGGCCACCTCCACGGTCCGCTCCCGACGCTCGTTCAGTGACGAGACATTGGTGCAGTCGGCGCGGTGAACCGACACTCCCCTGCCCACGGTGACGTATCCAACGATCGGATCGCCCGGAACCGGCGAGCAGCAGCGGGCGAGGTGGACCAACATGTCGTCCTGGCCCTCGACCACCACCTGGGCCTCGTCGAGAGGCCGACGCCGTCGTGGTTGAAACAGCTCATCAGCGGTATCCGGCGCCAGAATCCGGTTGAGCCGAGCAGCAACCGAGTCGATCGAGACGTTGCCCTCCCCCAACCCGACCTGGAGCGACTCGAGGTCGTGATGACCGAGCTCCTGTGCGATCGATTCGAGGTATTTCTCCTTCTCCGCAGCGGTGAGGTCGCCTGCCTCTCTCTTGAGCAGGCTCTGGACCATCTCCTTGCCGTCAGAAAGGGCCTCATCCCGTCGCTCTTTGGTGAACCATTGCTTGATCTTCGACTTCGCCCGCCCGGTCCGGGCAAAACCCAGCCAGTCCCGGCTGGGACCGGCGTCGGGAGCCTTGGTGGTGAGCACCTCCACGATGTCGCCGGATTGGAGACGGGTCGAGAGGGGCACCAGTCTTCCGTTCACCTTCGCCCCGACACACCGGTGGCCGACCTCGGTATGAACCGAATAGGCGAAGTCGATCGGGGTGGCGCCTGCCGGGAGTGACTTGGCGTCACCCCCTGGGGTCAACACGATCACCTCGTCCTGATAGAGGTCCAGTTTGAGGTTGGCCAGGAACTCCTCGGGATCCTCGTCGGCACTCCACGCGGCGACGTCGACGTTGGGAACCCGTCCCATCTCGCCTTCCTTGTACCGCCAGTGAGCAGCGATTCCGGCCTCGGCTCTCTGATGCATCTCCTCGGTCCGGATCTGGACCTCCAACGGCTTGCCACCTGATCCGATCACCGTGGTGTGCAGAGACTGATAGAGATTGATCTTGGGCATCGCGATGTAGTCCTTGAACCGACCGGCGACTGGCACCCAATGGCTGTGGATCAAGCCCAACGCGGCGTAACAATCCCTCGTCGACTCGGTGATAACCCTGATCCCCATCAGGTCGTGGATGTCCTCGAAGGGGCGGTTCTGCTCCATCATCTTTCGGTAGATGGAGTACTGGTGCTTGGGACGCCCACTGACCTCGGCTTCGATCCCCGCGTCGGCGAGGATCCCCAACACCTCGCTCACCATCTTCTCGATGAATGCCTCGCGCTCTGGGGCTCGCTCGGCGAGCTTGGCGTGGATCTCGGCGTTGGGCCCCGGATAGAGGATGGCGAAACAGCGGTCTTCGAACTCGTGCTTGATCTCCTCGACACCCAGACGATGGGCGAGGGGCGCATAGACGTCGAGGGTCTCCCTGGCGACCCGACGTTGCTTCTCTTCGCGAAGGGCGCCGACGGTTCGCATGTTGTGAAGGCGATCGACGAGCTTGATGATGAGGACCCGGACATCCTTCGCCATTGCCACCACCATCTTGCGGATGGTCGCTGCCTGGGCCTGCTCCCGATTGGCGTAACGAACCCGGTCCAACTTGGTGACACCGTCGATGAGTGACGCGATCTCGGGGCCGAACTCCGCGGAGATCTCACTCAGCGTCAGTGGGGTGTCTTCGACGGCGTCGTGGAGAAAGGCCGCCGCCAGGGTCTGCTCGTCGAGGCCATAGTCGGCCAGCATCAGGGCGACCATCACCGGGTGGGTGATGTAAGGGTCTCCCGTCTTGCGGAACTGCCCCTTGTGGGCGGTCTCCGCCAAATCGTGCGCCCTTCGCAGCAGTTCGACGTCGCCTTCCGGATGACGGGCCTTGAAGGCATCGAGCACATCGGCCAGGGTGGCCGTGCGATCCTCAGTCGTATCGAACGAGAGCATTTAGAGGCACACCGTCCAGCATGTCGGCGCCGTTCAGGAACGCGAGCTCGATGAAGACCGAGATCCCAATCACCTCGGCACCCACACGGCGGAGCAAGCGAGTAGCCGCCGCAGCGGTGCCCCCGGTGGCGATCACGTCGTCAACGAGGAGGACCCGCTCCCCCTCATGGGCGGCATCGACGTGGATCTCGAGGGCATCCGTCCCGTACTCGAGCGTGTAGTCCTCGCGAACCGTCTCAAAAGGGAGTTTTCCCGGTTTTCTGACCGGGATGAACCCGGCTCCGAGTCGGTCGGCAACCGGCGTCGCAAGGGTGAACCCCCTCGCCTCGATCCCCGCGACCTTGGTGACACCGGCGTTGGTGAATGGCTCGGCCATGGCGTCGACCAGCATCTTCAAGGCCTTACCGTCCGCAAGCACCGGAGTGATGTCCTTGAAGATCACACCGGGCTCTGGAAAGTCAGGAATGTCGCGAATCAGGGATGTGAGGAGTTCCACGACCCTGATTCTACGGGCGGATCAGGCTCTCCCCGCCCGTTTCCGTCGATCGACCTTTTGGGCTCTCTCCTGCCAGTGCAGTTCCTTCTCCTTCCAGACCGCCAGGAGGGGGGCCGCAACGAAGACCGAGGAATAGGTGCTGGCCGCAAGACCGACGAACAGAGCAAGCGCGAATTCGGTGAGAGTTGGGGCTCCGAGGATGACGCTGCCGACGACAAGGATGCTCCCAACCGGGATCAGCGAAGTCAGAGACGTGAAGAGAGATCTGGCCAGCACCTGATTCAGCGCCGTGTTGACGATCGCCGTATAGGTCATGTCGTCTTCGAGCTCCACCAACTCGTCGATCTTGTCGAAGACCACCACCCCGTCATAGAGCGAATAGCCGAGGATGGTGAGGATCGCCACCACCGTCGCCGGGCTCACCGTGAACCCGGTCATGGAATACACACCCACGGTGAGGATCAGGTCGTGAAGGAGGGCGGCCACACTGGCCATCGCCATCTTGAACTCCAGCCGCCAGGTGATGAAGAGAATGACCGCGCCGAGGAACACTCCAAGCGCGAGGAGGGCGCGTCGGGCCACGAGGGCGCCGAAGCTTGGTCCGACGGCATCGATCGACACCTCAGAACGCTCACTCCCGGTCACCTCGACCAGGGCGGCCACGGCCTCGGCTTCCACCCCGGGTTGCAAAGCCTCGGTGGTCACCCGCACCGTCTCTCCGTCATCGAACAGCTGGATGGTCGGGCTCGACACGCCGACGGCGCCCAAGGCATCACGTAACTCGCCCACCTCAGCCCCGGCCGGGTTCGGGGCTTGGAGGCCGAGTCCTCCCACGAACTCGATCCCGAGATTGAGCTGCCTGAGGGCCAGGCTTCCCAAGCTGAGGACGATGAGCACCGCCGAGATGGTGAACCAGGTGCGGCGACGGCCGACGAAATCGATGGTGGTCTCGCCACGGTCGACCCGGCGAAGGACACTGCCTGTCATCTCGCCGCTCCTTCGATGCTGAACCAGCCATGCGACCCCACCCTGGTGGTGGCGAGGACTGCAGCCGCCCGACGGGTGTAAAGACGGGCAACCACCAAGTCGAGGACCGTTCCGATGCCCAGAGAGATGGCAAATCCTTTGACCGCACCGACCGCGAGTGCCCAGAGGAGGACGGCCGCAAGCAAGCTCACAGTGTTGGCGGTGAGCATGGTGCGGAAGGCGACCCGGAACCCACCTTCGGTGGCCTGTGCGATGTCGAGACCCTGCCGAAGCTGTTCCTTGATCCGCTCGAAGTAAACGATGTAGGTGTCGGCAGTGATCCCGATGGAGACGATGATGCCGGTCACCCCGGCGAGGGTCAGGGTCAGGCCCACCCACTTCCCTAGCAGACCGAACAACGTGATCAGGATCGCACCGAAGACCGTGAGGCCGATGATCGCGAGAAGCCCCAACGATCGATAGACAAGGAGCAGCACGATGGCCACCAAGGCGAGGCCAAGCAGACCGGCGACGATCCCGGCCTGCAGCGAGTCGGCCCCGAGGGTGCCGGACACCTTGCGCACCGCCGAGACCTCGAACGAAATGGGAAGCGATCCGTAGCGGAGGACCACTGCGAGGTCAGTCGCCTCCTGCTGCGCGTCCGCGCCCTGGCCCATTGTGATCTGAGCTTGCCCACCGGAGATCCCGGTCTCGGGGGAAACCGACGGGTTGACCCCCGGCGCGGTCACCAGGTGACCGTCGAGAACGATTGCGATCTGCCGCCTCGGGTCTCCGATCGGATAGGAAGCTGCCTCCGCCGTCAGAGCAGCGAATAGGTCCGCCCCTTCTGAGGTGAGGTCCAGACTCACTGCCCAGACTGCCGAGTTGGGATCGAAAACCGGGACTGCGTCGGCAACGTGCTCCCCTCGCAGCTGGGCCGGTCCCAAGTTGAGGACTTCGAGAGGCGTGGCCGCCTCGTAGAGAAGCCAGGTCTCGGCCTCCAGGTCGTCCTCGATCGTCAGACCGGTTTCGTCGTCGATGTTCGGCGTTCCGGTGCCGGCCAGCGGCCCGATGTCACCGCCGACGGCGTCGAGCACCGGTCGAAAGGAGAGGACTCCGGTCTGACCGACCGCCTCGATCGCCCGTTGCTCGTCCTCCACCCCCGGAAGCTGGACGATGACAGTGTTCTCGCCAGAAATCTGGATGTCAGGCTCCTGAACCGCCCCGATCTCCTCAATCCTCCGATTCATTATCTGGGTGGCCACTTCGAGAAGCTCGGGGTCGGTGCCGTCGGGCGCCGTCAGCACCACCGCGGTGCCGCCCTGGAGGTCGAGGCCGAGCAGGGGCGTCAATCCGAAGTAGATGGCGGCGGCCAACCCTCCCCAGGCCACAACAAAGACAATGATCAGACCGACGACACGTCGGGTCATGTCAAGATTCGTCCCCCCCGACGCGGGAGCCGATGGCGCGACGGGAAACTCGGATCTTCCCTTCCTCGACCTGAATGACCACGCTCTCCTCGTCGACCGAGATCACGCGGCCGTGGATGCCTCCGATGGTCCTGACTTCTTGTCCGGCGGTGAGGGATTCGGCCAGGGACTGTTGTGCCTTGGCGCGTCGACGCTGCGGGCGGATGATGAACAACCAGAAAACGACGACCATGAGGCCGAGAAAAATCAGCGAGGTCCAACCGCTGCCGGCAGCGGCCTCCTGCGCGAAAACGACGTGGTTCACGGGCTCCTCCGGTGGGGTGATTCGGACCGCGGGAGGTTAGGCAACGGGCCGGGTTTACGACGAACCACGGGCCCGTTCCTCGCGGGCAGTTTCGAGATAGCCCGCGAACCGACCAGCTTCGATCGCCGCAGCAGCTCCCGAGACCAGATCCAGGGTGTAGTGGAGATTGTGGATCGTGAGCAGTCTGAGGCCGCTGATCTCATTCATCCGCACCAGATGACGAAGGTAGGCACGGGAGTGCCGCGTACAGGCCAGACAGGGACATTCGGGGTCCAGCGGGGAGGCGTCGGATTCGAAACGAGACTGACGGATGTTGAAATCGCCATTCCTGGTCAAGGCCCTCCCGTGACGCGCCAGCCGGGTGGGGATCACACAGTCGAAGAGATCAGCACCACGGGCAATCGCTCGCAACAGCCCCTCGGTGTCGCCGACACCCATGACATAACGGGGTTTGTCGGCCGGCAAGCCGGAGCAGGCAGCCTCGAGTGCGAGGTCTCTCTCTTCTGGGCTCTCCCCGACCGAGAGGCCGCCGATCCCAAACCCCGGGAAGCCCAATTCGGCCGTCTTCGCCGCGCTCTCGACACGAAGATCCGGGTCGACACCCCCTTGGACGATTCCGAACAGCCCCTGATCGGCGCGGGTGTGGGCTGCTAAGCACCGTTCGGCCCAACGCAGGGTCCGCTGCATCGCAGTATTCACTTGCTCTCGTTCCGCGGGCAGCCCGACACAGATGTCGAGAGCCATGGCGATGTCAGGGCCGAGCTGCTCCTGGATTCGGACCGCGTCTTCGGGAGTCAGGTTGACGAGGGCGCCGTCGTACACCGAGCGAAAGGTGGCTCCGGTCTCATCGATGGTCGGCTCGAGGGAGAAGACCTGGTACCCGCCGGAGTCGGTGAGAATCGGGCGCTGCCAGCCCATGAAGTCATGAAGACCGCCCACTTCCTCGATGACCCTGGCCCCCGGTCTCAGCATGAGGTGATAGGTGTTGGCCAGGACGATCCCTGCGCCGACGGTCGCCAGGTCGTCGGTGTCCACCGACTTGACCGCAGCCCTGGTCCCCACGGGCATGAAAGCTGGAGTCCGGACCCCACCGTGTGGAGTGTCCAGCCATCCGGTGCGGGCTTCTCCGTCGGCCGCAGTCTCGAGCCAGCTGACTGCGCTCATTTGTCGATCATCGGTCATGACGTGTGGCCAGCATGGTGTCGCCAAAGGAGAGGAATCGGTAACCGCGGTCCAGGGCGTGTCGGTAGGCATCTCGCCATCTCTCGCCCATGAACGCTGCAACCAGCACCATCAAGGTCGAGCCCGGCACATGAAAATTGGTCACCAGGGTGTCGACCACCTGAAACCTCGACCCGGGGCGAAGGAAGAGATCTGTTTCTCGGGTGCCCGGACTCAGGCTCCCGTCGGCACCGGCGCTCGACTCCAGGGCCCTGACCACGGTGGTCCCGATGGCCACCACGGCGCCACCCCGGTCCCGCGTTGCAGTGATGGCATCGATGGTGGCCGCGGGCACCGAGCACCACTCGGTGTGCATCTCATGGTCTTCGATCAAGTCGACGGTCATCGGTCGGAAGGTGTCGATGCCGACGTGGAGGTCAACCGCTGCGACGTCAATACCCCGCCGGCCGAGGCCGGCGACGACATCGTCTGTGAAATGGAGCCCTGCGGTCGGCGCCGCCGCCGACCCCGGGAGGCGGGCGAACATGGTCTGGTAGCGATCCGGGTCGGAGAGCTGCCCCTTGAAGTAGGGAGGCAGGGGAATCTCACCCGCTCTCGCGATGGCCTCCTCGACGTCGGGGGCCTCGAGATCCACTATTACCAACCCTTGTTCCGGCCCTTCGACGATGATCGCCGTCAAACCGGGGAAGTCGATCTGGACTCCCGGGCGAAGACGCCGTGAGGGCCGGGCGAGGGCTTCCCAGTGGCCGTCCGAGAGCGGGCGCAGCACCAGGAGCTCGACGGCGCCTCCGCCACCAGCCTTCACGCCGACCAATCGCGCCGAGCGGACTTTGGTGTCGTTGACCACCACGAGATCACCGGGCTCGAGAAGGTCGGGGAGATCGAGGAATCGGTGAGCGCTGAGATCCCGAGTATCGAGCAGCCTCGCGTCATGTCTGGGCTCGATCGGCTCCTGGGCAATGGCAGATTCGGGCAGGAAGTAGGTGAAGTCCGAAACCCGCATTTGGGGCGAGGCTAGAGCAATGTCCCCTGCGGGCTCTCCGGCTCGTCCAGGCCCATGTGGGCATACGCCCTGGAGGTGGCAACCCGCCCCCGCGGGGTTCGTTTCAGAAGACCGGACTGAAGCAGGAAGGGCTCGTAGGCGTCCTCCACCGTCTCTGGTTCCTCACCCACGGCGATCGCCAGGGTGGAGAGTCCGACCGGCCCCCCGCCGAAACGAGTGATCACCGCTTCGAGAATGGAACGGTCGACCTTGTCCA
>Ga0326597_10004485_pt1 | contig 19654 bp, 16 predicted proteins | sample RVTome_12_FD_203789 | JGI IMG/M metagenome (GOLD analysis project Ga0326597, IMG submission 203789) | Soil microbial communities from uranium-contaminated site in the Upper Colorado River Basin, Wyoming, United States - RVT100D185 | ecosystem: Environmental > Terrestrial > Soil > Contaminated >... | reverse complement strand
ATGGCGAGGGCTATATCCGCCTGTCCTACGCCAACAGCATCGCCAATATCGAAGAGGCGATCCGCCGCATCGGCGATTTCCTGAAACGCCGCCAGGTGCGCTGACCCGGATCTCGCGGACCGCCCTTTTATTTACCTCCCGTTAACCATGCGGAGATTCCTTTCCGCAAGGTCATCCCCGCTCTCCGGAGCGCCCTTAGACTCGGACGCTGCTCAGCCATGAACCGCTCTAGATCACGCCCAGGCGCTCCTGCAGGCTTGACGAGGAGGAGGTGTGCTGGTGGATCAGGCGCTCTTCCGGATGGACGACGGAAAAGGCGGCATGAGCCATCAGCGCCGCCTCGTGGAAGCCCGACAGGATCAGCTTGAGCTTGCCCGGATAGTCGACGATATCGCCGATGGCGAAGATCCCCGGCTCGCTGGTCTCGAAGCGCGCCGTGTCGACGGGAATGCGTTCCTCGTTGAGCTTCAGGCCCCACTCGGCGATCGGCCCGAGCTTCATCGTCAGCCCGAAGAAGGCGAGCACGGCATCGCAGGGATAGGTGACCGTCTCGCCGCTTTCCTTGAGCTGCACGTCGACGCTTTCGAGCCGGCCGTTGTCGCCCTTCAGGGCCGTCACCTGGCCGATGCGGAATTCGATCTTTCCGGCCTCGTCGAGTGCCTTCATCTTGGCGACCGAATCGGGCGCTGCGCGGAACCCCGGCCTGCGGTGCAACAGCTTCACGCTCTTGGCCAGCGGCTCGAGGGCGAGCGTCCAGTCGAGCGCCGAATCGCCGCCGCCGACGATGACGACGTCGCGGTCGCGAAAGGCGTCGATCTTTCTGACCGAATAGTGGACCGACGTGCCCTCGTAATCCTCGACCCCCGGGATCGGCGCGCGCTTCGGCTGGAAGCAGCCGCCGCCGGCGGCAACGACCGCGACCGGCGCGATCAGCGTCAGGCCCTCGTCGGTCGTCATCTCGAAGCGCCCGTCGTCGCGCCGCTTCAGCGTCTGGACCATCTGGTTGAAATGAAAGACCGGCTTGAAGGGCTTGCACTGCGCGACCAGCCGTTCGGTCAGTTCCTCGCCGGTGACCTGGTCGATCGCCGGAATGTCGTAGATCGGCTTGTCCGGGTAGAGCTCGGCGCACTGTCCGCCGGGCCGGTCGAGAATGTCGACGATGTGAGAGCTGAGGCCGAGCAGGCCGAGCTCGAAGATCGCGAACAGGCCACATGGCCCGGCGCCGACGATGACTGCATCCGTTTCGTGTGTTTCCGCCATCCCGATGCTCCTCAAAATTTGCTTGTACATTAGAGCGTTCGCCGCCCCGATTGAAGCCTTAGATGGCGGCGGGCCGGCTGCCTCAGGCCTGATGTTCCGGGACATGGACGATAAGCCCGTCCATCTCCTCGGTGATGGCGATCTGGCAGCTCAAGCGGCTCGTCGCGCGCACGTCGAAGGCGAAATCGAGCATGTCCTCCTCCATTTCGGACGGCGTCCCCGTCGCCTCGGTCCAGTCCGCGTCGATATAGACATGGCAGGTCGCGCAGGCGCAGGCGCCGCCGCATTCCGCCACGATTCCGGGGATGTCGTTTTTGATCGCCGTCTCCATGACCGTCGCCCCCGCCTTGGCGTCGACCTCGCGGCGCGTGCCATCGGGCAGGACAAAGGTGATTCTCGCCATCAAGCTCCTCTTGGCGGGAACGCACGGAGGCGCGCGCGCCGCCCGGTTGCAGACGGCGCCGTTCCTAACGGTGATCGGTGTGGAAGTCCAGCCGCCAGGGCGGCGGCGAAATGTCCGGCCTTCAGTGCTCGGCGAGCAGGACGTCGATGAAGCCTATCGCCGTCTCGACGGTCGCCTTCAGTTCCTTCGCCGCGTCCCCGGTGCCCTTGCCGCCCGGAGGATTGGGGAGTTCTTCGGCGCGTTGCGCCGCGGCGGCCACCGCCCAGGCGCCGATGCCCTTGGCCGAGCCCTTGATGGTATGCGCGGCCTGGCGCCAGTGGACCGCGTCACGGGCCCGCTCGAGCCGATCGAGATAGATCCGCGTCTGCACGCGGAAAAGCTGCAGAATCTCGCGTTCCAGTTTCTCGTCGCCCAGGGTGAAGCGCGCCAGATGCACCAGATCGACCGGTCGCCCCGCCCCCGGCTGCGGCGAGAGGCCCTGAACGAGCGACTGCCGTCTTTGCAATGCAACCGCGGCACCCATACTCTCCTCCATCGCTCTACTCGTCTCGAATGTCCCGCCTGGCTATACCAGTGGACAAGACGTTACCAGCGGCGCCATAACACAGGGTTAAGGCCGCCCGGCTTCGCCGCCGCCGCCGGACCGGTTCCGGGCATTGCCGCGCCTTGCGTTTCTGGGTTAACTGTTTCCATTAAGCGATTCCGTAAATTTTATGTTTTCTCGCCTGTTTCTTCCCGATACGATGCCCACGGTAACGGCACCGAACGTCGGCCAATGTGAGTGAGGCCCCGGCATTCGGCCGCAGGATGCACGGCAATAGATGGGCTTGGCCTCTGTGATGAAACAGATGCGGCAGGGAAGTTCCCCCCTCAAGAGGGGGCGGTCAGCGTATGTCCAAACCAGTACAAGTACCTGAAAGCGGCGGGACGAGTATGGCTATGGCGCAACATTCGACCAAGGCGGCAAACAAGGGCGCGGCGAGCGCGGACAAGTCTGACGCCGCATCGCGGAAGCCCAAGGCTGGCAAAGCCGAGACGCAGACCGACAAGTCGGCGGCGCAGGCCGTAGCGACCGACGACGGCGACGATCTGGACCGGGCGGCGCTGTCGCTGGAACGGGCCATCGAGGCGGCCGTGCGGCAGCCCGGCGACGACCTGGACAGCGGCGATGACGCGGAGGCCCGCAAGCATTTCAAGCCCGGCAAGACCTCGGCGACGGCCGCCAGCGCGGCCGGCGAGCCGGCGCCGCCGCCGGAACGGGAAAACCAGCCGCCGCGGCCGAAGCCGCCGGCCAATGACGACCGCGTCGCAGTCGGCAGACTGCTTTACGGCCTGCAGCGCCGGCCGTCGAAATCGCCCTTCTGGGGGGCGCTCGGCATATCCGCGGCCTGGCTTTTAGGCGGCATCGGTTACGGGTCGGCGATGTTCGGCTCCGAGTTCGCGGCCTTGTCCGGTTTCGAGAGCTTCCTGCGCACGCCGCAGCTCGTCGCGCTGACCATCCTCATCGTCGTTCCGATCCTGTTCTTCTTCACCCTGGCGCTGCTCATCTGGCGAGCCCAGGAATTGCGGCTGATGGCCGCCTCGATGAGCGAGGTCGCGGTCGGCCTTGCCGAGCCCGAGAATGTGGCAACCGAGGCGGTCAACTCGGTCGGGCAGGCGATCCGCCGCGAGGTCGCGGCCATGGGCGACGGCGTCGAGCGGGCGGTGGCGCGCGCCGGCGAGTTGGAGGTGCTGGTGCAAAGCCAGGTGGCGGCGCTCGAGCGCTCCTACGGAGACAATGAAATCCGCATCCGCGGCCTGATCGATGAACTGGTCGCCGAGCGCGAGGCCATTGCCGCGAATGCGGCGCGCCTGCGCGAGGAGATCGCCCATACGCACGAGGGGCTGAACGAGGATCTCGCCGGTGCCACGGACCAGATTTCCGCCGCCCTCAGTGATGTCGGCGACAAGATTTCCGACACCATCCAGAGCCACACCTCCCATTTCACTTCGGCGTTGACTGCGACCGGCGAATCGCTCAGCGAGATGCTGATGAGCCGCGGCGCCGACTTCGTCGAATCGCTGTCGGCGAAAAGCGTCGAAATGGGCGAAACCGTGGGGTCCGTAACGACGCAGATCGAAACCGTCCTGGACGAGGGCAAGACGGCAATGGCGGAGATACTGAGCAGCCAGGGGACGAGTTTGGAAGAACTTCTGTCGGTGCGCGCGGCCAGTATCTCCGAGGCCATCGCCACGGGCACTTCCAGCCTGGACAAAGCCCTGGCCAACCACATGGGCAACTTCAGCACAACGCTGTCGACCCGCCTTCACGACGTCAATACGGCGCTGGATACGCGCATTCAGGAAATCGGCGACACCTTGTCGTCGCAGTCGGCGCGGATTGAAGAGATTTTCACCAAGCGCGGCACCGAGCTCAGCGAGAATGTCGCCAGCCGCGCCGGCGCGGTGCTCAGGGAGCTGGTCAATCAGAGCGTGGAGATCGATGCGACGCTGCAGCAGCGCCTCGGCTCCATCGAGGAGACGCTCAACGTCCGCGGCCGCGAGATCGCCGAGCGGTTCACCGACAAGACTGGCGATCTCAGCGAATTGTTGGACAAGCATATCAACCGTCTCGAAGCGTCGCTGTCCAGCCGCGCCGAGTCGGTGCTCGAATCGATTACCGCCAGGGCCTCCGACCTCAACGATCTGTTGAGCCAGCATGTGGGCCGTCTCGATGCGTCGCTGTCCAGCCGCGCCGAATCGGTGCTCGAATCGATCACCACAAAGACCACCGAGCTCACCAATCTCTTGGGCGATCATTTGAGCCGTCTCGACACGACGCTGTCCGGCGGCGCCGGGTCGGTGGTCGAATCGATCACCGCCAAGGCTTCCGAGCTCGAAGACACCTTCGCCGCGCGGTCGCGGGAGATCACCGAAGGCCTGAGCCGCCGCCAGGCGGATATGTCGGCGCAGTTGGACGAAGTGGAAACGAAACTGTCGGATCGGATGCGCGAGTTTGATTCGTCCCTGTCGACCCGCAGCAGCGAGATCAGCACGCATCTGGAAACGCAGATCCGGGCCATGGACGAACTCGTCAACCAGCGCGCGGTCGGTCTGGTCAGCCAATTGGGGGAACGCGGCAGCGAGGTGGTGCAGACCCTGGAGCAACGCAGCCGGCTGATCGCCCAGGCCGTCGAGAGCGCCGGCACGACAATCGAGCGGGCCATTGCGGCCAAGAGCGGCGAGGCCGCCAAGACCCTCGCCGCGGCGGGCGCCGCCATCGTCGAGAAGGTGTCCTCGCAGGGCCAGCAGATCAGCGAAATGCTGACCGAGTCCGGCGACGCGATCGCCAAGCTGTTGAGCAGCAGCGGCCATCAACTGGTCGAATCGGTCACCGTGACCAATCAACAGATGGCCGGCGATTTCGAGCAAGTCCTGCGGCGCATCACCGGCGCCAACGAAACCCTGCGCGAGATCCTCTCGGTGACCGGAGATAGTCTTGTAAAGGTCGAACGGGGGCTTTCCGCCCGCGTCGAGGACTTCCGCACGGCGATCGATTCGGCCTCCGCCGAGACCGCGACCACCAGCGAGCGCATCGACGGGCAGATCAACACCCTGCAGAACATTTCCGGCGTCATTCTCACCGACGTAGCGTCGCTGGCCTCGCGTTTCGAGGAGCAGGCCCGGGCGCTGCGCGAGGCCACCGACGCGGTGGGCCACTCCAGCGAGACGCTGGACTCCACGATGCATTCCCGCCACCAGGCGCTGCTCTCGGTGACCCGGTCGCTGAGCGAAAAGGCGGAAGAAGTCAACGAGATGATGCGCAGCTTCACTGGAATGGTGGAGGAATCGCTGATCACCGCCGAGCGCACCGCGCGCGAGATCGGCTTCCTCCTGGGCGAGAACGCATCGCATTCCTCGGAGCAGATCCGCGTCGAATTCGAGCGCTTGAAGGAGACGACGGACGAGGAATCGCGTCGCGCGCTGGAATCCATGCGCGGCGGTTATGCCGAGCTCAGGGGCGAGATCCAAGCCATGCTGGCGGAGGCCCGTGACCGCTTCTCGGAGATGACCGAGCAGGTGCAGGCGGCCTCCAGCCAGATCGGTCGCGACCTGGAGGCGACGCGCGCCGAGCTGCGCCGCGGCGTGCTCGAGTTGCCGGCCGAGGCGGCGGAGACCACCGTCGCCATGCGCCGCATGATTGCCGAACAGCTGCGCGCCGTCGACGAACTGTCCGACATCGTGTCGCGGCACGGCAAGGGGCTCGACGTGTCGGTTCCCGAGCAGCGGGCGTCCGCCGCCGAGGAGCCGTCAGCCCGCCAGGCGCCTGCCCGTTCCGATCGGGCCGGTTCGGCACCCGCTTCCCGCGCCTCGGACACCGGCAACGGCGCCACTCTTCCGCGCAAGCCGGCCCCTGCGGCGCAACGCGGCGGCGAAAAACTGAGTGACAAGCTGAGCGACAAGCTGGGCGGCAAATGGAACCTTCCCGATCTGCTCGCCCGCGTCAGCGAAGCCGAAGAGACGGGCGATGAACGCGGTCGCGCGTCATCGCCGCCTGCGCCGCCAGCGCCGGCCGCTCCCGCGCGCGCCGCTGCCCCGGCGGCCGAGCGGGGGAGGGCGGCGAATGGCGAATCGGGCCGCTCGCCCCTGCATGTGGTTGAGTCGCTGAACTCGCTCAGCGTCGATCTCGCCCGGGCCATCGATCACGACGCGCCCGGCGAATTGTGGGAGCGCTATCGGCGCGGCGAGCGCGGCGTCTTCACCCGCCGGCTCTATACGCTGCGCGGGCAACGCAATTTCGACGAGATCCGGAGCAAATATCAAGCCGATCCCGAGTTCCGCGACACCGTCGACCGCTATGTCAGGGAGTTCGAGCAGCTGATCGAGAGCGTGTCGCGCAACGATCGTGACAACATTCTGACCCAGACCTACCTGACGTCGGACACCGGCAAGGTCTATATCATGCTGGCCCATGCCAGCGGCCGCTTCGACTGATCGGGAACCGCTCTAGATTTTCGCCAGGGTCCAGCGCACGACGCTGACCAGCACCTGGGAGAACGCGTCATTGAGCGCGGCAACGCCGGCCGCCGCGTCGCCGTCGCCGCCGGCGACGGGGGCCGTGGCGGTGAAATCGCGGCCGGTGAGGGTGCGCCCCTCCTTGTCCGAGACCAGCTGGACATAGAGGCTGACGCGGGCCTTATGATCGCCTGCGGCATTGCTGACGCTGAAATCGCGCACCTCGCTCAACAGCTGATAGTCGACCGTGAGCCCGTCCGTCATTCGCGTGACGGTGCGCACGCCTGCCGCATCGAACGCCTCGATGAGCCGCGCTTCGACCAGCCGCGGCAGGCGGTCGGTCCATTGGGCATCGGCGTAATAGGCGGCAAGCCCCGTCTGCGGCCGGATAACGATCCGCTCGCTGTCGAACAGCTGGATGGCGTTGGGAATGCGCACGCCGAGACGCGCCGTGATCTCGACGGCGTGGCGGACGTCCGCGCGGGCGCTCAGATCGTAGGTGGTCGGCGGCGGCGGCGGCGGTCCGAGCAGACCGAGCGCCGCGCAGCCGCCGAGCTGCACGGACAGTAAGACAATCCCGAAGTCACGCCGCAACCGCAACATTCTCGCGACACCCCCCAAGAGTTTTGTTTGCGACACTCTGATTGCGACAACCCCGGCAAATTTCCCTCAGCGGGGAGTGTATTCCGGAACCTGCGAACGCCCGGAGAGGAAGCGCTGCGGGTTGCGCTCCATGCGTTCGACAAAGGACTGGATGGTGCGAAACGTCGTCCGCCCTTCGGCGAGAAAGCTTTCCAGCTCCCGCACGCCGCGGCCGGTGGCCCGCTCGATGCCTTCGGTCGCCGTGCCCAGCTGCTCGCTGAGGTCGGCGGCAAGCTGGCGGAAGGTCGCCGCCGCCTCGCGCGCATCGGTCAGGAAGCCGGCGGCGTCCGTCTCCACCATGCCGCTGACCCGGGCGACAAGCTTGTCGATGTCGTCTCCCACCTTGTTGAGCTTCTGCGCCAAGGCATTGGCGTCGGTGATCAGATTGCCCACCTGTTCGGAATTCTCCGACAGAACGGTGGTGAACGTCTCGGCGTTCTTGATCGTCTTGCCGAAAGACTCCGAATTTTCCGCCAGGAAGCTGTCGATCCGCGAGAAGGCGGATCTGGCGTCCTTGACTAGGCCGCTGCCCTCCTCGCCGAGCAGCGTATCGGCCCGGGTGACAACGGCTTCCAGCTTGACCGAGACGGAGTTCAGCCGGGTCGCCAGCTCGCTGGCGTCCTTCATGAATTTGTCGAACTCTTCGGTATTGCTCGCCAGCGTGCTGGAGAAGGTGTCGATATTCTTGATCGTCTCCTTGAGCGGCGCCTCGTTTTCGGCCAGGAACGCATCGATCCGCTGGAAGGTGGAGCCGATGTTCTTCATCATCTCGCCGCCGCCCTCGCCGATGAGGGAGTTGATGCCCTTGACCAGCTCGTCGAGGCCCTCGGACATGCCGTCGAGCCGGCTGGCGAAGGCGCTAACGTCGCGCATGAAGCTGTCGAAGCGCTCGGAATTGGCGGCCAGCGTTTCGGTAAATTTCTCGACATTGGCGAGCGAGTTGTCGATCGCTTCTTCATTGGTGCCCAGCACCCGGTCGAGCCGCGCAAACAGGCTTGAGCCCTTCTCGGCGATGTCGCTGACGGTATCGAGCAGCTTCTTCAATTGGCTCGGTTCGGCAATGATGACGGGAATCTCGCCCTCGGGACCGACGCCGATCGTCTCCGCCCCCGGCGAGCCGCCGAGAAGCTGTACCACGGCGACGCCCGTGAGCCCCTGGAGTTCGAGCCGGGCGACGGTATCGGGCTTCACCGGCGTTCCCGTCTGCACATGGACCAGTGTGCGGACCCGCTTCGGATCGTCCGGGTCCACCGCAAGCCTGGCGACCTCGCCGACCTTAATGCCGTTGAACAGCACATCGCCGCCCGCGGTCAGCCCCGTCACCGCCTCTTCGAAGACGATGATGATCGGCTCTTCGCCGGCGGCCTCCTCGAACCGCGCCAGCCAGTAGATAAAGCCGAATCCCAGCGCCACCACGATGACCGTGAAGATCCCGACCAGTATGTGGTTGGCCTTGGTTTCCATGGCCTAAGCCTCGACCGCGCCACGCGAGCGCGGCCCCTTGAAATAGGCGGCGACCCAGGGATGCTCGAAGGCCAACATCGTCTTCAGATCGCCGCTGACCAGGACGTGACCGTCGCCGAGTACCGCGATTCGGTCGCAAATGGCATATAGAGAGTCGAGGTCGTGTGTCACCATAAAGACGGTCAGACCGAGAGTCTGTTGCAATTTCCCCACAAGGTCGTCGAAATCGGCGGCGCCGATAGGGTCGAGCCCGGAGGTCGGCTCGTCGAGAAAGACGATTTCCGGGTCGAGCGCCAGGGCACGGGCAAGCCCGGCGCGCTTGCGCATGCCGCCGGAAAGCTCGGCCGGATATTTGGCGCCGGCGTCGAGCGGCAGTCCGACCATGGACAGTTTCAGCGCCGCCAGTTCGTCCATCATCTTCTGCGGCAGTTTGAGATGCTCGCGCATCGGCACCTGAATGTTCTGTGCCACGGTCAGCGAGGAGAAAAGGGCGCCATCCTGGAACAACACGCCCCAGCGCCGCTCGACCGCGGTCCGCTCCTGACTGCTGAGCTTGCCCGGATCCTGGCCGAACACCTCCACCGTGCCGGCCCAGCGCGGCAACAGGCCGACGATCGATCTGAGCAGCACCGACTTGCCCGATCCCGAGGCGCCGACGACGCCCAGCACCTCGCCGCGATAGACATCGAGCACGAGGTCCTTGAGCACCACCTGCGTGCCGAAGCCGACCGTCAACCCGCGCACGCGGATCACCACCTCCTTGGGTCCCGTTCCGTTGGTCTTGCCCATCGCCTACCAACTCACCGCCGACAGGAACATCGCGAACAGGGCGTCGAGAACGATGACCATGAAGATCGACTTGACCACCGACGCGGTGGTCTGCCGGCCGAGCGATTCGGCGCTGCCGGTGACCTTCAGCCCCTCGACGCAGGAGATCAGACCGATGACCAGCGCCATGAACGGCGCCTTGAACAGCCCGACCAGGAAGGTGTTCATGCCGATGCCTTCGCGCAGCCGCTCGAGGAACGCGGTCGGGCTCATCCCGATATAATATTTGGCGACCATGCCAGCGCCGACCAGCGCCAGCATGTCGGCCATGAAGGTGACCATCGGCAAGGTCAAGATCAAAGCGACGAGCCGCGGCACGATCAGGGTCTCGATCGGGTCGAGACCGATGATCCGCATGGCGTCGATTTCCTCGCGCATCTTCATGCTGCCGAGCTCGGCGGTGAAGGCGGAGCCGGAGCGGCCCGCGAACATGATCGCCGTCATCAGCACGCCAAGTTCACGCAGAACCAGGATGCCGACCAGATCGACCGCGAACAGCTCGGCGCCGAAGCGGCGCAACTGGAACGCCCCCTGCTGGGCGATGATGCCGCCGATCAGGAACGACATCAGACCGATGATGCCGACAGCGCGGAGCCCGGTATGCTCCATGTGATGGACGACCGAGGTAAAGCGCAGCCGCGCCGGCCTGGCGACCGCCCGGCCCAGGGCCGAGACGGCGGCGCCGAGGAAGGCGAGCACCCGCACCACGTCCTCTCCGGCACCGGTCACCGCGTGGCCGGTGTCGTCGAGCAGACGGACGAGCGAGCTCACCCGTTCGGGCGGCGGGAGCTCTTGCGGCGGATGCTCGGCGACCTCCTCCAGCAGCACCCTGTGCTTGTCCGAGATGTTGCTGTAGACGGTCTTGAGTCCGCCCGCGCGCCAACTACCGACGCTGCGCACCAGCAGCCAGGCGCCGGCGGTGTCGAGCTCCTTCAGCGCCGCCAGATCGATGTCGATTCGCTGCGCGTCCGAGGGCACCTCGATGCCGGAAATTCTGCGCTCCAGGCCGGCAAGCGTGTTCACGGTCCAGCGCCCGCGCGGCTCGAGATGCACGCGGGATTCCTCGACATGGCAATCAAGCGCGGAGTCGTTCAACTCGCTCATCGCTCGGTCCCGAACCTATCCGCCCTTGATCCGGTGTGCACGAACCGGGCCGGTAAAGCAAGCCGGATTGGCGTTGCGATTTCATGCCGTTCGCGCACGTCTCCGGTAATGAGATTGGGCCCATGACCCCGACATTGCGCGTCCATGCCGAACAATGGCCGGTGGTCGGCGGCTATGCCACCTCCCGCGGCCCCCGCACCGCGACGCATGTGGTTGTTGCCGAGATTCGCGAGGGTGACATTGTTGGCCGCGGCGAATGCCTGCCCTATGCCCGCTATGGCGAAAGCGTTGCCGGGGTTCTGGCGGCCATCGAGGCGCTGGCCGGGGAGATTGCGGCGGGTGCCGGACGCGCCGAGCTGCAACGATTGCTGCCGGCGGGCGCCGCGCGCAACGCGCTCGACTGCGCTTTCTGGGACCTGGACGCCAAACGCGCCGGTAAGCGCGTCTGGGAACTCGCCGGCCTGTCGCAGCCGGGACCGCTGACCACCGCCTACACGATCGGCCTGGCCGCGCCGGAGGCGATGGCCGAAGCGACGCGGCGGGCGGCGCATCGCCCGCTGATCAAGGTCAAGCTCGGCGGCGACGGCGACGAGGCGCGCCTTGCCGCGATACGCGCCGCCGCGCCCGAAGCCCGGCTCATCGTCGATGCCAACGAGGCCTGGCGCAAGGACCGGCTCGCGCCGCTGATGGGGGCCTGCGCGCGCGCCGGTGTCGAGATGATCGAACAGCCGCTTGCCGCCGCCGACGACGGTGCGCTTGGCGAGATTCAAAGGGTCGTTCCGGTCTATGCCGATGAAAGCGTGCATACCCGCGCAGACCTTGCCCGGGTTGCCGGCCGTTACGACGGCATCAACATCAAGCTCGACAAGACGGGCGGCCTTACCGAGGCGCTGGCGCTCGCCGCGGCCGCGGAGGCAGCCAGCCTGCCGTTCATGGTCGGCTGCATGGTGGGAACGTCGCTTGCCATGGCGCCGGCCACGCTGGTCGCCCAGCGCGCCAGGATCGTCGATCTCGACGGGCCACTGCTGCTCGCCCGCGACCGCGCCCCCGGCCTGCGCTACGAGGACAGCCTCGTCCATCCCCCAGAGGCATCGTTGTGGGGCTAGAAGGTCGGTCGGGAATGGCAATTTCCCGGATCGGCGCCATGTTCGCGGCAGCCCCGCGGCACCTGTCGTTTGGCGCAAATCCATCAGTTTTTCAGCCATCGTCATAGAATCTTAACGAAGCCCCAACGAATCAGCGACAATCTGCCGGATGAATGCGGCGGGTCGCGGTTGGCGGCCGCCATGACGGGATTGAGGCAGGTGACGCAGAACAGGTCCGAAGCCGCGGCCGCGTTGGACGAGGCGGAATACGAGGCGATCGAGACAGCGGTCAGGGAAACCACGCGCGGGCGCGCCTTCCTCGCCGAATTCGCCCGGCGCAACCGCAGCCTCGACACCGGCGCGCTGCTCGAGTCCGTCCGCAGGCTGCAGCTCGCCCAGCAGGACCGCCACCCGCCGGCCGAGCTGAGCCACCTCAGCCGCGACATCATGGAGATCGCCACGGCGGTTGCCCGCGCGCGTCGCGACATTGCCGCGATGCCGGCGGCCAAGGAGACGGGATCCGACATTGGCGGCGGCGAATTCGATTCCATTATCGGCTGGGCGGAAAAGGCGACGTCCGACATTCTCGCCGCCACCGAGGACATCCAGGAGATCTCCTGGAAGCTGCGCGAAAAGGGCCTGGCCCCCAAGTCGTGCGACGCGCTCGACGCCCGCGCCACCGACATCTATACGGCCTGCGCGTTCCAGGACCTGGCGAGCCGGCGCATCGGCGCGGCGATCGCCGCGTTCAATGCCATCGAGAAGCGGCTCGGCCGCCTCGCCGAGGTCTGGGGCCTCGACAAGGGCGCGGGCCGTATGCGCCGGGCACCGGCGGAAGCGGCGGCGCAGGAGTCGCGACCGGCCGCGGAGGAAAGCCTCGAACTGTTCGCGCGCCTTGCCACCGACCTCAGGGCGGCGATGCGCCTGGCGGGTGCCGGATCTCCCGACGCCCCTGCCGCCGCCCCGGGGCGCGGCGAGGCGCCGCAGGTGGGCGCCGAGGCGGAAGCCGCACGATCCGCGGACCCGTCGCCGGCGGAGGATCCCGGCGACGAAGAGCTGAACGAAAATCCCGACCTCGACCGCCTTTCCCAGGCCCATAAGACGGCGCTGTTCAGCTAGGCCGTTCACCGGCGATGATGGCCGCGAACAGGCCGGGATCGACATTGCCGCTGGTGAGAACCACCGCAATGTCGCCGCCCTGGACCTCGACCTTGCCGGCGAGCAGCGCGGCCAGGCCCGCCGCGCCGCTCGGCTCCAGCACCAGCTTCAGCTCGTTAAAGCCAAATCCGACCGCAGCCCGCACCTCCTCATCGGTGACCGCCAGACCGCCCGCGAGCAGGCGCCGATTGATCTTGAACGTCATCTCGCCCGGGGTCCGGACCAAGAGCGCGTCGCAGATCGAGCCGCCGGCCGCGGCGTTTCGTTCGCGCCGGCCGCTCTTCAGCGAGCGGGCAAGATCGTCGAATCCGGCCGGCTCCACCGCGTAGATGCGGGCCTCCGGGACGCGCGCGGCCATGGCCAGCGCAATGCCGGCGATCAATCCGCCGCCGCTCGCCGGAACCAGCACCTGTGAAAGCGCGACGCCTTGCCGTTCGGCCTCCTCGGCGAGTTCCAGCCCCACGGTCCCCTGGCCGGCGATGATGCGCGGATGGTCGTAGGGCGGCACGATGGCCGCGTCCCGCTCCTCCGCGATGCGTCTTGCGATGGCTTCGCGGTCCTCGGTGAGCCGGTCGTAAAGGACAATCCCGGCGCCATATCGAGCGGTGCGCTCGCGCTTGATCGCCGGGGCGTCGGCGGGCATGACAATGGTCGCCTCAAGCCCGCAGAGAGCGGCCGCCGCGGCAACGGCCTGGGCATGGTTGCCGGAGGAATAGGCGACGACCGGCCTTCCGGGCTCGGCGGCGGCAATCTCGCTCACCAGGTTGTAGGCGCCGCGAAACTTGAACGAGCCCGTGCGTTGCAGGTTCTCCAGCTTGAGCAGCACCCGGCGTCCGGCGCGGGCGTTGAGTTCGACAAATTCGACAAGCGGCGTGTGCGACGCCTGTCTGGCGATCCGCGCCTGCGCCTTCAGGACATCGTCAAAGTCAGGCAAGGCCCGCATGGCCCACCACCCCCAAGCTTGGCTTGCGGCCACCGCCGCCATAAGTTGGCCCCCACACGAGCTGACGGGGAGCGATCGAGCATGGATCTTGGCATCGGCGGCCGCAAGGCCATCGTCTGTGCTTCCAGCAAGGGGCTCGGCCGCGGCTGCGCCATGGCGCTGGCGGAAGCCGGCGTCGCGGTTGTCGTCAATGGCCGCGACGAGGCGACACTCGCCGAGACCGCGGCGGAGATTGCCGACCGCTTCAAGGTGCCGGTGACGCCGGTCACGGCCGACATCGGCACGCGCGCCGGCCAGGAGGCGCTCATCTCCGCCTGCCCGGAGCCCGACATCCTGGTCAACAACAATGCCGGCCCGCCGCGCCGCGACTTTCGCGAGCTTGACCGCGAGGCCATGATCGACGGGGTGATCATGAACATGATCACGCCGATCGAGCTCATCCAGCGCACGCTCGACGGCATGGCCGAGCGCGGCTTCGGGCGCATCGTCAACATCACCTCCATCTCGGTCAAGATGCCGCTTGCCGGCCTCGACTTGTCTTCCGGCGCCCGCGCCGGGCTGACGGCGTTTCTCGCCGGCATCTGCCGCACCGTCGCCGACCGCAACGTCACCATCAACAATCTCCTGCCCGGCATGTTCGACACCGAGCGGCTGCGCGCGGGCTTTCCGGCCCAAGCGCGGCTGCAGGGCAGGACCGCCGAAGAGGTCGCCCGCGAGCGCGCCCGGGAGGTGCCGGCCGGCCGCTTCGGCGACCCGGGGGAGTTCGGCCGCGCCTGCGCCTTCCTGTGCAGCGCGCATGCCGGCTACATCACCGGCCAGAACATCCTCATCGACGGCGGCCTGTTCAAGAGCGCCTTCTAGCGCGCTGGCCACCCGGCTTGCCAATCGCGCGCCAGTGCGACAAATATGGCACCGCCCGCGCGGAGGAAACCGCGCGCTCGGAGAAAACAGAAAGGTTGCAAGCGCCGCAATGCCCGATCTCGACCTCAAAGTTGCAGCGATCGACAAGCTCGCGCCGCAGATCAAGAGGTTCGCGTTCGTCGCCACGGACGGCGGCAGCCTGCCCCCTTTCGAGGCCGGCGCCCATATCAACATTTTCACCGGCAACGGGCTGACGCGCTCCTATTCGCTGGCCGGAGATCCGGCGGACTCGAGCCGCTACGTCACCGCGGTCCTGCGCGAACCGAAGGGCGGCGGCTCGACCTGGATGCACGACGAGGTCAAGGTCGGCGACATGCTGAAAGCCTCAGGACCCATCAACAATTTCCCGCTCGACCCCAGCGCCGGCCGGCATCATCTCATCGCCGGCGGCATCGGCATTACCCCGATGCTCGCCATGGGCCATGCGCTCAGCCGCGGCGAGGTGCCGTTCAAGCTCGACTATTGCACCAAGTCGGTGGAAGAGACCGCCTTTCTCGACGAGGTCAGGCAAGTGTTCGGCGACCGCGTCACCTTCCACCACGACGGCGGCGATCCGAAGAAGGGCATCGACCTTGCGGCGACGCTGGCCGAGCGCCCCGACGGCACGCATCTTTATCTCTGCGGTCCGGCGGGCCTGCTCAGGGCCGCCCGCGAGGCCGCCCGCCACTGGCCCGACAAGGTGGTGCATTACGAGCTGTTCTCCAGCGCGCTCAGCGACCACGAACGCGCCGAGGTAAGGGCGCGCGCCAACGAGCCCTTCGAGATCGAGCTTGCCCAAAGCGGCCTGACGCTCACCGTTCCCGCCGACAAGACCATCCTGGAGGTTCTCAACGATAACGGGATCGCGGTCATCAAGGTCTGCGAGGAGGGCTATTGCGGCACCTGCCAGGTTTCCCTCCTCGGCGGCAAGGCCGACCACCGCGACGAGGTCCTCGATGACGACGAGAAGGCGGCCAACACCCTGATCCAGGTCTGCATCTCGCGCGCCCTGCCGGGCGAAAAGCTGATCCTCGACCTTTAAGATCCGCGCCGACGGAGCGTGTCGTCGTCCCTGAGCAGTCGGGGACCCATTGGCGGCTCACCTTGCCAATGCCTGAGCAAATGATCGATCGGATCATCCGTGGCCCCGGTCAGTGGATGCCCGCCCTCGCCGGAAAGGCGGGGGCAAGGGTGGTGCCCTCACTCCTTCTCTTGCCATTGCCGGGCTCGACCCGGCAACGGATCTTCATACGTTCGTGTCGCGCCCTGCGGGCGCTCCCCGCCTCTTGTTGTCATCCTGGCCCCGACGGGCCGGCCTCACCGTCGAGGGAAGGGAGGCATGGCGGCGCACGGGTCCGTGTGCTTCCGCCGCCGGTGCACGGACCTCCGGGCCGAAGAGATCGAGATTTAGCCGAGTTCTTAAAGCCTTGTTTACCCAACCGTGGCTAGCTTGAGCCCTTGGGGGGCGTGCCGTTTCGGTGAGCGTGAGTCAGGTTCATGTGTGAGTACTTTCCAACATCGATCGCGCGGGCGGCGCGGATTACCGCGATTGTCGGCGCGCTTTCCTTGAGCGCGGCGTGCAGCTCGGAAGTGACCCGTCTCAGCCAACCTTTTTTCTCGCATCCCGAGGTGACCGGTTCGGTGGCCCCGATCCCGGAGCAAAATATCGCCCCGAGGGCCGCGGCGACCAGGCCGATGCCGCCGATGCCGCCACGGCAGATCGCGGGCAGGGCGCCGGCGGCGACCACGCCGGCGCCGGTCGAAAGGCGCGACATTCCGCTTGCCGCCGGAAGCGGCTTTTCCGTCGTCAGGGCCGGCAGCGGCGACACCATCTACAGCCTGTCGCGGCGCCACGGCGTCTCGGCGCGCGCGATCATGGCGGCCAACGACATGCAGCGGCCGGAGGATCTGCATCCGGGCCAGAACATCCTGATCCCGCCGATTAACTGGCGCCCTGGGGACCCGGTTACGTTCGGCGCCGCCGATCGGCCGGCCGCCGAGGCCATGCGCGTCCACGTCGTTCGCCCCGGCGAGACGCTTTACGGGATCGCCCGCGACAATGCCCTCGGCGCCAGCGACATCGCGCGACACAACCGGCTGGCCTCCGCCGACCGGCTCACTGTCGGGCAGCGCCTTGAAATCCCGTCCGCGGCGCCAGTCAGGACGGCGACCGCGTCGAATTTCGCCAACGACGCGGGCGAACCCGCGCCGCGCGCCCGTCCATACCCGGAAACGCGCTACGAAACGCGCCAATCAGCGTCGCTCGAACCGCTGCCGGCGTCGGGCCGGGGGAACCGGATTGTTCCGCTGCCGACGCCGCGCCCGAATCTGAGGCCAACGCGGACGGCGGAGCTGACGCGGCCAGAGCCGAAAAACGTCGGTACCGGGACGCTGCCGGAGCCGCAGGCGATGAGCGTCGGCAAGTTCCGCTGGCCGGTGCGCGGCCGGGTGATCTCGCCATTCGGATCGCGGCCCAACGGCGCCAAGAACGACGGCATCAACGTCGCCGTGCCCGAGGGTACCTCGGTCAAGGCGAGCGAGAGCGGCGTCGTCGCCTATGTCGGCAACGAGCTCAAGGGCTTTGGCAATCTGATCCTGATCCGCCACGCCGACGACTGGGTTTCGGCCTACGCCCATAACAGCCAGACGCTGGTCACCCGCGGCGAGCAGGTGCGCCGCGGCCAGGTCATCGCCAAGGCCGGGCAGTCCGGCAACGTCACCCAGCCGCAGCTGCATTTCGAGCTGCGCAAGGGCTCGAAGCCGGTCGATCCGCTGCAATATCTCGACGAGACCGGCTGATAAGACTGTAGGGCAGAGGAGAAGGGGCGCACGCCCCTCCTTTGGGAGAGCCTGAGCTCGCTGCTGGCCTGCCACTCGACCGAGGTTGGTAAGCTCCGGGGCGAAAGGCCCAGCCACGACAACCTCGAAGATGATCGCCGGCCTGAGAGGTCCTGGATATACTGCCCGGCGACGCGGCCTGATCGACCCACGCTGGTCGCAATCGCTGCCGCCAACCGGTTACTGACAATATGTATTTGGGAAGTTTCCCGAACAGCTGCCCGAACAACAGGGAGTGCCGTTGAGGACGCAGACCTGTCCGGTTGCGATGCATTGCTGTCCCTGACCGCTAGACGGGGGCGGAACCGGCTGCAGCTGCTTTTGCGGCGCGGCATCGGCACTGCCCGGCGATGCGCAACGATTTTCGCCCGGCACCGGCACCGTGCCCGGATAGCAGCAGCTATAGGGCGCTTCGCCTGGCGTGAAGCCCGGTCCGAAGGACTCTTCGCAGGAAAAGGTTTCCGTTGCTGATTCCTGCGCCTGCGCCAATGCCCCGAGAATGACACACAGAACGATGCCGGCCAGCAACCTTACCATCGTCTCCTCCGACATCTCGATTGCCCTGAGTCGATATCCGACATCCACCCGATGAGCAACGAGTTTGGTCGAGCTTGCCACCATTGACGGGCATTGGCAAAATTGAGCCCTGCCGGTTCGGGCTGTCGTGCCGCTTATCGCTCACGGGCAAGCGGGCTTGCGCCCGCGCCTTCCGCGGGGATCGTGGCTCAGGCGTCGATGACGGTGCGGAGGCGGCCGGCAAGATCCTGGATATATTGCCAAGCGACGCGGCCGGAGCGGGCGCCGCGCGTGGCCGCCCATTCGAGCGCCTCCGCGCGCAGGGTCGGCTTATCCAGGTCGAGGCTATAGTGAGCGGCATAGGCCTCGACCATGGCCAGATATTCGTCCTGGCTGCAGCGGTGAAAGCCGATCCACAGGCCGAAGCGGTCGGACAGCGACACCTTCTCCTCGACGGCTTCCGACGGGTTGATGGCGGTTGAACGCTCGTTCTCCATCATGTCGCGCGGCATCATGTGGCGGCGGTTCGAGGTGGCGTAGAAGATGACGTTGCGCGGCCGGCCCTCGATGCCGCCTTCGAGCAGCGCCTTCAAGGACTTGTAGGAGGTGTCCTCCTTGTCGAAGGACAGGTCGTCGCAGAAGACGAGGAATCGGAACGGCTGCGGTCGCAGCAGGCCCAACAGCACCGGCAGGGACTCGATGTCCTCGCGGTGGATTTCGAGGAGTTTCAACGGCTTGGCGCCTTCTTCTTTCGCAAGCTCGTGATTGACCTCGGCATGGACCGCCTTGACCAGCGAGCTCTTGCCCATGCCGCGGGCGCCCCACAGAAGCGCGTTGTTGGCCGGCAGGCCGCGGGCGAACCGCTCGGTATTGTCCATCAGGATGTCGCGCATCCGGTCGATGCCGCGCAACAGCTTCAAGGGCAGCCGGTTGACCGCCGCCACCGGCTGCAAGTGGGCGCGGTCGGCGACCCACGCAAAGGCGTCGGCGGCCTCGAAATCGACCTCGGCCAGGGCCGCCGGGGCGAGCCGCTCGAGCGCATCGGCGAGACGCTGAAGGAGCGGCGCCAGCTCTGATTTCTCCTTATCCGTCATCGGGATGCTCGTTCGACAGCAAGGCGGGAACGGGGTCTATCGCGCCGGCGCACACTAGCACGCGCGCCCGCGCCCGCAACAGCACCCGCGATGGCGCCCGCGGGCCGCGCAACGGCGGTTCGCTACGGTTTGCAAATCCGGTTGCCATCGCTATAGTCGCGCCGCCCGATCCGGGACGCCACGCGCCGACGGCAGGCCGCAGGCGCGGCGTCGCATTGCGCCATCTTGGGGAGAATTGGATGCTCATTACACCGGCTTTTGCTCAGGGCCTGGGCGGAGACTCCGGCGGCTTCATCGTTCAGCTTCTGCCCTTTGTCCTGATCTTCGTGGTCATGTGGTTCCTGATCTTTCGTCCGCAGCAGAAGCGGGTTAAGGAGCATCGCGAAATGGTCTCCTCGCTGCGCCGCGGCGACACGGTGGTGAC
>Ga0326597_10004484_pt1 | contig 19654 bp, 17 predicted proteins | sample RVTome_12_FD_203789 | JGI IMG/M metagenome (GOLD analysis project Ga0326597, IMG submission 203789) | Soil microbial communities from uranium-contaminated site in the Upper Colorado River Basin, Wyoming, United States - RVT100D185 | ecosystem: Environmental > Terrestrial > Soil > Contaminated >... | reverse complement strand
CAGGGACAGGTCGATCCATTGGCCATGGTAGGCCCCATTCCGGTCGCGCTCGACGAGCGCCATCGCCACGGCCATCGCGCCGAATGTTCCGGCGATGTAGTCAACGAGCGGGACACCCATCTGCATCGGCGGGCCGTCGGCGTAGCCGGTGCTGTTCATCATCCCGGACACAGCCTCGATGACCCGCCCGAATCCCGGCTGGAGGCGGGCAGGCCCGGTCTGGCCGTAACCGCTCAGGCTGAGCACGATGATCCCCGGATGGATGGCGCGCATCTCCTCGTAGCCGAGGTGCCAGCGCTCCAACGTGCCGGGACGGAAGTTCTCGACGATGACGTCGACGGCCCGTACGAGATCGCGGGCCACCGCCTGGCCATCGGGCTGGTGGAGATCGAGGGTCAGCGAGCGCTTGTTGCGGGCCACGACGGCCCAGCGAAGCGAGTGGCCGTCGCGGAATGGCCCCATCTGGCGGAGGGAATCGCCACGGCCGGGCAGCTCGACCGTGATGACCTCGGCCCCGAAGTCGGCGAGCATGGCGGTCGCGTGGCCGGCCCCCAGCATCGTCGCGAGGTTCGCGACCCGGATGCCCGTCAGCGGTCCCGACGGCCGTGCCGGCCCGGTCACAGGACCGCGATCGGCGTGACCGGGGACCCGGTCGCGTTGACCCAGCGGAGCGGTGCGACCACGAACAGGCACGTCCAGCGATCGCGTTCGGAACATGCGCTGGCGAGCGCCTCGAAGTCGGCGTTGTCGAGCAGGCACAGGCCCATCGCGACTGAACCGACCGTGTGGATCGGCATCGGCAGACGCGTGTAGCCGGAGGGGACCGCATCGTGGGCCGCGTCGGACGCGATGAGCGCGACGCCGCGCTCCTGGAGCCAAGGCAGCGCAGCGGCCCCGAGCCCGGGCCGATGCTTTCGTTCAGGGTACGGTCCCAGGACCTGTCGCCGCAGTGCCCAGCCCGTCCGCAGGAGGAGCGCGTCGCCCGACTCCAGGCGCACCCGGTGAGTCGTCTCCCACTTCTCCAGGTCGTCGACGCCGATCGCATCTCCGGCTTCCAGCCATTGGACGCCGCGCCCCGCGGCCACGTCGACGAGCACACCGCGCGTCACGATCCCGTCGCGCATCGCCTCGACCGAGCCGCGCGATGGCGGGTCGGCGGCCGTCCGCGATCCAAGGAACCGACCGCCATAGCCATGGCCGTCCACGTGGAAGTGGGACAGCGAATCGACGTGGGTGATCGTGACCCCGTGGCCCGGAAATCCGAGTCGGTCGGCCGCGGTGCCGACACGCGGCGCCACATTGGTCATGGGAGTCGTCGCGATGGATTCGTGGACCGGCGGGTGGAGGACGTCTGACGCGCCCGGCTCGATCACGATCGGTCGGGCGCACCCGATGGCGAGGCCCTCGCAAGCGGCGGCCAATCCTCGAAGGCGGACCTCGGGGGTGATGAGATTCAGCGTCCCGAGCTCGTCGGCCGGGCCCCACCGCCCGGCATTGTCCAGGCGGTCCAGATAGCCAACGACGTCCTCTTCGCTCGGGATGCCGGCCATCGGCGGTCCCTCCTTGGTTCCGGACGATCCGGTCCGGTCGGGCAGCTGGGCCCGTGGGCGCAACGATATAGAATATTGTCGGCCCGCGCGGGAGCGGACCGCAAGTCGGATCCACGTGCGAGGTACCCGTCGTGACGACACCGCGACCCCACCCGGACGCTGACTCCGCTCCATTCTGGGCGGCCACGTTGGCTGGGCGCCTGGATCTCCAGCGCTGCGCGTCGTGCAACGTCGTGGTCTTCTATCCGCGGGCGCGCTGTCCGCGCTGTCACGCCGACGCCCTGGCCTGGTCGACCATGTCGGGACGAGGCACGGTGTACGCCTCGACCGTCGTGCATCGGCCAGCCGACGAGTCGTTCGCGGCCGAGGTTCCCTACGTGGTCGCACTCGTCGATCTCGAGGAGGGTCCGCGATTGATGACGCGGATCGTCGACTGCCCGGCGGAGGACGTCCGGACCGGAATGCCGGTCGCAGTGCGGTTCCTGCGGGTGTCGGACGAGGCGGCGCTGCCGGTCTTCGCTCCCACCGAGCCGATCGCACCAGCGTGAGGCCACGCCGTCGATGACCGCCACGGCCGTCACTACAGTCGCCATCGCCGGCATCGGCGAGTCCGAGCAGGGTGCCGTTCCGGGCCGGACGTTGCTGGGCCTTCAGAGCGACGCCATCGCCGCCTCGCTCGACGACAGCGGCATCGCCCCGGCCGAGATCGATGGCCTGTTCTGCACCGGGATCCCTCGCTACGCGGCGCTCATTGCAGCCGAGTACCACGGGATCACCCCGGCCTTCTTCGACTCGACCGAGGCCGGCGGGTCGTCCTTCCCCCTGTTCGTCGAGCACGCGGCCGCAGCCATCCACGCCGGACGATGCAAGACCGCCCTGATCGTGTACGGAAGCGACCAGCGATCGCGCCGCCGCCGGCGCCTCGGCGGTCAGATCGAGGAGGATCTGCCCCAGGCCCAATTCGAGGCGCCCTACGGTCCGCTCCTACCGATCAGCGCCTACGCTCTCGCCGCGAATCGCCACATGTTCGAGTTCGGGACGCGGCCCGAGCAGTTGGCCGAGATTGCCGTCTCGACCCGGCGCTGGGCCGAGCGCAATCCGTCCGCGTTCCAGCGGACACCCCTCACGGTCAACGATGTGCTCGCGTCGCCGATGATCAGCAGCCCGATCCATCGCGAGGAGATCTGCCTCGTGACCGACGGTGCCGGAGCGATCCTCCTGACGACGCTCGATCGGGCCCGGACGCTGCGCCGACCGGCGGTCGCGGTGCTTGGCTACGGCGCTGCGACGTCGCATCACGAGATCTCGCAGATGCCGGATCTCGTGCGGACGGCCGCCGCCGACTCCGGACGGCGCGCGTTCGCGATGGCCGGCCTCGGTCCGGCAGACGTCGACGTCGCCGGCCTCTACGACTCGTTCACGATCACCGTCCTCCTCGCCCTCGAGGACCTCGGGTTTTGCGAGAAGGGCGAAGGTGGCGCGTTCGTGGCCGGCGGTCGCACCGGCCCCGGCGGTAGCCTGCCGGTCAACACCTCGGGAGGCGGGCTTGCCCACACGCATCCCGGCATGCTCGGGATCTTCCTGCTGATCGAAGCGGTTCGTCAGCTCCGTGGCGGGCTCGGGGAGCGACAGGTCCCGGGCGCTCGCATCGCACTCGTCCACGGCGTCGGCGGCGTCCTATCGGCGCACGCGACCGTGCTGCTCGGACGCGACTAGCGGAATCGAGGAGGACGACGAGTGGTGATGGACCTGGATCGACTCAATGTGCGCGACTTCCTCGACGCGGCAATTCGCGAGGTACCCGACGAGCCGTTCCTCATCTGGGAGGACGCACCGATCAGCTATGCCGCCTTCGGCGAGCGCGTGGACCGCGCCGCGAACGCCTGGCACCGTCTCGGGATTCGCAAGGGCGATCGGGTCGCGTTCATGGTCGACAACGCACCCGCCTTCCTCGAGGCGTGGCTCGGGCTGGCCAAGATCGGCGGGATCCTCAGCGCGGTCAATACGGGCTTCACGGCCGAGGAGGCCGCGGCCCAGATCGGGCACTCGGAGCCGTCGCTGATCCTCGTCTCGGCCGCCCATGGTGACGTGATCGGCAATGTTGCCGAGCGGGTCCCCGGCATCCGCATCCTGCAGCTCGGCGCGAACGAGCGATTCGAGGACTTCACGGCCCTCATCGACGCCGCGGAGCCCGTCGCACCCCCCGTCGAGCTCCGGGGCGACGACGTCATCAGCCTCATCTACACGTCGGGCACGACCGGTCGCTCGAAAGCCGTCATGCAGACGCACCGGGCCTTCGTGCTGACCGGCCAGGCCTACCCGACGTGGCTCGACATCCGGCGCGGCGACCGCCAGTACGTGTGCCTGCCGTACTTCCATATCAACTCGCAGGCTTACTCGACGATGGGCGCCATCGGCGCTCGATCGACGATCGTCCTCGTCCCTCGCTTCAGCGCAAGCCGCTTCTGGCCCGAGGTGCGGCGTCATCGGGTCACTCACTTCAACTTCATCGGCGCGATGACGGTGATCCTGTCGCGCGCCGCGGTGACCCCGGAGGACGCCGACAACGAGGTGCGGGTCGCCTACGGCGGGACGAAGCTGCCGTATGAGCTGCAGATGGAGGTGGAGCGCCGCTTCGGACTCCGGATCATCTCGGGCTTCGGCATGAGCGAAACGACCTTCGGCATGATCGAGGACGTCCACGGCTACCGCCGGCCGGGTTCCATCGGCAAACCGCGCCAGCATCCCGACCCGGCGGTGCCCCGCAACGAGGCTCGGCTCGTCGACGACGCTGGCACCGATGTTGGGCCGGACGAAGTCGGCGAGCTGCTCCTGCGCAACCCGACGATGGCCCTTGGCTACTTCCGCGACCCCGAACGAACGGCCGAGACGTTCCGCGACGGCTGGCTCCATACGGGCGACCTGCTGCGTCGGGACGCCGATGGCTTCCACTTCTTCGTCGACCGCAAGAAGGATGTCATCCGCCGTCGCGGCGAGAACATCTCGTCGGTGGAGGTTGAACGGGTCCTCGCCGAACACCCGGACGTCGGCTACGTGTCGATCGTGGGCGTGCCCTCGGAGCTGACCGACGAGGAGGTCCTCGCCTACGTCGTGCCACGGCCGGGCACGACCATCGATCCACCGGCCCTGCTCGCCTTCGCTCGTGAGCGGTTGGCCAGGTTCAAGATCCCGCGCTACGTCCGCGTCGTCGAGGACCTGCCGCGGACAGGTTCGCACAAGGTTCGCAAGGAGCTGCTCCGCGAGGACTGGCGTCAGCCGGACCTCTATGACCATGAGGCTGGATCGCCCGATGGCCCGGGCCGTGGTTGAGTCATTCGATCTCGCCGGCACCATGCGAACCGAGGCGATGGAGGCCGCCTCGATCGAGATCGATCAACTCGACCATGCGATGACCGCGCGCCGGCTGGCCCGCGAGCTGGGCCTGACTGTGGACGAGCTGGGGCTTGACGGGCTCTTCGCGGCCGAGGAAGTCCTGACGGTCGGGACGCACTTCGGCACGCACCTGGATGCGCCGACGCACTTTGGCGACCAGGTCGCGGGACATCCGGCCGCGACGGTCGACCGGATGCCGCTCGACCCGCTCTTCGCCGAGGCGGTGACGCTCGACTTCCGGGCTCTCGGGATCGAGGCCATCACAGCGGCCCACCTCCAGGCCGCCCTGGCTGCCGCCGACCACACCCTGGCTCCTGGCCAGATGGTCATCACCCGAACCGGCATCGAGGATGGCTACGAGGACGATCCCTCGATCCGGCAGCGCGGCGCCGGTCTGGACCGCTCCGCCATCGACTGGCTGCTCGAGCGCGGGATCGGCCTCACGGCGACCGATTCCATGACCCAGGACATGCCGATCCCCTGGATGGAGGGGCGATTCCGCGAGGGCGATCGCGACGCCTACTTTCCGGTACACCTCGCCGGCAAGCGGGCCGATTACACCCACGTCGAAAAGGCGAACGGCCTGCGCGGCCTGCCGGGCCCGAACGGATACCGGGTCGCCGCGTTCCCGATCAAGGTGGAGGGCGGCAGCGGGGCGTGGTGTCGGTTCCACGCGCTGCGCGACCTGCCGTTCGACCCGGCCCGCGCAACGGTCCACGATCTCACTCAGCCGATTCGCCGCCATTCAATGGAATCGGAGGAGTCGATCGTGCGGACACACGGGTCTGCGCGCCGGCAGCGGCAGTGGGCGAAGCAGCTCGCAGTACGGGTCGGCGAAATCGAGCCTCGCGGGGCATGGGATCAGGTTATCGCTTCGACCCGAGCCGGGACGCACCTCGCGGCGCCCTACCGATTCGGTCCGGAAGCCGGCGGGCGGGATGCGCGGACCGTCGACCAGGTCCCCCTCGACTGGTGTCTCGGGCGCGGCGTCATGCTCGATGTCGTCGCGGCGGACAGGACGGTCGCCATCGATCGGGCCGAACTCGTGCGGGCGCTCGAGACGGCCGGTCACGCGCTCAGGACCGGCGATATCGTCCTCCTCCGCACCGGTGCGGAGGATCACTTCGAGGGCGACCCGGGCTACCCGCGTTCGGGGCGCGGGATCGCCGTCGAAGCGCTCGAGTATCTCGTGGAGCGAGGCGTGCGCGTGATCGGCAGTGACGCCGAGTCGCTCGACCGGCCGATCGATGCAATGCTCGCCGACCGTCGCGCGGGCGTACGCGACGCGCTCTACCCGGTCCACCTCGGCGCCCGCCGGCTCGAACATCTCCAGGTCCTCAAACTCGGCGGACTCGGCCGACTCCCCGCCGACAGGGACTTGTACATCGATGTGGCACCCATCAAGGTGGAGTCCGCTGGCTCGGGCTGGTGTCGCGCCGTGGCGTTCACCACCGGCGGCTGAGTCAGCCGGCCTAAGAACGGAGGGACTGTGGAACACGCTACCGGAGCCCCGGGCGATCCCCGACGCATCAGCCGCGCCACGATCACGGAGCAGCTCGAGGACGCACTCCGGGTCGACATCCAGGTCGGGATCCTGCGCCCTGGCCAGCGCATCCGCTCGAACGAAATCGCCGAACGCTACGGCGTCAGCGCCACGCCGCTGCGCGAGGCGCTCCAGCGCCTGGCGGGCGAGAGCCTCATCGCTCTGGACCCGCGTCTGGGCGCCACGGTCGCGCCGATGTCGGAGCGCGACGTCCAGGACATCTACGACATGCTGCAGCTGCTCGATGGCATCGCGCTCGAGAGGTCCATTGAACGGGGCGACGCGTCCTGGCTGACCGGTATGGAGCGTGCCTGGGAAGCGCTGTCGGAAGCGGTCGCCCAGCGTGAGGCGCTCGGAGATCGTCCGACCGACGACGACCGCCGACGGGTCGGGATGCGCTGGTCGTCCGCGCATTGGATCTTCCACGAAGCGCTGTATGAGAACTGCGACTCGCCCTGGCTCTTGCGCTTCGTCCGTCAGCTCCACGCCCACGCCGACCGGTATCAGATGCTGACGATCTACCGGGCCGCCGGCGTGCAGCGCGATTTGTTGGGTGAGCACGGCCAGATCTATCGGGCGGCCAAGGCCCGCGACGTCGATGCCGCGGTCGAGGCGCTCAAGGACCATTTCGGCCTGACCGTCCGCCTCCTCGGCGACAGTCTCAAGCAGGACCGGCCGCGGCGGCAGCTCCCGACCGAGCGCGCCGTCGTGACGCTGGCCGAGCGCGATCCACAATCGTCCCGCTCCGAGTTGACATCGGGCTAAGTAGAAAATATTCTGTAAGGCAGGCGTCAAGGGAGTGGGCCGCGGTGCAAGACGCCGTGGAGTGTCGTTTCGGAGGCACAGCCCGCAAGGTGAACATCGACGTCCACGCGCATTACCTTCCGCGCTCCGTCGTGGACGCGGCCGACGCGGAGCGCGATTGGCACGGCGTCCAGTTTGCCGTGGATGATGAGGGCCAACTGGTTTCGACGACAGCGGCGATGCGATTCCCGCTGCCGTGGCCTGACTTCCGGGCGCCGATCTCGGACCGGTTGGCCGAGATGGACCGGCTCCGGGTCGACATGCAAATCATCTCTCTAACCCCGACACTGTGGCGTCATGAGGTCGAAGGCCACCACGCGGTCGACATGGCTCGCGATGTCAACGACGAGACGTCGGCGATCGTGCACGAGCACCCATCCCGCTTCGCGGGCTTCGCATTTCTCCCGCTTCAGGACGCGGCGGCCTCGGTGAGCGAGCTGGAGCGCTCGGTCCGTGAGCTCGGCCTGGTCGGTGCCGCCATATCAACCAACGTCGACGGCGAGGACTGGGACTCGGCCCGGCTGTACCCCGTCCTCGAGGCCGCCCAGGCGCTGGGCGCCTTGCTCTTCGTCCATCCGGCTTCGGTGCGCGTCCGCGGGATGCTCGCCAAATACCACATGCGCAACCTGATCGGGAACCCCCTCGAGACGACGATCGCCATCGGCTCGATCATCTTCGGAGGCGTCCTCGACCGGCTCCCGGACCTCCGGCTCGTCTTCGCCCACGGTGGCGGCTATGCGGCGTTCGCGGCCGGTCGCTTCGACCATGGAGCCGACGTGCGCCCCGAGTCGAAGGGGACGCAGCGCCCGCCGGCGGACTACCTGCGACAGCTGTACTTCGATGATCTCACCCACAGTCCCCTGGCCCTTCGATACCTGGTGGATCTCGTCGGCATCGAGCGCGTTGTGCTCGGCAGTGACTTCCCGGCGGACATGGGCTATCGAGATCCAGTCGGTTGGCTCGAGCACGCCCCACTGCTTGACGACGCCGAAAAACAGCAGATCCTTGGAGGCAACCTCGAACGATTGCTGCAACTCCCGATGGCCGGTGCCCGGTTGGCAACGGCCTAGCGCTCGCCATCCAATCAGCGAGTTCAGGCCGGATCGTGGATCGCCGATCCCGATCCCGATCGCGATAGAGGAGGAGACATGGCGCTGCTAGGAAGGAAACTGCTCGCGGTCCTGGGGACCTCCGTCGTCATGGTGGCCGCCTGTACGAGTACGGGCGCATCGACCGCCCCGTCGGCTGCGCCCACCACCGCCCCGACGGCTGCTTCGAGCGCCGAACCGCCCGCATCAGCCACCGCCGATGCGGGCAACCCGTGCGGCATCACCGTCAACGCCGACGGTTCGCTCGCGCCGCTCGAGGATGGATTCCCGAGCAAAGCGTTCACGATCATCAACATCGACGACCCTGGGGCCCCTGACGGCATCTACGCATTGGCCCTGAAGGCTGCGATCGAGGACAACAAGATCACCGACCAGCGGGTCACGGTGGTCGACCGGCCCGACTTCGGCACCTACGGTACGTGGGAAGGCCTCGAGTTCATGAACGGCGACGCGAATGGGAAGGACGGCTACATCATGGCCGTCGCCACGATCCCGGGTGCCACCGTGGACCTGCTGGCGACCGATGTCGTGGCGGCTCTTGGCGCCTCGATCGAGAACCTGCGCATCGTCCTCAGCACCGAGTATGTGCCGTACACGATGACCAGCCGCAAGGGCGCACCGTGGGGGAACGACATCGGCGCGATGATCAAGTACGCCCAGGACCACCCGGGCGAGCTCAAGTACATCTCGCGCGGCCCCGGGAGCGGACTCGACCTCGCGTTCTCGAATTACCGACAGATCGCCGCGAAGGCCGCCGGCTACCCGGAGGGTCAGGACGGGATCCCGGTCACCGAGGTCATCGGCGGCTCCCACCAGGAGATCAATGCGGTCCTCGGCGCGGGCGAGGGCGACATCGCCATGACGCTGTCCGACGTCGGCAAGCAGTTCTACGACGATGGCGCGGTCGAGGTCCTCACCTTCTCCGGGAACGCGCCGGCCCCGGCGCCGTTCACGGTGAAGACGATGGCGGAATTCTTCGGCCCGGAGCTGCTCCCCAGCGATCCGTGGGGCCAGAACCGCACGCTGTTCCTCAGCACGGACGTGCCGGAGTGCCATCAGGCGTGGCTCGTGCAGATGGTCGAGCTGGCGGTGGCCACAGACGGGTTCAAGACGCAGCGCAACACGGTGCCAGGGCTCACGCTCCAGCACCTGGATCAGCAGCAGATGTGGGATCTGTCGCAGGTGGCCTACGACGGAGCGTGCCCGATCCTCAAGGCCGCTGAACTCCTTGATCCCGGCGTGGCCGCCCAGAACCCCTGCTAGCGGAACGCCCCGCGTTCCGGTGACGCGATCGGCACGCGTCGCGGCGAGAGGGCCGCGACGCGTGCCTGTTTCATCTATCCATCCAAGGTAGGGTGCATGGACCGACGAGCAGACCTGGCGTTCGCCTCCGTGGTTGCACTATTCGGCGCGCTGCTTGTCTTCTTCACGACGCAGCAGAACCCCGGCCCGCAATTCGACCCGCTCGGCAAGCAGGGACTGCCGTACGCGGTCGGGACCTTCCTGCTTATCGTCGGGCTCGTCCTCGTCGGGCGCCGGCTGCGGACCTGGCGTGCCGAGCCGTCCAACACCGTCTGGGACGAGGGGACCGAGGACGAGCCGGGCCACCCGGCTTCGGTCCTCCGTGCGGCGGCTGTCATCAGCCTCACGATCGGTTATGCCGTCGCGCTACCGATCGCGGGCTTCCTGATCGGGACGCCGGTCTACCTCATCATCGCGTTCTGGGTCATGCGGGCCCGTCGGTGGTGGATGCTCGGGATCGTCCCGATCGTGTTCACGCTGGGCGTGTTTCTGACCTTCAACAACCTCCTTTCCGTTCCCCTCCCGGTCGGTCCCCTGAACGACCTCTTGGTCAGCCTCGGGTGGATCGACGCCGTCCGCTGAATTGCCCGTGCGGTTAGACGTGTGCAGCAAGAGGTAGGCGCTCGTGGAATTCCTCGGTGAGCTGCTCATTCCCCTCGCAGAGGGGGCGGCCCTGCTCGCGAAGCTGGACATCTGGGTGCTGGCCGTCGTTGGTGTTGCCTACGGCATCTTCGCCGGCGCGATGCCCGGGATCGGGACGACCCTCGCCTATGGGCTCGTCCTGCCGTTCACGTTCCCGATGGATCCCGTCCAGGCGGTCGCCTTCCTGCTCTCGATCAGCGTCGGGACCGGGTTCGGCAACAGCATCCCGGCGATCCTCCTGAGCGTCCCCGGCACGCCGGCCGCCGTCCTGACCGCGATGGACGGCTTCAAGCTCCACAAGCGCGGCGAGAGCGGCCTTGCCCTGGGCATCTCGTTCATCGCGGCGATCGTGGGCCAGTTGATCAGCATCCCGTTCTTCGTCCTGCTTGTCGTCCCGCTCTCGGGACTCGCATACGTGTTCCTGGCGCCGGAGCTGTTCGGCCTCTATCTGTTCGGCATGGTCGCCATCGTCAGCCTGACCGGAAAGAACCTGCTCAAGGGGCTCGCGGGCGCGGCGTTTGGGCTGGCGATAGCCTTCGTAGGGATCGACGCGATGAACGGGACGCCGCGGTTCGCACCGATTCCCGAGTTCCGGAACGGGTTCGAGACCGCGCCGGCCGTCATCGGCTTGCTCGCCGTGAGCGAGCTGTTCCGGCAGTCACGCCAGTCGTTCCAGTGGAACGCCGTCATTGAGGAGTTCTCGGCCAAGTTCCCGGCGTGGTCCCAGATCCGCAGGACGATCGGGCCCATCGTCGGAGGCACCGTCTTGGGCACGCTCGTCGGGGCCATCCCGGGCGCCGGCGCGACGCCCGCGGCGATGATCTCGTACCAGCAGGCGCAGGCATGGTCGAAGCATCCCGAGGAGTTTGGAAACGGCTCGATCGAGGGGATCGCCGCCAACGAGGCGGCGCAGAACGCGTCGAACTCCGGCGAGCTGATCCCGACGCTCGGGATCGCGATCCCGGGCAGCGGCTCGATGGTCCTGTTGCTCGCCTCGCTGCAGGTCCACGGACTCGTCCCGGGGCCCCTGCTCATCCGGCAGACGCCCGAGCTGCTCTATGCGGCCGTCGCCGGGATGCTGGCTGCCTCGCTCATCCTCATCGTCACCGGGTGGTGGATCTCGAGGCAGCTCCTGAAGATCATCACGATCGATCGCTCGCTCGTGGTCATCCTGGCGCTCGCGACAACGGTGATCGGCGTGTTCTCCCTCCAGTTCCGCCTGTTCGACGTGCTGACCGCGCTGGGACTGGGCGTCGTGGGCTATTTCATGCTCCGGTACGGCTATTCGACGGCGGCCGCGGCGCTCGCCGTCGTCCTCGCGCGTGGGTTCGAGCGGTCACTCCGCCAGGGCCTCAACCTGTTCGACAACAGCATCATCGAGTTCCTGTCGCGGCCACTCACCGCGATCATCGTCGGGGCCGCCGTGGTCTTCCTGGTCGTCGGCATCCGCCGGACCATGAGATTCCAGCGCGAGGAGGCACGGGTTCGCCAACAGGCCATCGTCGAAGCCGGTCGATTGCCGGCCGAGTGACCGGCCTGGCGCGCGCCCGTCCGCGATGATGCGCGCGGCCCTCCTCGCCGACATCGGCGTCGTCCGGGTCGTGGATCACCCGACCCCGAGCCCCGGACCGGACGACGTCATCCTGCGGGTAGACGCGAACGCCATCTGCGGATCGGACCTGTCCGCGTACCGCGGCGTCCATTCGCGGATCAGGCCGCCGACCATCCTTGGCCACGAGTTCGCGGGCACGGTCGTGGAGCTCGGGACGGCCGTCCGCTCGGTCGCCCTTGGGATGCGCGTCGCCGCCGAGCCCAATATCGCCTGTGGCGTCTGCCGGTACTGCCGGCGTGGCTTTCCGAACGTCTGCGTAGACTACCTCGTCGTCGGCGAGGACATCAGCCGGCCGGGCGCCTGCGCCGAGTACGTGAAGGTGCCGGCCAGCCAGCTGTACCCGCTCCCGGACCATGTCTCCTCGGCAGAGGGTGCCCTCGTGCAGCCGCTGGCCATCGCATACCACGCCGTCGATCGCGGTCGCATCGCGGCCGACCAGACCGTCCTGATCTTCGGCGCCGGCCCCATCGGCCTCGGCGCGATGATGATTGCGCGTGAGCGGGGCGCCCGCACGATCGTCGTCGACGTGCTTCCCTACCGGCTCAAGATGGCGACACACCTCGGTGCCGGCCTCGTCGTTGACCCGCTGCACGAGGACCTCGAGGCAAGCATCCGCGAGCAGACCGACGGGTACGGCGCGGATGTCACGATCGAGGCGGTCGGCGGCGCCCAGACGAGCACCTTCGAGGATGCCTGCCGCCTGACCGCCCGGCAGGGGACCGTCGTCGTCGTGGGCAGCTTCAAGCACGACCTCGCGCCGCTGCCGATCGTGTCCTTCAAGTTCCGGGAGCTCGACATCATCGGCTCGCAGGGACATCCGTCGACCTTTGGGCCGACCCTGGCGCTGATCGCGCGGGGCGCCCTCCCCGCCGCGGAACTCATCACCCACCGGCTGCCGCTCGACCGTGTCGCCGATGGGTTCGCGCTGCTGACGGACCGCGCTGAGGGCGTGATGAAGATCGTCATCGAGCCCTGAGTCGCGCGATCATGCGGCGGCTGCGAAGCATCCTCTATACCCCGGGGCATCGGCCGGACCGCATCCGCAAGGCCGTCTCCGCCGGTGCGGACGCCACGTGCATGGTCCTCGAGGACAGCGTCCCACGCGACCTGCGGGCACTAGCGCGCGACACGGTCGCCGCCGCGCTCGTCGAGTACGCGCGACCCGACCACCCGTTGTTCGTCAAAGTCAACGCGCTCGATGGCGACGGTCTCGCTGCCGATCTCGCTGCCATCGCCCGGCCCGGCCTCGCGGGGGTCATCGTCCCGAAGATCTCACGCCACGACGAGGTCCGCGAGGTGGACCGGCTCGTAACCGACGCGGAGAAGCGGGCAGGCCTGCCGGCCGGCACGATCGAGCTCATCCTGCTGATCGAGACCCCGCGCGCCGTCGTCTTCGCCCACGAGCTCATCGAGGCATCGCCCCGCGTGGCGTCTGTGGTCTGCGCAGCGGCGATCGGCGGCGACCTGGCCGGGGCGCTCGGCCTGGAGACGACTGGCGATGGCATCGAACGCGCCTACGTGCTGTCGAAGGTGCTCGTCGACGCTCGTGCGGCCGGCGTCCAGACACCGCTCGACGGCGTCTGGACGGGGATCGGCGACCTCGATGGGCTGGAACGCGAGGCCCGCCGCGCCAGGGTGCTCGGGTACCGGGGCAAGCTTGCCATCCACCCCGAACAGATCGCCACGATCCACCGGGTCTTCACGCCGTCGGCCGAAGAGATCGCCCGGAGCGCGAAGGTCGTCGAGGCGTTCGAGGCCGCCCTCGCGCGTGGTGATGCCGCGATCGTCGTCGACGGGCGGATGATCGACTATGCGATGGCCGATACCGCGCGCCGCGTGCTGGAGCTGGCCGCCGACCCGGCCGATCCGGTGGCATGACCGGGATCGAGGCGCTAGAGCACTCGGATCGGCGTGCCAGCCAGGAAGGCGGCGATGTCCTCGACCGTCTGCGCGTAGAACCGACGCATGTTCTCGTCGGTGACATAGCCGGTGTGCGGCGAGAGGACGACGCGCTCCAGCGAGCGCAGGGGGTGGTCGACCGGCAGCGGTTCGTCATCGTAGACGTCGAGCGCAGCGCCTCCGATACTGCCCGAGCGCAACGCACGGATGAGCGCGACCTCGTCGACGATCGGGCCACGCGAGGTGTTCACGAGGATGGCGGTCGGGCGCATCCGACCCAGCTCGGACGCTCCGATGAGGCCGTGCGTGCGGTCGCTCAACCGCAGGTGAATCGTGATGACGTCCGACGTCGCGATCAGCTCGCCGAACGCGACCCGGCCAATGCCGACCTCCGCCGCACGCTCCGCCGTCAGGTTCTGGCTCCAGGCCACGACGTCCATCCCGAACGCCCGGCCGATGGTGGCCACGGCCGATCCGTTCTTGCCGAGCCCGATGACCCCCAGACGCCGCCCTGCCAGGGCGGTGCCGAGGTAGCGCTGCCACCCGCCGTCGCGCATCGAGCGATCATGGGCAGGCACGTGCCGGGCGGCACACAGGATCAGGGCCCAGGTCAGCTCGGCCGTCGCAGCAGCGCTCGACCCGGTGCCGCTGACGACGATCCCCGCGGCGCGGGCCGCGTCGATGTCGATGGCCGCGTTCTGCATGCCGCTCGTCACCAGCAGGCGAAGGTTCGGAAGGCGCTCGAGGACAGTGGCCGGCAGCGGCGTGCGCTCGCGCATGGCGCAGACGATGTCGAAAGGCAGCAGCGTCTGGATGAGAAGCTCAGGATCGCGGATGGGCTCGCGGAAGGCGGTTACGTCCGCATGGAGGGACGACCACGGCGCAAGGTCCATCGCAAGATCAAGGTAGTCGTCGAGCACAGCGACGCGCAGGCGCGCCGACGGATCGGGATCCGGCATATATCGATGATGCCGGATCGCTCGGGTGCTCGTCGGACGGCCGATCGCGGCGCGCCGGCCGGTGGCTGGCCCGGCCGATGACGGCGATGCCGATGGGCCCGACCGCCACGCTCGCGGCGTTCGCGGCCGGGCTGGACCCGGCGACCGTGCCGCCATCCGCGATGCACGCCGCGAAGCGCCTCGTCATCGACTGGCTCGGCTGTCGGGCCGGCGGGTCGCGATCCGAGGCGGGTCGGCTGGCCGCCGCGTGGGCCGGAACGGCGACCGGCGCGGCGGGTGCTGCTGGGACCCGAGCATCGAGCCGCGACGGCCGCGGGACGGGTCGGCCGGATGCTCCGCTCTTCGCGGCGTACCTCGACGCACGCCTTGCCGCCGTCCTCGATGCCGACGAGACCTATCCAGGCGCCCGTCAGACCTCCCATCTTGCGGCGGCGACCGTGGCGGCGGCCCTGGGCGGCGGCGCGAGCCGCGGCCGCTCGGGCGCCGCCTTCCTGGCCGCGGTGATCGCGGGCTACGAAGTCGGGGCCCGCATCTCGGATGGCATGGTCCCGGCCGCGGCGCCGCTATCGCGCTCCCTGCGCGCCGGCTGGGGGCCCGGCAGCGTCCTCGGCGCGACGGCTGCCGCCGGTCGGGCGATGGACCTCGACGCGCGACGCCTCGCCCACGCGTTCGGGATCGCGGGCACCCACATCGACGCGGCCCCGATCCAGTGGCCGGTCGTTCGGCCGGCACCGATGGCGAAGTCGGCCGACGCGGGCTGGCACGCCGTGACCGCGGTCGCGGCGGTTCAGCAGGCCGCCATCGGCCTGACCGGCTACGACGCCATCCTCGATGGGAGCGACGGCCTGTGGCGCGCGCTCGGTTACGAGGCATCGGACGACGCGGCACTCGTGGCCGGCCTCGGGAAGCGCTGGATCATCGAGGAGGCTGCGCTGAAGCGCTGGCCCTGTCAGTACTGGATGCAGCCCGCCCTCACGGCCCTCGCCCAGGCGTTGGAGCGGTCGAGGGTCGAGCCGGCCGCGGTCGAGCGGATCGTGCTCGCCACGAACGACAAGAGCCGCTCGGCGAAGTTCCGCGACCCCGATCCACCCGGCGAGATCGATCGGGCGTTCAGTTTCCCGCACGCGGCCGCCATGCTCGTCGTCGGGATCCGCCCTGGCCCGGGCTGGTCCGATGACGCCGTCGCCGAGCGCCGCGATGTGCGCCGGCTCCGGGCCTTGGTCAGCGTCGAGCGGCACCCCGACGCCGACGCGATCGATGACTGGGTGGTCGACCATCGCTACCGGGAACTGCCGGCGAGCGCGGCCGTGACGGCGTACGGGGCGACGACGACCGCCGAGGTCCGGGCCGGCCTTGGCAGCCCCTGGGCACCCGAGACCCGCCTGACCGATGCCGTCCTGATCGAGAAGGCGCTCGACATGGCCCGCTGGCCGGATGACCATGGCCCCGCAGTCGCCGCGCTGCGCGGCGCGATCGACTGGGTCCTCGAGGCCGAGACCCACCTCGACACCGCGGAGCTCATCCGCCTGCTCGACGTCGATTCCGCGAACGCTTCGGAGACGACATGACCGCACCCGGTGCCCTCAACGGCATCCGCGTCCTCGACTTCACCCGTCACATGGCCGGTCCGTACGCGACCGTCGCCCTGTCCGATCATGGCGCCGATGTGATCAAGATCGAGTCACTCCCCCACGGTGACCACGCCCGGACCGGTGGGGTCTACTCGGTCGGCGACCAGAGCGCCGTCTTCCTGATGTGGAATCGCGGGAAGCGCAGCGTCGCGCTGGACCTGCGTCGGCCCGAGGGTCTCGAGATCGTTCGGCGCCTGATCGATCAGGCCGATGTGGTCATCGAGAACTACCGGCCGGGCGTCGCGGATGAGATCGGCATCGGCTACGAGGCGATGGCGGCGCGCAACCCACGCCTCGTCTACGTCGCGCTGTCGGCGTTCGGACCGACGGGGCCGCTGGCCCCCTACCCCGGCACGGACCCGGTCATCCAGGCCTGGTCGGGCGTCATGTCCGTAACGGGCGAGCCCGGCGGCGGGCCGCTCCTCGTCGGCGTCCCGGTCGCGGACTACACGGGCTCGATGCTGGCGGTCCAGGCGGTGGCGCTCGCACTGTTCGCGCGCGAACGGACGGGTCGTGGCCAGAAGGTGGAGGTCTCGATGCTCGGCGGGCTGCTGGCCATGCTGAGCACCCGCCTCGCGAACTACTGGGCGTCAGGCGAGGACCCGCAGCGAATGGGCTCGGCGAACAGCATCTATGTCCCGTACCAGGTCTTCCGGACGGCCGATGGCTACGTCATGGCGGGTTCGTTCGGCGGCGACAGCTGGCCGAAGTTCTGCACGGCCCTCGAGCTGCCCAATCTGGCCGACGACGAGCGCTATCGCTCGAACCGATCCCGCTTCGACCATCAGGACACGTTGATCCCGACGCTCGAGGCCCGGTTCGCCGAGCGGACGACCGACGAGTGGGAGCCTCGCTTCCGATCGGCCGGCGCGTTGTTTGCGCCGGTCAAGACGGTCGCCGGGATCCTCGCCCACCCGCAGGTCGCGGAACTCGGCCTCGTCGGGTCCGTCGAGCATCCGACGGTCGGGACCATCCCGCAATTGGGCCCGCCACTGCACTTCTCGGACACGCCCGGGGCCATCCGTCGGCCGCCGCCGCTCCTCGGCGAGCACACCCGCGAAGTGCTGGCCGAAGGCGGCTTCACGCCTGCCGAGATCGACGCACTGTGCGCGGCCGGCATCGTCCTCGACGGTATGTCGACGGCGACATGATCGACGTCCATACCCACGTTTTTCCGACCGCCGACGAAGGAGGGTCGTGGCAGAAGGCCGTCGGGTTCGACCCAGTCCGACCCGGCACCGTCGAAGACATCGGGCCCCGGCTCAGCGCGGCCGGCACGGAGCTGGCAGTTGTGCTGATCTTCCCGCGCTCCCTCGTGGAACTGCAAGCGCGGCGTGCGATCGCCCCGCCCGGGACGTCCGACGCGATGCTGCGCGCACAAGTCGCCGAGCGCCTGCGAGCCTGGAACCGATGGGTGTGCGAGCTCACCAGCCGCGACATGCGCTTCCTGGCCTTCATCGGCGTCGATCCGAACATTCTCACCGCGGACGAGATGACCGCCGAGATCCGGGCCGGGGTGGAGGCCGGGGCTTCGGGTGTGAAGATCCTCCCGGCCGCGATGCGCTGCTATCCCGACGACCCGGTCCTCGAGCCGGTTTACGCGGCATGCGTGGCAGCCGATCTGCCGCTCTTGTCGCAGTCGGGGATGGGCGGGATCCCACCCCACGGGCCGCGCGGCCCGTTTGGGCGTCCGGCCGGGTTCGGGCCGGTCCTGATGGCGCATCCCACGCTCCGGCTCATCCTCGCTCACCTGGGCCGGGGTGCCGACGAGGAGCTCGTCGAATTATTCGCCGCCCATCCCGGCGTCGTCGGCGACACCTCGCTGCGACTCGGTTCACCGCATGACGACGAGCCGTGGGATCCCGCCTCGGTGCGTGGTCTCATCCGGCGGCTCGGCCCGGAGCGGGTGCTGTTTGGGACGAACTATCCGATCGTCGACCCGGTCGTCTATCGCGAGCGGTTCCACGATTTGGGGCTCAGCTCGGCTGAGCGAGCCCTCGTCGGGGCAGGCAACGCACGGCGCTTCCTGCGCCTGCCCGGTCCCGCAGCCGACGGCGTGGTCAGGAGGCCGACGGCATGATCGTGAACGGACGCCCATGGCCCGCCGCCGCGGCCTCGAAACGGGCGAGCGCTTCTTCGAGCCCGACCTCGTCGCCGAGGGTCGCCTCGAACCCGCTGTCCCCGATCGTGCGGACCGCGAGGTCCCAGATGTCGAGCGAGTAGCTCCGGCTTCCGATGAGCCGCTGCTGGTCCATGATCAGCGGCATCAGGTCGGCCGATACCCGTTCGCGCTGGTTGCCGATGAGGACCATCGACCGCGACTTGCGCAGCACCGGCAGCGACGCCTCGATGGTCGCGGCTGCGCCGGCTGCCTCGAACACGGCGTCGACCGATCGCGCGCCCAAGCGCTCGCGCACGGCCGCCCCCAGGTCGCCATCGCCCACGGCCATCGTCGGGATCCCGAGCGCCTCCGCCTCGGCGAGGCGGATCGGGTTCTTGTCCACCCCGAGCGCCACCGTGGCGCCGCGCAGCCGCGCGGCGAAGATCGCCGCCAGACCGATCGGGCCCAGGCCCCAGACAAGGATCCGGTCGGCCGGCCGCAGCCCCGCCAACTCGACCGCATTCGTCGCGACGGAGAACGGTTGCCACGCGGCGGCGAGATGGAAGCTCATGCCCTCGGGCATCGCCGTGATATTCGCTTCGGGGACGACACATCGCTCCGCGTAGCCGCCGTCGCGGTGGACGCCGATCGTGCGGCGCTCGGCACACACGTTGGGCATACCTCGCCGACAGGCCTCGCACCGGTCGCAACCCAACACGTTCTGGATGCCGACCCGATCCCCCACCGTGACGCGCCGGACATCGGGGCCGGTCTCGACGACAGTCCCAGCGAACTCGTGGCCCAGGATCCGGGGCAGGTCGTCGGTCATGGACTTGGCCGCGCCCGCCTCGTAATTCCGGGTCCAGACGTAGCGGGCGACGTCCGAGCCGCAGACGCCGGCCGCCTCGACCCGCACGACGACCTCGCCGGGTCCAGGCACCGGGTCCGGGACTCGGAGGAGGTCGAGTCCCGGACCGGGCTTGGTTTTGACGAGCGCGCGCATCGGCATCAGGGGGTCGTCGGCGTCCGGTCGGGCGTGCCCTAGCGCATCCCGACGACCGGGTCGGAATCGCGGGTCCGGCCGGTCGTCTCGTCGAGCGGATGGAGGT
>Ga0326597_10004483_pt1 | contig 19654 bp, 17 predicted proteins | sample RVTome_12_FD_203789 | JGI IMG/M metagenome (GOLD analysis project Ga0326597, IMG submission 203789) | Soil microbial communities from uranium-contaminated site in the Upper Colorado River Basin, Wyoming, United States - RVT100D185 | ecosystem: Environmental > Terrestrial > Soil > Contaminated >... | reverse complement strand
ACACCGGCTGGAGTTCTCGTCAGGGACGAATCGAGACTCGCTCTCTGGAAGCTCGCGCCCCTGGGAAAGCTAGTCCTGCGTTTTCTTCTGCCTTAGAGCTTCGATGACTCCCTTCGCCGCCTCGGCCTGCGGATCGGTGGGCGCCAGCTCGAGGAACTTCTCGAAGTGCCCGATCGCCGCGTCGTTCTGCTCCCTGCCCACCGCGATGAGGCCGAGCTGGTAGTAGGCCAGAGCCCTCTTGGGATCCAGCTCCACCGTTTTCAGGTAGGCGGCTTCCGCCGCGACGACATCGCCCGAGTTCTGGGCGTAGACCGCGTAGTTGAAAAGGACGATGGGATCGGTCGCTTTGAGGTCGATGGCTTTCTTCATCGCCGCCGCGGCCTCGGGCCAGGATTGCTTCTTGCCGTCGATGTCGGCGATCGCCAGCCAGGCTTCGTAGAAGTCCGGCTTCAGCTCTACCGCCTTGTGGTAGTACTCGAGCGCCTTGTCCGGATCTTCCAGCTTCTCGTAGGTGCTCGCGATGTTGAAGTGGACCTCCGGGCTCTCGGGCATCATCTTCTGGAGCTCGAAGAGACTGTTGAGCGTCCCCTGATGGTCGTCCGACTCCGAGGAAATATTGAACTTCTCCAGAAGCTCGTTGGCGCGCGCGTGATCTTTTTCGGAGAGCTCCCCGGGAGCGAGCGGGTACATGGTGTTCGTGCCCAAATCGATCTGGTCGAAAGCGGTGACCGGGGCGGCGAGAGGAAGCGGGCGATATCCGTCTTTTTCGCAGGTCACCACGTAGTTTCCGCTCTGGAGTCCGGCCTTCACGAAACTGCCGTCTTTCTTGGTCACGACGGTAGAGGCCCTTCCGCCGCCGTCCTGGAGCGCGATGGTGCAGGCGATCCCTTCGAGAGGCTTTCCCTCCTCGTCGATGAGCTTGCCTCGAACCGCGCCCCGCTGGGCGAAGGCCTCGGCGGCCGCCAGAATGCTGAAGGCGGCCGCGACCGCCGTCCATCGATACGACTTCATGCTTCCTCCTGTTACGAATGCTTTTTGTAGTTTTTCTCACCCGCCTCGATGCGAACCTTCAGGCGGTTCTCCTTCGGGGGCATGGGACAGGTGGTATAGGGATTGAAGGCGCAAGGCGGGTTATAGGCCTTGTTGAAATCAACGACGACGCTTCCGTCCTTCGGGTCAGCGGCTCGAAGAAAGCGGGCCGAGGGATAGGTCTCCTTGCCGCTCGTCGGGTCCTTGAAAATGAACCAGAGCCCGCCGTCGGAGTCCGAGACCGGCGCCATGCGAATCGGCTGCCCCTGGAGCTCGAAGTCGACGACGCCCGGGCTCTGGTACTTCTCGATATCCCCGAGCATGTTCAGGATCTCGACGTCCTTGGGCTTCGAGTGGGGTGTGAACTTCGCGGTGACGCGATACGCCGGGTCGACGGGAAACCATTGGAGCCCCGTGAACTCCTTCCGGATGGGACTGTCCAGATCGCGGAGGCGGATGGCGAGTCTCGGCCCGCTCGCGTGCACCCACATCGAGAGGTTCCCGAGGACGATGGCGTTCTTCTCGCCCGGCTCGAGAGTCACGGTGGAAACGGGCTTCTCCTCCTTCCCCTTCCGGACGACGGCCACGCCTTCGCGGGCGCGGAAGCCGACCTTCCCGTTCTCAAACGTGAAGGCGCCTACGAACGGGGGCGCCGTCCCTTCGGGAAGAACGAAATCGTTCTCGGGGTCGGCGCCGACGCTGCTTTCGCCCTCGCGAAGCCAGTAGAGACCGGCGACGGTGAGCCAGCTTCCGTCCTTCCTGAGGTTCGTCTCGCGCTCCACCCGCCAGGACTCGATCTCCTTCAGGTAGGAGGCGTCCTCGCCGAGCCCGGCGAGCGGCAGCAGAATCGCCGGGGAAGCGAGCCAAACCCACGCTCTCGAATGCATGTTCGATCCTCCGCTGATCTAGATTCTACTTCACCGGAATCGACTCGACACGACTATTCTGTTTCAGGCGGCGGTTTCCCGCAATCGAGAGCTTCGGGTCGCCCGCCGGGCGCGCACCCGTTCTCCCTCGACAAGCACATACTTCCATATGAGAATAGGACGGTGGCCAGGGCCGACGGCAGGAGAGCCGCGGTGCACGATCGCAATCGAGAAAAAAACAAGGCTGCGAATGAATCCGATGAGGGGCGCCTCCGGCGTTCTTTCGCGTCGGAGTACCTGTCGAATTCGGGCACCCATCTACGGCTAATCGTCGAGAACTCCCCGGACCTCATCGCAACCCTCGATCCGGATGCGACCATCCGGTTCATCAATCACACCCTGCCCCAGTTCACCGTCGAGGAAGTGCTGGGGACGAGCGCTTTCGACTACGTCCACGGCGCCGACCTCGAGCGCTATAAAGAGACCTTCCACCACGTCGTCACCACCGGTGAGCCGCGGGAGATGGAGCTCGTATCCGAAGGGCCGGCCTGCTGGCTCTCTCGATTCGTTCCGGTGTGCGCGGACGACGGCACCGTCGAAAGCATCCTGGTGATCGCGACCGACATCACCGAGAGGAAGAAAGCCGAGGAAGAGCGGCGCCGTCTCGAGGCACAAGTTCAGCACGCGCAGAGGCTCGAGAGCCTCGGGGTGCTCGCCGGCGGGATCGCGCACGACTTCAACAACCTGCTCACGGGAATCCTGGGAAGCGCGAGCCTCGCGGCGATGAAGCTCCCCCCCGACTCACCGGCGGCGGAGCAGCTGTCGCGGGTGCTGGCCGCGGCAGAGAAGGCGGCGGAGCTCACGAACAAGATGCTCGCCTATGCGGGCAAAGGCCAGTTCCTCCTGGTCCCTTCGGACCTGAACCAAATTATCCAGGACGTACTCCCCCTCGTCCGGACTTCGCTGGGCAAGAGGGCTTCGATCCAGCTCGTTCTCGCTCCCAATCTGCCGGCGATCGAGGCGGACGGAAACCAGCTCCAGCAGGTAGTGGTGAACCTTCTCACCAACGCCGCCGAGGCCCTCGCGCGGGAAATCGTTGTCCGAACCGGCGCCATGACCGGAGGCGACCTCTCACCCGGCCCGTGCGTGTTCCTGGAGCTCAAAGACGACGGCACGGGCATGGACCAGGAGACGCGGATGCGCATCTTCGACCCTTTCTTCAGCACGAAGTTCACCGGCCGGGGGCTCGGGCTTTCGGCGGTCGCGGGTATCGTCACCGGCCACGGCGGAAAAATCCGCGTCGAGAGCGCGCCCCAACGGGGGACGACTTTCACGGTACTGTTCCCCGCAAAAAGGCCCGACGAAGCGGACCCTTCGGCCCCGCATCCAGGGGACGAGCGGCTCGCGAAGCTTCGCGACGGCTGAAGCCCCGAGGGAGCTTTGGGCCTATCGAGTCTTTCGGAGGCGGCGCGGACCAGAGCGGAAGGAGCTGGCCGCACCCGCTATCTATCACCTTGGAGCGGAAGTAGCGCTCGTGCTCCCACTCCACCTCGGCCATGCGCAGGAGCTCCGGGGCCAGATCGAGACGGCCAGCCAGGATCGCAAGACCCGCGGCTTGCTCGTACTCGCGTATATTTCCGCTCTCGAGCCAGCCCGCCCCGTACATCGGGGTGAGCCAACCGCTCACCCTGCATAGCCGTCCGAGTGTGGCTCCGATGAGCCAGAAAAGCGCTTCCCGCCAGAACCGCGGACGTTCCCCGAGATCGTCCAGCATGCGGCCGACCCCTCTTCGATGATCGCGCTCCTCGCGCGCGATCGCGAGCACGTCGCGAGCCTCCTGAGGATCCGCAAGCGATCGCACGTGGCCCTCGTAGGCGAGGGAGGCTCCGAGCTCGCCCGCATGGGCCCGCCGTAGAACTGCAACCAGCTCACGAAGCGCGCTATCCTCTATGGCGTCCATGGCAACCTCCGGCATCCTCGATTCTTCGAGAAACCGTTCCCGCCCGCAAGCACTACGGTACACTGGCACAACCATATGCGTACACCGACGACCGATGAAATCCTCGTGGGCCGGGGCGATCGGATCCTCACCCACTCCTTCGACGTCCTCAGGCGCCATCTCGAGGAAGCGCAGCGCTCACGCTCCCCCAGGCTTTCTTTCATGACCGGGGAGCACCATCGGGTGCGAGACTTCGCGGTGGCCGAGCTTCCCCGGTTCGGACGCGCGCTTCCTCCGACGCACATCGCGGAGAAGACCGGCCTCACCCTGGACCGCGTGGAGGCGATCCTTACCGAGCTCGAGGTCCAGCTCTTCTTTCTCGTGCGGGACGAAGAGCGCCGGGTGAGCTGGGCGTTTCCGGTCACGAGCGAGAGGACGCCTCACCGGCTCGAGCTGTCCACGGGTGAGGCGATCCACGCCGCCTGAGCGGAGGACGCGGTTCCTGCGCCCTTCGTGCAAGGGTGCCTCAGAAACGAGCCGATGGCGGCGACCATCCGAACCTCGTGCGCCGCTTCCGGACGGGCTCTGACCCTGGAAGTGGATTCCGACGGAGACGTCGAGGTTCGCGAAAAGAGCGCGTCCCCTCTCCTCTTCGAGCCCGAGATCGACTGGGAGCGGTTCGAGAAGCCCCACATCCTCGATGATTTCTGACGGAACTCCGTGTTCTTCTGGTCAGAAGACGAGGCGAGATCGTACCGGCGCCTTCGCCCCCAGGTCGACGGCGTCTACCTGACGATGCCGCAGGCGAGCTACGTCACCCGCGTGGGCCAAGCGTCGCTCTTCGACATCGATCTGCAGACGAAAAAACCGAGGCGCTAGCAACCTTCCTCCTCTCATCCTGAAGAAGAAGAAAAAGAAGGAACGTAAAGGCGCAAAGAGCGCCAAGACGCAAAGAAGGAAATCAAACAAGGGGGATAGGGAGACAGGAGGAGATAGAGAGATAAATCGGGATCCCCTTTGGGCCTCTGCACCTTTGCGACTTTGCGCTCGATCCCCCTCCGTATTACTCCGAACGCGGCTGCGGTGCTAAGATCGCGTTTCATGGGTGAAGTTTCGAAAAAACGCAGAAGATTTCTCGCGGGATTCGCGGGAGGGCTCGGAGCCATCGGAGCGGGTGCTTCGAGGCCGCTCGCTCCCGACGACCCCACGAAGCTCCAGGGGCCTCCCCCGACCGAGGTGGGCGAGCGCTCGCCCTTCGAGACACCGCGGCGCACGGTGATGAAGAACGAGCCCGCGTCCTCCTCTCGAACGCCGCTCCAGGACCTCACCGGAATCATCACGCCGTCGGACCTCCATTTCGAGCGCCATCACGCGGGCGTTCCCCGGATCGATCCCGAGCGCTATACGCTCCTCATCCACGGGCTCGTCGAGCGACCCACGATTTTCACGCTCGCCGACCTGAAGCGTTTTCCTTCGGTGTCGCGGCTCCATTTCCTCGAGTGCTCGGGAAACGGCGGCGAGGCGCTTCGCGATCCGAAAGGCGATCTCAGCCCTCAAGACATCGACGGGCTCACCAGCGTCAGCGAGTGGACCGGGGTGCCGCTCGCGCTCCTCTTCCGTGAAGTGGGGGCGCTACCTGAAGCCCGGTGGTTCCTCGCCGAGGGATCGGACGCCGCAGTCATGACCCGCAGCATTCCCATGGGGAAGGCCTGGGACGACGCGCTGATCGTCTACGCTCAGAACGGAGAGGCGCTCCGGCCCGAGACCGGTTATCCGGCGAGGCTCCTCCTTCCGGGCTGGGAGGGGAACGCGAGCGTGAAGTGGATTCGGCGGCTCGAGCTCGCGCAGCGTCCGTTCTTCACCCGCGAGGAGACGTCCAAGTACAGCGATCCTCTGCCCGGCGGGAAGACGCGCATGTTCAGCTTCGAGATGGACGCGAAGTCCATCATCACCTTTCCCGCCTATCCCGCGAAGCTCGCGTCGCGAGGCTATTGGGAAGTCACCGGCATCGCCTGGAGCGGACGCGGGCGCATCACCCGGGTCGAGCTGAGCGTCGACGGAGGCCAGAGCTGGATGGATGCCGAGCTCCAGGAGCCCGTCCTTCCGAAGTGCCACACGCGTTTCCGGAAGCTCTGGAATTGGCAGGGCCAGCCCGCGACGCTCGTGAGCCGCGCGACCGACGAGACCGGTTACACCCAGCCTACCCGCGAAGATTTTCTCGCGGTGCGAGGCGCCGACACCCGGTATCACTTCAACCACCTTCGCGCGTGGAAGGTGAGCCGCGATGGGAGCGTGGAGTTCGCTCTTGCGTAGAGGCTTCGTGCTTCTTCTCGCCTGCGCCTGCGCTTGTGCCTGCTCTCCCGGCGGCCCGCCGGCCTCGAGCCCCGAGGTCGCGAACGTTCGGGTGCCGGAGTCCGAGCCTTTCTCCGAGAAGGTCGACCTGCACGGCGAATGGCGGCGCTGGGCGGAGACGCCCGAGCTTCGCCAAGAAGCCCTCGCGCGGCTCGAGTCCCTTCCTCGCTTCGGCTTCGGCCGGCAAGCCACGGCGGAGGAGATCGCGAAGATCGACATCGACGTGATGCCCGATGGAACCGGCCTCCCCAAAGGGCGCGGCACCGTCGAGAGAGGCCGCGCTCTGTACAAGAACCAGTGCGTGCAGTGCCACGGCGCCAACGGCCGGGGCGCCGACTACGACGCCCTCGCGGGAGCGGGCGCCTATACCGTGGGCGCCTTCTGGCCCTACGCCACGATTCTCTACGACTACATCTACCGCGCGATGCCGCAGGCGGTTCCCGGGAGCCTCCCTCCCGACGACGTCTACAGCTTGACCGCCTTCGTGCTGCACCTGAACGAGCTCCTGCCGGCGGATGGCGCCCTCGATCGCGAGTCGCTGCCGAGGATCGAGATGCCCGCCCGCGACCGCTTCGTCTACGACGATCGGGCGGGCGGACCGGAGCTCAAGTAGTGGCGCGCGATTTCATCCGGGAGATCGTCGAAACCGACGTCGCCAGCGGCAAGCACCGGGGCCGCGTGGCGACGCGATTTCCCCCCGAGCCCAACGGCTATCTTCACATCGGGCACGCGAAGGCGATCTGCCTGAACTTCGGAATCGCCGAAGAGTATCGCGGGACCTGCAACCTCCGGTTCGACGACACCAACCCCGTCAAGGAAGACGTGGAGTACGTCGAGTCCATCAAGGAGGACGTTCGCTGGCTCGGATTCGATTGGGGCGACAGACTGTTCTTCGCCTCGGACTACTTCGAAGAGTTCTACCGCCACGCCGTCAAGCTCATCGAAAAGGGCAAGGCCTACGTCGACAGCCTCGGCGCCGACGAGCTGCGCGAGTATCGCGGGACCTTGACCGAAGGAGGCCGCGAGAGCCCCTACCGGAACCGCTCGGTCGAGGAGAACCTCGACCTCTTCCGGCGGATGCGCGCCGGCGAGTTCGAGGACGGGGCGCACGTACTTCGGGCCAGGATCGACATGGCTTCGGGCAACGTGAACCTGCGCGATCCGACGCTCTACCGCATCCGGAAGGCGTCTCACCACCGGACGGGAGACTCGTGGGTCATCTATCCGATGTACGACTACGCCCATCCGCTCTCGGACGCCATCGAGGAGATCACTCACTCTCTCTGCACGCTCGAGTACGAGGATCACCGGCCGCTCTACGATTGGGTGGCCGAGGAAGCGGAATCGCCCTTCCGGCCGCGGCAGATCGAGTTCGCTCGCTTGAAGCTGAGCTACACGGTGCTGAGCAAGAGGCGGCTCTTGCGCCTGGTGCGCGAGGGCTTGGTGAGCGGCTGGGACGATCCGCGCATGCCCACGTTGAGCGGAATGAGGCGGCGCGGCTACACCCCGGAGGCGATCCGGACGTTCTGCGATCGGATCGGCCTCGCCAAGAGGGAAAGCCTGGTGGACGTCGCCCAGTTGGAGCACGCGGTGCGCGAGGACCTGAACGCGCGCGCCCCGCGAGTGATGGCGGTTCTCGATCCCCTGCGCGTCGTGATCGAGAACTACCCCGAGGGTAAGGCGGAAGAGATCGAAGCGGTGAATAACCCCGAGGACCAGACCGCCGGAACCCGCAAGGTGCCTTTCTCGAGGGTGCTCTACATCGAGCGCGAGGATTTTCGCGAGGATCCGCCGAAGAAGTTCTTTCGTCTCGCCCCCGGGCGCGAGGTCCGGCTGCGGTACGCCTACCTCATCACCTGCACGTCGGTGGTGAAAGATAAGAGCGGAAGCGTCGTCGAGCTTCGCTGCACCTACGACCCCGCGACCCGCGGCGGCTCACCGCCCGACGGCCGCAAGGTCAAGGCCACGCTTCATTGGGTCTCGGCGGCGCACGCGCGCGAAGCCGAAGTCCGCGTCTACGATCGACTGTTCACCCGGGAGAACCCTGACGACGTCGAGGAGGGAGAGGACTTCACCGCCTCGATCAACCCGGACTCCTTGAAGGTCGTTTCCGGAGCCAGAGTGGAGCCCAGCCTCGAGAGCGCCGCGCCGGGCAATTTCTATCAGTTCGAGCGGCAGGGGTACTTCGCCGTCGATCTCGACTCCGCGCCGGGGAGGTTGGTGTTCAACCGAACGGCGTCGTTGAAGGACGCCTGGGCTCGAATCGAAGCGCGGATCACTCAGGCCGACTGAGACCGGTTGATCACCGTCTCTTCCAGAAGGGCCCCCGTTGTCTTTGCTTCCGCGGCCCGAGAGAGCGGCTATGAGGTTCGACGGTGAATGCGAGCGCTCACTGTCTCGACGTCGTTGACACGTTCCCGTTTGCCGAGGGATTACCGTTCTTCAGATCAAAATGAGGGAGAGCCCGGTTCTTCACGGGCCGGGGCCGGGTTTATACTAACGGCTTGGATTGAGGATATGACCATCTGAACTGATTCCGTAGAAAGGCGCTGAAGGCAATGGCAAGATTCGCGTCCATCATCTCCGCGATCGACACCCACACAGCAGGAGAACCCACCCGAATCGTTCTGAGCGGTCTACCACCCATCCAGGGCAATACGATGGCCGAGAAGAAGCGCTACATGATGGAACACCTCGACCATTTTCGGACGCTCTTACTGCGAGAGCCAAGAGGGCACTCGGACATGTTTGGGGCCATTCTCACGCCGCCAACGACCGATCGGGGTCAGTACGGCCTCCTGTTCATGGACAACGGCGGTTATCTCGATATGTGCGGTCACGCAACCATCGGGGTCACCACGGCACTCGTCGAGATGGGGATGATGCCCCATGCGGGTCCAGATACCGCCGTTGCCTTCGATACTCCGGCTGGATTGGTGGAGGGCCTTCCCAGGATAGAGGGAGACCGGGTGGTTGAGGTATCCGTCTCCAACGTCGCCTCTTTTCTCTTTGCAAGCAACGTGGAACTTGAAGTTGCCGACATTGGCAAGGTCACGATCGACGTTTCGTTCGGGGGAAACTTCTTTGCCATGGTCCCGGCAAAGGCCCTTCGGGTGTCGCTCCAACCGGACAACCTGTCCCAACTGATTCGATTGGGAATGATGGTGAAAGAAGCCGTCAACGAAAAGGTCGATGTGCGGCATCCTACGGAGAAACACATCGACACCGTCGAACTGGCCGAGATCTACGACAAACCCGACCCGCTCAAGGCGTTTTCAAGGAACGTGGTGATCTTCGGAGATGGCCAGGTCGATCGCTCCCCATGCGGCACTGGAACTTGCGCCGCCATGGCTACGCTTTACGGCAAAGGGAAACTTTCACTGAACGAGGAATTCACCAACGAGAGCATCGTTGGAACCCGTTTCAAGGGGAAACTGGACAAAGAAGATAAAGTGGGCGATTTCACGGCGGTGCGTCCCACGATTACTGGAAGCGCGTATATCACAGGAATTCAGCAATTCGTCGTGGACCCGGAGGACCCACTCAAACATGGGTTCTTGTTAAGACGGAGCTAGGGGTTCTTCTCCAACGCAGCCAGGCGCGCTCGGATAGCCTCCTGATCGGGACTTAGTTCCAGCGACCGCTGGAAGAACTCCTTGGCTTTGAGGAAGTTCCCGAGTCGCTCGTAACTGTCACCCAGGGCGTTCAGCACGGACGGGTCGGGAGGACGAATCCCCACCGCCCGCTCGAGGTAAAAAACCGCCTGAGAAAAGTCGTTCTTGAGATAGAAAGCAATTCCGAGTCCGGCCTGCACCTCGTACTGATTCGGATAATCCCTTTCGAGGGGCATGAGTAGCTCGAGCGCCCGATCCGTTTCCCCCGACTGGACGAGAAGCCCAGCCAGCCGCCACCTGGCCGACGGCAACTCCACTTCACGAGAGGCAGCCGCGATCTCCAGCTCGAGTCGCGCTTCCTCATAACGTTTGAGGGCCAGAAACTGTTCGCCTCGCGTGAGCGCTATCCGGCCCGGCTCGCGAGTGTTGAAGCTCCGGCGATAGGTCCAGGGACGAACGACGGACGAGCGGGGTGAGACCGCAAGCCGGGCCAGTTTCTCCGCCACGACGTTGCCGGAAGGATCGGCGAGCTGCACTCGAAGGAAGTAGCTGCCCCCGGCCATTTTTGTCAATCGAAACTGCTCCATGACCGGTCCGCCATCGTAGTCGCTCACACGGGTCGAGCGCTGCTGTGCGATTTCCTCGCCGTTCAGCAATGCAAAATGAAGCTGGCAGTCCGGATCGGCCCCCAGAACCTGAAAGAACACGTGGACGGTATCGCCGATCGCGAACACCGCGTCTCCCGAAGGATGCATCAGGAGGTTTCCGATCTGGAACGTCCGCAGCTCCCCCACGTCCACCGTCTCGCTCGTGAGCTCGGCTCGGAACCCGACGACGACGTCGCTGAGCGCAGGCCTGTCCGAGGGGATCGGATCTACGCGGAGATCCTGCTCGGCGACGGCGTATTGCCTGCTCACCCGGTTCCTGAGGATGACGTTGACCTGGTAGTCGCCTGGCACCAATGGGAAGTCGGCTTGGTAGGCAAACGAGGAAACCAACACCTGCTGCAACTGGCTCGGGGTGAGCTCCAGATAGGCCTCGTTCTCACTCCCCATCACCAGAACACCCGCTCGATCCGCCACTTCCAGACTGACGTCGAGCGTGGTGTAGAACTTGGAGCCGTCATCGTCGGTCTCCAGGGTGAAGTTCCCGGGATCGATCTCGATGCTGTAATGAACGAAAGGTTTGTTCTCCGGCCCGGCGAGCACCGCAAAAACACTTCGGCTCGGGACGTAGTTGAATGAGTACTCCACCGCCACCTTCTTGCCGTAGCGCTGCCAGGCATCCAGATGGTCGGTACGGATGGAACGTCGTGTGGACTCGTAGATCTTCGTCATCAGGAAGTCGGTTCCGAGAGAAGGTTGACCGTGGACAAAGTCGGCGGGATCGGCGGGGTCCAGGGACAACGAGGCCCGGGCTAGCGCCGGAGAGACACGGTTGAGCACAGCCAGCGTCTCGACGAGGTTGCCGGAGGAGGGTCCACCCATCCCTGCCCCGAGCGCCGCCGGGCCGTCCACCGCGGGATGATAGAGTCGGTATTCGCCGATGTTGTTCCGTCGAAAGAAGAGCAAGTAGAAGAAGGACGGTAGTCCTTTGGCGACATCGCCATCGTAAAACCACAACTCGGAAGAGACGATCTCGTTGTAACCCTCGAAGCGCTCCACCGAGCGAGGCTTCCCGAGGGTGATGTACATTCGCCCTCGATCCGTAGTCCACCCCGGTCGAGGTGCTTCCCGGGCGAGATCGGTGTTGGCATGCTCGATCCGGCGATAGAGCTCTTCCTTGAACTCGTTTTGAGGCGTAGCCGGGTTGGGGTCACGCTTTCTCCAGAACGCTTCGATGAACCGCTCGCGTTCCTCCACCGTCTCCAGCGAAAGAAAAACTTCTCTCTCCCGCTCTAGGATGAAATACACCACCTCCTCCTCGAGCCAATGGCGATGTTCAGGGGAGAGCCTGGCCAACCGCTGGTCCTCAGCCGCGCCGGCGGACAACACCAGGCTGAGCCCCATCCAGACGAGTTGCATCATGAAGACTCTCTTTTGCAGCGGCAAGCCAGTCGATGCACGACTAATCCGCAGGCAGCGGAATCACCTTGACGCCGTATTCCTGTCCCGCATCTTTCAGCCACCTTGCGAGGTAATCGGCGAAGCTACGACGAACGATGACATCGAACGATGGCGAATCATCCCGCTGGCGGATGAGCACCCCGACTTTAGCGAGAAGCGTCTGAGCGCACCGCCCCGAACCGAAGACTCGGGGGTGAAGATCCAGAGAGCACCCTTTGCCCAACAGGTCACGGGCATGAGCTCCCCGAACGGTGATCATCGTCTGGCCATCGCTCACGTCGATGACGGCGGCGAACGTGTCGCCCAGGGCGGTTCGCAGAGCTTGGCCTATTCGAGCCTGGTGGTCTCGAGGAGTCAAGAGCAGCCATTCGTCGGGCCCAAGCCAGAGCGCCGTTAGCTCGCGGTTTCCCGCAGTGGTGTTCGGTTGCAGGGGCAACCCGAATCCCACCACTCCCTTCACCGCCTCGATAAACGCGGCTTCGGCTGGGTCGCCACGCAAGTTGAGATGACCGAGGAACGGGCGTTCTCGCAGCTCACAGCCCGCCTCATGGGGCTCGCTCCCGCCCAGTTCAGTGGCGTAGAACTCCGCCAATGGAGATTCTCGACGAGGACTTTCAGACATCCTGTCTCGCTCCCTCCGCGTCGTAAAAAACGGGACTGGCAATCACCGCAGAGACCATTCGACCGTCCAACAACGGTACATACACTTTTTGTCCCATACGGGACCGGCCGGCCTTGATTAGGGCCAGGGCAATGGAGCGGCGAAGGCAAGCGCTGTAGTAGCTGGACGTCACGTGCCCTATCATGGGCACCGGAATCGAAGTCGATGGCGACTCCACGATCTGCCCACCCTCCGGCAACACGTCGGTTGGCGTTTCCGTCCATAAGCCAACCAGTTGTTTGCGGTCTTCGCGAACGCAGTCCGGTCGAGACAAAGAACGTTTTCCGAGAAAGTCTTTTTGCTTGCTGAGAATCCAATCCATACCGAGATCGCCAGGGGTGGTGGACCCGTCGGTTTCCTGTCCGACGATGATGTAGCCCTTCTCGGCGCGCAGGATATGTAAGGCCTCGGTTCCATAGGTGCTGATACCGTATTCCTTTCCCGCCTCAAACAAAGCTTCCCACACGCTCCGGCCGTAGTTCGCGGGAACGTTGACTTCATAGGTCAGCTCTCCGTTGAAGCTGATGCGAAAAACTCGTGCGGTTACGCCGGCCACCGTGCCTTCGCGCACGGACATGAAAGGGAACCCCTGGTGTGAGAAGACGATATCATCACAGATCTTGGTGATTACCTTCCGGCTCTCGGGTCCGACCACCGCGATGTTTGCCCAATGGTCGGTGACCGACGTCAGGTAGACTTTCAGCTCCGGCCATTCCGTTTGGAGCCAGCGCTCGAGCCAGATCATGACGTGCCCGGCCCCACCGGTAGTGGTGTGCATCAAGTAGTGATTCTCGCCAAGCCGGGCAGTCACCCCGTCGTCCATCACCATGCCGTCCTCACCCAGCATGAGGCCGTAACGGCAGCGACCCATGGGGAGGTTGCCCCAATTGTTGGTATACACCCGGTTCAGGAACAGGGCGGCGTCGGGACCCTGTATGTCGATTTTGCCCAGTGTGGATTGATCGACCAGGCAGACAGCGTTTCGGGCCGCAAGGCACTCGCGGTTCACCGCATCATGCACGGTCTCGCCCGAACGTGCGTAATACCAGGGTCGTTTCCATTGTCCGACGTTCTCGAAATCCGCGCCTGCCTCCGCGTGCCATGGATGGATCGCCGTCTTGCGCACCGCGTCGAAAAGCGGTCCCACGTCGCGACCGGCGAGAGCGCCGAAGCTGATGGGGGTGTACGACGGACGAAACTTGGTGGTGCCGACCGAGGGGACGTCCACTCCCAACGCCTTGGCGACGATTCCCATTCCGTTGATGCTGCTCAGCTTGCCCTGATCGACGCCCATTGCCAGCGTGGTATAGCGCTTCACCAGCTCGATCGACTCGAAGCCCTCGCGCACCGCCAGCACGATGTCCGAAGCACTCACGTCCTCTCGCAGGTCTACGAACTGCTTGTGCTCTCGCGAAACCGGCTGGCGAGAAGGCGCCGACCACATGGGTCGCAGGGGCTCCTCGGTTTCGTCGGAGGTTCTTGGCACCCTGGCCTTGACTTGGCCGTCGCCGAAACCAACGCTGTGAGCGGCGGCGGCGCCGGCGGCGAACCCTTCGCTCAAACACTCGCCGAGCGAAAAGCGTCCATTGCCGGAGCCCACCGAGCGCTCGGCCTGCGCCGATTGGCCGGGCACGAAGGCGGTCTTGACTTCGTCCCAGAGCACCTTGCCGCCGGACTGCGAGTGCAGGTGTACGCTCGGAGTCCAACCGCCGGAGACGGCAACCAGATCGCAGGGGATCGTACGAACCTTGCCCTCGACGGCATTTCCCGTCGAGTCCAGTCGCAGGATCTCGGCCCCACTCACTGCCGTTCTACCGCGCACGTTCACGATGACATGCCCGCCGATCACGTCGATACCCTTTCGCCGGGCCTGGGAGGGCAGGACGCCGCCTGGCTCCCGTCTCGCGTCCACCACCGCGACCACTTCGGTTCCCGCCTCGGCGAGGTCCAACGCCGTCCGATACGCGCTGTCGTTGTTCGTGAACAAAAGCGCCCTCGTTCCCGGTACAACCGCATATCGGTTCACATAAGTGGACACCGCCGAGGCCAGCAGGATGCCAGGGCGGTCATTGTTGGGAAAGACGAGTGGGCGCTCGATGGCCCCCGCGGCGAGGATGACCTGCTTGGCACGGATTCGCCAGAGCCTTTCACGGGGGTTGGTGTGAGCCGTGGGCGGCAAGCGGGTGGTCACTCGCTCCAGGGCGGCCAGGAAGTTGTGGTCGTAATATCCGAACACGGTGCAGCGCGGAATGAGCCGTACCTCTTCCATCGCTCGCAGTTCCTCGATCGCCGCCGTCGCCCATTCCATGGCGGGCGCGCCATCGATGAGCGGGCGCGTACCGAGCAGGCTACCGCCGAGCTCGGCCTGCTCGTCGGCGAGAATGACCCGCGCGCCCCGGCGCCCGGCCTCGAGCGCCGCCGAAAGGCCAGCGGGGCCGCCACCGACGACCAAAACGTCGCAATGGACGTTGGCTTTGTCGTAGCGATCGGGGTCGGGTTCCTGAGGTGGGAGTCCAGACCCCGCGGCCCGGCGAAGGAAGGGCTCGCACTTCATCCAAATGCCCCTCGGCCACAGGAAGGTCTTGTAGTAAAAGCCGGAGGGGAGAAACCTGGAAAAGAGCCCGAAGAGGGCAAAAGCGTCGAAATGGACGCTCGGCCAGGAGTGAGCGCTCGCCGCGCGAAGACCCTCGTAGAGCTCGACCTGAGTCGCGAGTTGATTGGGTAGGGTGTAGGCGCCACTGCCTATCTGAAGAACGGCATTGGGTTCTTCGGCGCCACTTCCCACGATGCCGCGGGGACGGTGATACTTGAAGCTCCGTCCCACCAGGCGGACACCGTTCGCCAGCAAAGCCGAGGCCACCGTGTCTCCCTGGTAGCCTTCATAACCAGCACCATTGAAAATGAAGGAAATGGGCTTGTCCCGTCGGATGCGGCCCCCGGAGGGCAGACGATAAAGCTCGGTCACGCGTCACCTCGGGGAGGCTTTTCGCCGACTTTGTAGATAGACGAGATCTCGTAAGTCATCGTATCGCGCTCGACGTTGAACCAGCGTCGGCAGCCGGCCGAATGCAGCCACTGCTCTCGGTGGGGACCGAGCGAGTTCTTACGCATGAAGAGATAGTCCGCCCATTCTGCGTCACTCGCGGCCTCGGGATTCTCGGGCCGGATGATATGAGCTTCACCGCCGTACGAGAACTCGGTTTCTTCCCGGAGCCCGCACCAAGGGCATTCGATCCAAAGCATGGCGGTTCCTTCAGTGGGCGACGCCGGCGGCGCCGTGCTCGTCAATCAGGTGGCCGGTGGTAAACCGCTCGAGGGAAAACGGCTCGTTGAGAGGATGGGGCCGATCCTGAGCGATGGTATGGGCAAACACGTAGCCCGAGCCCGGTGTGGCCTTGAAGCCACCCGTGCCCCATCCGCAGTTGAAATATAAGCCTCGGACCGGGGTTTTACTGAGGATCGGGCTGGCATCGGGGCAGACGTCCACCGTACCCGCCCATTGCCTCAGCATGCGAACGCGGCTAAAGATCGGGAACAATTCGACGATGGCCGCCAAATTATGCTCGACCACGGAGAGGCTCCCTCGAAGACCGTAGCCGTTGTACGCATCGATTCCGGCGCCTAACACCAGCTCCCCCTTGTCCGTTTGGGAGATATAGGCGTGGACGGCGTTGGACATCACCACGGTATTCAATATCGGCTCGAGGGGATCCGAAACCAGCGCCTGCAACGGATGACTCTGGATGGGCAAGCGAAGCCCCGCCATCTGCGCCAGCACGCTCGAGTGACCCGCCACCACCACTCCCACTTTCCTGGCCTTGATGAATCCCTTTGTCGTCTCGACACCCACGACCTGGCCGTTATCGCGCCTTATGCCGGTGACGCCACACTCCTGGATGATGTCTACCCCGCGAGCATCTGCGGCGCGCGCAAAACCCCAGGCAACGGCATCGTGACGGGCCGTGCCTCCCCGCCGCTGCAGAGAAGCGCCAAGTATCGGGTACCGAGCGTTCGGGGATGTATTGAGGATCGGCACCAGCGCCTTGAGTCGATCGGTGCTCAAGATCTCGGCGTCGATTCCATTCAATCGATTCGAATGCACGCGGCGCGAGATCCCGCGCAGGTCGCCCAAGTTATGGGCCAGGTTGATGACTCCCCGCTGACTGAACATGAGGTTGTAATTGAGGTCCTGGCTGAGGTTCTCCCAGAGCTTCAGGGACATCTCGTACAAATGCGAGGTCTCGTCCCACAGATAATTGGACCGCACGATCGTCGTGTTTCGACCGATGCTCCCGCCGCCGAGCCAGCTCTTTTCGAGCACGGCGACGTTGGTGATTCCGTGCTCCTTGGCCAGGTAGTAGGCGGTGGCGAGACCGTGGCCTCCGGCGCCGACGATAATCACGTCGTATTCCCGCTTGGGAGAAGGGCTGCGCCACTGTCGGGCCCAATTCTCGTGATAGCTCAGGCCGTTTCGAACCAAGCTAAGAAAGGAGTACTTCCTCATCACTCATATCTCTCGCTCGACCGACCGGCTTCGGCTCACACGCGGCACGCTTCCGGACAAAGGGAAAGCGGGGTGGTGGCCGCCTTTCGGCGGGCGGTCGTTCACGCCGCGACGGCGCCTCGAAGGTCCCCGCAGGCTATTTCGCTCCTGCAGTCGGTGTCGGAGTGGTCGCTGGTCGTTTCTCGGGAAAGTGCTTCTCGTACCAGGCGATGCTGCGGTCGATGAGATCCACCACGTGCTTCGGCTCACGGATGCCGTGGCCCTCCCGCGGGTAGCGCACCAGGATCGTCTCCACTCCCACGTCCTTGAGCGCCGTATAGAACATTTCGGATTCGGCAATCGGCACGTCGTTGTCGTTCTCGCCGTGGACCAGCATCGTCGGCGTCTTCACCTTGGCGGCGTGCTTCAGCGCCGACCACTCCCACATCAAATCCATCATGTTGTCCTGGTGCGGGAACGCCCCGTGCTCGACCGCCATGTAATCGTGGTAGTAGGACATATAGTTGAAGGCCAGTTGGTTGTAAATGCCGAAGTAGGGAATCGCCGCCTTGAAGCTGGAGGTTTGAGTGATGAGCCAGCCGGCGATTTGCCCACCACAGCTTCCCCCTTCGATGCCAAGCCGGTCGGGGTCCAGATAGGGATTGCGTCGAAGCGCCGCTCCCACGCCGAACAAAACGTCCTTGGGCTCTCCGCAGTTACTGCCCAGCACACCGAAAATAGCGTCGGAGTACTTTTGGCCGTAGCCGGTCGAGCCCCGGTAGTTGACCATGAGAGTCGCCCACCCTCGAGCCGCGTACACCTGGGCTCTGTGGTCGTACACCGGTCCCTGCTGACCGTGGGGTCCTCCCTTGATAACGGCGATCAACGGGTGTCTCGAATCGGCCGTTCTTCGGAGCGGGTGGGTAAGGAACGCCTCGACTTCCTGGTGGTCATGACTGAGAAAGGTCATCGCCTCGATCTCGGCGATCTGCTTGTCACCCAGCACCCCGGAGTTCAGATCGGTCAGTCGTTTCGCCGCCGCGCCCCCGATCTTCGAATAGAGTTGCGGCGTATCCGTGGGGGAGTGAAACGAATACGCGAACTCCCCTCCCGTGGCGAGAGAAAACGACCCGACCTGCCCCCGGTCATTCACCACCGCCTGAGGTTGGCTGCCCGAAATCGGGAAGCGGTACAGCCGTACGTTGCCCCGCTCCTGCACCGTGGCGTAAATCGCGCTCCCATCCGGCTCCCAGACGGGAGGGCCCTGCCGGTTGTCGATCGAAGCTCCCAGTTCACGGGCTTCGGTCCCCTCCGCGTCGATGACCCAGGTGTGAGTGTCTTCCATGAAGCTTTCCGAGGAAGCAAGACCTCGCTTCGTGCCCTGGTAGGCGATGGTCTTCCCGTCGGGGGACCACCGCGGCATGTACTCCACGCTCTCCGTCGCAAGCACGCGCCGGATGGAGCCGTCCGCGACCCTCACCGTAAAGAGGTCATTGTTCAGGAAGCGGTCCGGGTCCGGCTCCCGATTGGAGACAAAGGCGATTTCCTCCCCGTTGGGAGACCAATCGATCGAATGCTCGTGGTAGATGCCATCGGTGAGCTGACGGACTCTCTGCGTCTCCACGTCCACGATGGAGATATGCAAGCGCCGGTTGTCGGTGAACCGGGTTCGACCCTCGCCGGCCGTGGGCTTGTATTGGTAGCGGGTAATCACGCGAGGGTCGCCGCTCGCTTCTGAGGTTTCCGGACCGGGAGTCGCGGAGAGAAAGGCAATCTGCTTGCTGTCCGGAGACCAGCTGAAGCCGTCCTTGTCCCCGCGAGGCAGGTCGTGGTTCGTTCCCGTTGCCGTCACCAGCAGCGTCTGTCCGCTCCCGTCGGCACGGGCGATCATCAGGTTCGACTCGCGGTTCGAAGCGAGCTCGTGCTCCACCACCGGCTCATGGGCGGGCGCCGGCTCGTCGCTCAGGGTCCCGCCCCAGTACGCAATCCATTGCCCGTCGGGTGACCACCGCGGCGAGCCACTGGTGGCCTTCTCGTCCGTCAAACGGGTGGTTTGCCCCGGGGCCACATCGACGATCCAGATTTGAGTATACGGCCGGCCAGACCGGCCGTTGTTCTGGACACCGTAAGCGATGCGCTTCCCGTCCGGGGAGAACGCGGTCTCCACCACCGAGCGCAGGCGGAAAAGGTCGCTGCTTTGAAGGAGCGCCGACTGGCCCGCCGTTTCCCTGCACAAGCTCATCGCTGCCAGAGCCGCGATGATCGAGATCCTGGAGCTGTACATGCGCATCCCTCCCCTATTACCGATATCGGCGTTTGCTTCTTGCCATCGGCGGCTCTTACCTAGGAGCTCGGCTCGAGCGACCTCTGGCTTCTCTTCGCGGAACTCGCTCGAGGCTGAGATGAGAGCGGGTATCCGAAAGCCCGCTCCGCCGCGGGCTCTGCCAGCGGTTCTCGTAAGGGCGAGTTACCGCAAGTGCACCCCACTTACGCTGCAAACGGCCTTGCTCCAAACCTCAGAAAATGAACCTCACCGCCAGTTCCGCCTGCGCCTTGGGTTTGGCGACGTTAATCTGGCCGAAGCTCGCCGATAGCGCATTCGTCACACGACCACTGCCCTGGAGTCCCCCCAAGTTCGTGGTAT
>Ga0326597_10004481_pt1 | contig 19659 bp, 17 predicted proteins | sample RVTome_12_FD_203789 | JGI IMG/M metagenome (GOLD analysis project Ga0326597, IMG submission 203789) | Soil microbial communities from uranium-contaminated site in the Upper Colorado River Basin, Wyoming, United States - RVT100D185 | ecosystem: Environmental > Terrestrial > Soil > Contaminated >... | reverse complement strand
GCATCGACCGCCTGTTCGAAGACGAGAAGGGGCGCAAGTGGGTAGTGGACTACAAGACCAGCGTCCACGAGGGCGCCGGGGTCGAGGTGTTTCTAGATCTGCAGCAGGAGCGCTATGCGGCGCAGCTAGAGGCCTATGCGCAGGCGCTGGGTGGGGCGGAGAAGGGGCTCTACTTCCCGCTGCAGAAGGGCTGGCGGGAGTGGTAACGCTTGAGGTCACCATTCGTGACCTCAAGTGCCTGAGTAGCTGGCGTCATCGTGCATCCGCATCTAGGCCGTGTACCGGGTGCGCGTTGACGCTTGCCTGGAATGTACGTACAGTAATTACATGAAACGCGATCCCCTCCCTCCTGCCCGGAAAGTTTCGGCGAAGGTCGAATTGAAGGTGGTGCAGATCGGCAACTCGCGCGGCGTGCGGCTGCCCAAGGCGGTGCTGGAGCGCTATGAGATCAAGGATGCCCTGGTGCTGGAGGCGCGCGAGGAAGGGCTGCTGCTGCGCGGGAAGAAGGACAAGCGCCTGACCTGGGAGGAAACGTACCGGGAGACGGCGCGCGAGAAGGAGGACTGGAGCGATCTCGACGCGACGACGGCGGACGGGATCGAGCCCGGCGAGAAGTGGTGACGAAGCCGGTCGGGCGCTACGGCGTCTACCTCGCCAATCTCGACCCCGCGCGCGGGCGCGAAATCGCCAAGACCCGGCCTGTGGTGGTCGTGAGCCAGGATGACATGAACCGGTTTCTCGACACCGTCGTGGTGTGCCCTCTGGCGACGAAGCTGCATCCGCGCTGGCGCAGCCGGGTGCAGACGGTGTGCGCGGGCCGCAAGGCCGAGATTGCGGTGGATCAGATCCGCACCATCAGCAAGGAGAGGCTGGGGCGGCGGCTGGATGAGCTGGAGCCCGCGACCGCCATGCTTGTGCGGCGGTTGATCACGGAGATGTACGGCGAGTGAGCGTGAGATCAGGACACTCCCCATGTCCCTGAAGCGCCCCAGAGGCCTTGCCGGTACCCTGGTGGTGTTGGAACACAGCTCTTCGATCCTGAAGGGCAACCCGCTCGGCGATCCGCATGTGCGCAAGGTCGGGGTGTGGTTGCCGCCGCAGTACGACCAGGGCGACAAGCGCCGCTTCCCGGTGCTCTACGACTTCGTCGGCTTCACCGGCTCAGGGCTCGCGCACACCAACTGGAAGCCCTTCGGCGACAACGTGCCGGAGCGCGCTGCGCGACTCATCCACGAGAAGAAGATGGGTCCCGCGATCATCGTGTTCCCGGACTGCTTCACCGCGCTCGGGGGCAACCAGTACGTCAACTCCTCCGCGATCGGCGACTACGCCGACTACCTCACGCGCGAGATCATTCCCTTCGTTGATCGGGAGTTCCGTACGTTGGCGGGCCGGGAGCACCGCGGCTGCTTCGGCAAGTCCTCAGGCGGCTACGGCGCGATCATCCAGGGCATGAAGTACGCGAAGTACTGGGGCGCCATCGCCGACCATTCCGGCGACGCCTACTTCGACTTCGTCTACTGGCACGACTGGCCGAACACCCTGAACGAGCTTGCCAAGTATCGCGTGCCCAAGCGCAAGGCCGGTGTCTACGACGCGCGCCGCGAGGCGCGGCGCAAAGGTTTGGACAAGGGGCTGGATGACGGGCGCATCAAGCGCTTCCTCGCGCACGTGTGGAAGAAGGAGAAGCTCTCGGGGAAGGAGGGGCACGCCATCATGAATTTGTGCATGGCGGCGACCTATGACCCTGATCCGCGGGCGCCGAATGGGTTCAGGATTCCGTTCAATGCGGAGTCGGGGGAGGTGATCGAGGAGAGGTGGAGGGAGTGGCGCAGGCATGACCCGATCAATCTCGTTGCGAGATATCAGGAAAACCTGAAGTCACTGCGCGGGATTTACATCGATTGCGGCTGGCGGGATCAGTACCACATCCACTACGGCTCGCGAATCCTGTCGCGGCGGCTTGCGGAGGCCGGGGTCAAGCATCGGTATGAGGAATTCGATGATGATCACTCGGATATCGATTACCGGATGGATGTGAGCTTGCCGTTTCTCTATCGGGCCCTGACGCGCTGAAAGCTTGGCTGGCGTGCACAGGAGGCGCTGACCTCGTCTACGATATAGCGCGACACAAATGGGAGGGGACATGCGCTGGGTCGCGCCGACAGAGAAAGACGAAGCAAACCACGCGCTCGAAAAGCGCCTCTGGGACGCCGCCGACCAGTTTCGCGCGAACTCCGGGCTCAAGGCGGGCGAGTACTCGGGGCCCGTCCTCGGCCTCATCTTCCTGCGCTTCGCCGAGGCGCGCTTCGCGCAACGCCGCGCGCAGCTGGAGAAGGCCGGCTCATCTGCTCGCCGCGGCACCTCCCGCATCGACGACCCCAAGGCCTACCAGGCCGAGGGCGTTCTGTTCCTCACTCTCAGCGCGCGCTTCGATTACCTGCTCGCACGCTCGGAAGGCAGCAACGTCGGCAAGGCCGTCAACGAGGCGATGAACGACATCGAGAAGCACAATCCCCAGCTCAAAGGGGTTCTGCGTTACAACTACCAGATCTTCAACGGCACCCTGCTCAAGGAGTTGCTGAAGAAAGTCTCCGAGATCCCCGTCAGCCTCGACTTCGACGCCTTCGGGCGCATCTACGAATACTTCCTCGGCCAATTCGCCCGCACCGAGGGACAGAAGGGAGGCGAGTTCTACACCCCGGCACCCATCGTGCGCCTCATGGTCGAGATCCTCGAGCCCTTCCACGGCCGCATCCTCGACCCCGCCTGCGGCTCAGGCGGCATGTTCGTCCAGTCCGCGCGCTTCGTCGCCGGGCACAAGAAGAACCCCGCGTCCGAGCTCTCCATCTTCGGCGTCGAGAAGACCGACGAGACCGGGCGCCTCGCCCGCATGAACCTCGCCGTGCACGGGCTGGAGGGCGACATTTGGCATGGGGGCGATGTCAACAGCTACTACGACGACCCGCACAAGGCCGTTGGCGCCTTCGACTTCGCCCTCGCCAATCCGCCCTTCAACGTCAACGCCGTGGACAAGGAGCGGCTGAAGGATGCCGTCGGCCCGGGCCGGCGCTTCCCCTTCGGCCTGCCGCGCACCGACAACGCCAACTACCTCTGGATTCAGCTCTTCTACTCATCGCTCAACGACAAAGGCCGCGCTGCCTTCGTCATGGCCAACTCCGCGAGCGACGCCCGTGCCTCCGAGCTGGAAATCCGCAAGCAGCTCATCCAGTCCCGCGCCGTGGACGCCGTCGTCGCCGTCGGCCCGAACATGTTCTACACCGTCACGCTGCCCTGCACCCTGTGGTTCCTCGACCGCGGCAAAAAGAAAACTCCGCGCGCCGACCAGGTGCTCTTCGTGGACGCCCGCCATATCTACCGGCAGATCGACCGCGCTCACCGCGACTGGGCGGAGGCGCAGATCGGCTTCATCGCCAACCTCGTCCGCCTCTACCGCGGCGAAGGGCCTGATTTCACCCTTGGCAGCGAGCAAGCAAAAGCCAAGCTCTTGGAAGTCTTCGGCAAGCGGACGAAATACGCCGATGTCGCCGGCTTGTGCAAAGCCGCCACACTAAAGGAGATCGAAGCGCAGGGATGGTCACTGAATCCAGGGCGCTACGTCGGCGTGGCTGTCGGCGAAGGCGAAAGTGACGAGGACTTTAAGGAACGGCTCGAAACACTGAGCGAAGAACTCGAAGCCCTCAATGTCCGGGCGCGTGAACTTGAATTAACCATTGCACTGAATCTGGCAGAAATTCTTGAGACTTAAACGTGGAAACAGCAAGGCTCGAATCGATCTGTGCTCGGATTTCGAGTGGTGGAACTCCTTCTCGGAAGCGGCCAGAGTATTTCTCACCTAATTCCGACGGGCACCTGTGGGTTAAGTCGAAGGAACTTCTCGATTGTTCAATCGCGGACACTGAGGAGCGAATTACAGACGCCGGTCTGCAGAACTCCTCCGCAAAGTATTTTCCAAAGAACGCCGTCCTCGTCGCGATGTACGGCGCCAACGTCGGGCAGCTTGGATGGTTACGGAAGCCAGCGACGCTCAACCAAGCGATTTGTGGACTTGTGGTAGATGACAAGAAGGCTGATTGGCGATTCGTGTTCTATTCGCTTCTGAAGGACCGAGGCGAACTCACGGTGCAGGCACAAGGTGCTGCGCAGCAGAACCTGAACCAGGATCTAATCAGACAGTTTGAAATCCCGATTCCTCCGCTTCCCGTGCAACAGCGGATAGCGGGCATCTTGTCGGCCTACGACGAGCTGATGGAGAACAGTCAGCGGCGCATCCAGCTTCTTGAGACGATGGCCCGCGCCCTCTACCGCGAGTGGTTCACCGAGTTTCGATTTCCAGGCCACGAGAAGCTCTCGCGCGTCGCCTCTCCCGTCGGCAACATCCCCCATGGTTGGGAGGTTGTCGCATTCACGGATATCGTAAATGTGTTGAGCGGCGGTACGCCCAAGACTAATGTTGCCGAATACTGGGGCGGTGAAATTCCATTCTTCACACCTCGGGATGTACCCGACTGCTTCTACATCCAAGACACCGCAAAGCATGTCACCGAACTAGGGCTCTCCAAATGCACGAGTGAGCTTTACCCGCCCGACACCGTTTTCATTACTGCGCGAGGCACGGTCGGGAAGGTCGCACTCCCGTCCGTACCGATGGCCATGAACCAGTCCTGCTACGCACTCCGCGGTATGCGAGGTATTCCGCAGCGTTTTCTCTTCCTGATGACGCTTCACCAAGTGGACTACCTTAAGACGAACACCGGCGGAGCGACTTTCGACACTATTGTCGTGGACACATTCCGTCGTATGACCGTAGTCAAACCATCTCCCGACATCATCGCTCGCTTCGTTGCTCACACTGACGCCATGTTTGAGCAAATCAACACGTTGCAATGCCAAGCTCAAAATCTCCGCGTGACCCGCGATCTGCTGCTTCCGCGGTTGATTGCAGGTCAGCAGGACCTGCGGACGAGCGCGTAGATCGCCGCCCCGTACGCGAAACTAGTCCCATGCTGCAAAAGATTATTTCCCTGAAGAACATTGGCCGCTTCCGCGACTGTACGGCGGCCGGCGACGTCACGCTCCGCCGGTTTACCCTCTTTTTCTCGGAGAACGGCCGCGGCAAGACGACGCTCTGCGCCATTCTCCGATCGCTGTTCACCAACACGCCGGCGCTCATCATCGGCCGCACGACGCTCGGCAGCGTCGGCGCCCCGGAGGCGCATCTTTTATTTACGGGCAACTCCGCCGTGTCGTTTCGCAATGGGGCGTGGAGCACTGCCTATCCCCACATAGCCGTCTTTGACGGCACGTACATCAGCGAGAATGTTTTTGCCGGCGATTTTGTCGATACTGATCATCGCCGCAACCTCTACCGCGTGATCATCGGCGCGCGTGGAGTCGCCTTCGCGACACGCATAACAGAGATTGACGCGCTGGTGCGATCCAAGAACGAAGAGATCCGGACAGGACGCGCCGGCCTGCAACGGCATATGCCACCAGGTATGACTGCCGAGCAGTTTGTTGCTCTGCCAGCGGATGCCGCAGTTGGCGAAAAGTTCGTCCTCAAAGAGCGGGAATTGCAGGCGGCCCAACAGGCGGCACAGCTCCAGCAGCGGCCGGGCCTCGAAAATATCACTCTGCCGCTGTTCGATCCCCGCTTCGCGCAATTGCTCGCCAAGACTCTCCCCGATATTTCTGCCGACGCCGAGCGCCGCGTGACCGCGCACATTGCTGCGCATCGCATGGAGGGGCGCGGCGAACCTTGGCTCACGCAGGGGCTTGGCTATGCGGCGGATTCCTGCCCTTTCTGCGGTCAGGCTCTCGATGGCATCGCGCTTATTCAGGCCTACAGAGACTATTTCAATCGGGAATACCTAGCACTCCGCGAGGAGGTGACCAGGCATCGCGGGGATGTCGACGACGCCTTTGGCGACCGCATGGCGGGCCTTGTTGAGCAAACACTTCTTCGCAATAACAACGCCGTCGAATTCTGGCAGGCGTATTGCCAGATCGTTGCCCCGGTGCTGGCGGAAGCGGGACGAACCGCCGACATTGCAGGAGCTTTGCGCCGCGCTGCCCAGTCCTTGCTGGACCGCAAGGCGGCGGCGCCGCTTGAAGCCGTGCCACCCGATGAAGCCTACACGCAGGCCCTCGCCAACCTGGACGCGCTCCGCGCTTCCATAGCAGCGTATAACAACGCCGTCGCTGCCGCCAATGCACTTATCTCTGCCAAGAAGCGCGAGGCGCGGGCGGCTGATGCAGCAACGATTCAGCGCGCGCTCGCTACGCTCAAGGCGCAGAAGGCCCGGCACACGCCTGACGTGCAGGCGCTTTGCGACGCAGATGCGGCGCGCCAGCGCGAGAAAAACGCGCTTGAAGAGGAAAAGAACCGCACACGGGAACAGCTCGATGCCCATACCGTGGCGGTCATTGCCCGGTATGGCGACAGCATCAACCGCTATCTCGAGCGGATCAATGCCGGATTTCGCATCACACCGCCGACGCACAACTATCGTGGCGGATCGCCGAGCACCAGCTACCAGATTGTCATCAACCAGCGTGCGGTCGATCTTGGCGACGCCACCACGCCGCTCGACCGCCCGAGCTTCCGCAATACGCTGAGTGCCGGCGACCGCAGCACGCTTGCGCTAGCGTTCTTCTTCGCCGAGCTTGAGCAAGACGCGGACCGTGCGCGAAAAACCATCGTGTTCGATGATCCGTTTACAAGCTTGGACGCGTTCCGGCGGAATCAAACTGTCCACCAGGTTTACAAGTGCGCCGACGGTTGCCTGCAAGTGGTGGTGCTGTCGCATGACCCCGGTTTCCTGAAACTTCTGTGGGACCGCATCCCGCCCGCCGACCGCAAGACGCTCCAGCTCGCGCGCGTTGGCGAGGAAAACACGACCGTCGCCGAATGGGATATTGAGAAGGCCGTACAGGCGCGATTTCGCGCCGATATCGACACCCTGCAACGCTATTTCTCTTCAACCGAAGGGGAGCCCCGTGACATCATCCAGAAGATCAGGCCGGTTCTGGAAGGCTATTGCTATAACCTGTATCCCACGCAATTCCCGGAAGGAGACGCTCTAGGTGAAATCATTGGCAAGATACGAGCGGTGGGAGCAGGGCATCCTCTCCGCGAGATTCTGGACGAGTTGGACGAGCTGAATCTGTACACCCGCCGCTACCACCACGGCGAGAACCCGAACAACGCAGCCGTTGAGCCCGTAAATGCCGGGGAGCTACAAGGTTACGTACGCCAGACCCTCCGGCTGGTAGGGTGCCTCTTGTAGTTCGCCCTCCGATGACAACCGGCGCCTACACTGAGGATCAGCTTGTCGAGCAACCCGCTATCCGGTTATTCGCAGAGCTTGGCTGGCGAACAGTCTCGGCGATGGACGAGGTATTTGGTCCAGGCGGAACGCTTGGGCGCGAAACGTCGGGTGAGGTTGTGCTGGCGCCGCGATTGCGCGCGGCGCTGGAGAAGCTGAATTCGAAGTTACCGCCAGAAGCTATCGCTAGCGCGGTGGATGAGTTGATGCGTGACCGGGGAGCAATGACGCTTGCGGGCGCGAATCGGGAGGTGTGGGGGCTGCTGAAGGACGGCGTAAAAGTGGCTGTGCCAGACCGGGAGCGGGGAGGGCTGAGGGAGGAGCGGGTGCGGGTGGTGGATTGGGAGAATCCCGCCGGGAACGATTTCCTTCTGGTCTCGCAGATAACGGTCACGGGGCAGCTCTATACGTGCCGGCCGGACCTGGTCGGGTTCGTGAACGGGGTGCCGTGGGTGGTGATCGAGTTGAAGAAGCCGGGGGTAGCGGCGCGGCAGGCGTTCGAGGAGAACCTGACGAGCTACATGCACCCGCAGAACGGCATCCCGCAGCTCTTCTGGAGCAACGCGTTCCTGATCGCCTCGAACGGCATGGACAGCCGGGCCGGGACGATCACGGCGGACTGGGAGCGATTCGGCGAGTGGAAGCGCATCGAGCGCGAGGACGAGCCGCGCCGGGTGTCGCTGGAGGTGATGCTGCGCGGCACCTGCGCGCCCGCGCGGCTGCTCGACATCGCAGAGAACTTCACGCTCTTCTCGGAGCACAAGAGCGGCCTGGTGAAGGCGCTGGCGCAGAACCACCAGTATCTCGGGGTGAACAACGCCATCGCCGCGGCGCTGGAGGCGCGGAAGAACGGCTACGGCCGCGGCGGGGTGTTCTGGCAGACGCAGGGCAGCGGCAAGAGCTTCTCGATGGTGTTCTTCGCGCAGAAGATCCTGCGCAAGGTGCCGGGCAACTGGACCTTCGTTGTGGTGACCGACCGCGTGGAGCTGGACGACCAGATCGCCAAGACCTTTAAGGCCTGCGGCGCGGTGAGCGAGGCGGAGGGCGACGCCTGCCACGCGCAGAGCGGCGCGGAGCTGCGCAGGCTGCTGGCCGAGAACCACCGCTACGTGTTCACGCTCATCCACAAGTTCCAGACGCCCGAGGTGCTGTGCGACCGGCCGGACGTGATCGTGCTCACCGACGAGGCGCACCGCAGCCAGTACGACACGCTGGCGATGAACATGCGCGCGGCGCTGCCGAAGGCGCTGTTCCTCGCCTTCACCGGCACGCCGCTGATCGCGGGCGAGGAAAGGACCAAGGACGTCTTCGGCGACTACGTCTCGATCTACGACTTCCAGCAGTCGATCGAGGACGGCGCCACGGTGCCGCTCTATTACGAGAACCGCACCCCCGAGCTGCAGCTCGTCAACCCGGACCTGAACGAAGAGGTCTACGAGCTGATCGAACAGGCGGTGCTGGACCCCGAGCAGGAGGCGCGGCTGGAGCGGGAGCTGTCGCGCCAGTACCACCTCATCACGCGCGACGACCGGCTGGACACGGTGGCGAAGGACATCGTGCGCCATTTCACCGGCCGGGGCTTCCAGGGCAAGGCGATGGTGGTGTCCATCGACAAAGCCACCGCCCTGCGCATGTACGACAAGGTAAAGAAGTACTGGCCGAAGATGGACTCGACCGACATGGCGGTGGTGGTGTCGCCGGGGCAGAACGAGATCGAGCAGATGAGGGCGCTCGGCCTAGATATCGTGCCGCACCGTAAGCGCATGAACGAGCAGCCGCTGGACGAGAAGTTCAAGGACCCGGACGGCCCGCTGCGCCTGGTGTTTCTCTGCGCAATGTGGCTGACCGGATTCGACGCGCCTAGCTGCTCGACGATCTACCTCGACAAGCCGATGCGCAACCACACGCTGATGCAGACCATCGCGCGCGCGAACCGGGTCTACCCGGGCAAGCACAGCGGGACCATCGTGGACTACGCCAACGTGTTCGCGTCGCTGGAGCGGGCGCTGGCGATCTACGCCCAGGGTCGCGGCGGCAACCTGCCTGTGAAGGACAAGAAGGCATTGGTCGAGGAACTGCGGAAAGCGGTCGCGGACATAACCGCCTTCTGCAAGGGGCGCCGCGTGGACCTCGACAAGATCGAAGGTACGTCGGCGGAGAAGTTCGAGCGGGCGCAGGCGGTGGAGGATGGGGCCAACCGGCTGCTGGCGCCGGAGCAAGTGAAGCGCGACTTCATGGCGCGGGCGCGGCTGGTGGACGCGCTCTATGGCGCGGTGAAGCCGGACCCCGTGGCGGTGGAGTTCGCGACACGCTGTGGCTCGATCCGGGCGCTCGCGGACTACATCCGCAATCGTACCGATCCGCCCGACATCTCGCATGTCATGCAGGGAATCCAGGAATTGCTCGACCGTTCAATTGGCGCCGAGCCGTTCAAGATCAAGGACAAGGCTGCGGGCTATCAGGGCATCGACCTGTCGAAGATTGATTTTGAGAAGCTGGCAAAGCGTTTCGAGAGGAAGAAGCCGACCAGCAGCGACCTGGAGCGGCTGAAGGCGGCGGTGAAGGCTCAGCTAGAGCGCATGGTGCGGCTCAACCGTACCCGCGCCGACTACCTGGAGAAGTTCGAGGCGTTGATCGAGGCCTACAACAGTGGCAGCCGGAATATCGACGAAATTTTCAAGGACCTCGTCGCGTTGTCCCGGGTGTTGACCCAGGAGCAGGATCGCCACGTGCGCGAGCACCTGAGCGAGGAGGAGCTGACGGTATTCGACATCCTGACTCGGCCTGGGCCGGAGCTTTCAGCGGAGGAGCGAGAGGAGGTCAAGAAGGTCGCGCGGCAGCTACTAGAACGTCTGAACGCCCTGCTGGTACTCGGCTGGCGCCAGAAGATCCAGGCTCGAGCGAAAATCAAGATAGAGATCGAGGAAGTCTTGGACGATGGCTTGCCTCCTTCGTATACAAAGGAACTGTTCCGCTCGAAGTCGGAAGCGCTCTTCGAGCACGTCTACGAAGCGTATCAAGGTGAAGGGCGCAGCGTTTTCGGGGCGACAGCCTAGACGGAAGCATAGGGCGCCGCTATTTGTTCTTCTTACCGTAGTTGAATCCGATTTCGTATTCTTTCTCAGGAAGTTGAGAAACATCGAGTGCCTTCTCGGCGCAGACGAGAGCTAGCCTGAGCATATTTGCTTTGACAGCGGACTCAGCGTAGTCAAGATTCTCCGCCTCCCATGGCCCCAGCTTAGCCTGCGCCGACTTGATTGCTTCTCGGCATTCAGAAATGAGCGCAAGAATGCCGTCGTGATGCCCCTCGTAATCGTCGACCACCTTGGCAATCATTGCTTCGATCTTGGCGTACTGATCGTCGTACATTCATTCCCCTTCTAGGCGCACCACCTTGTTCTTTGAACCCGCACAGGTCACTGCGTTCGCGGTGGAATGTCACCATACGCGCCAGTCAGCGATTTGCCCATATGCAGTGCCAGCGTCGTCCACTCGGGCGTTCCGACGTGGGCAACCGCTATTGGCCACTGCAGGTTTTCAATCGTCAAAGGACTCACGACCTGCTGGAATCCATAATGCGACTGTGACGCATAACGTAGTTCGCTCGCCCGCACAAGTGTGGCGGTTACCTCGTACTTTGGCGGCTGGGTTCCCGCCTTCAGCGTTAAGGCAACGAGTTGAGAGAAGTCGTTGAACATGCCGACGAAGAAGTCAGCGAGCACCGGTACAGCTGAACCCCGTAAGAGGTGCTCAGGAAATTTCCAGATTCCCGCAACAAAATGACCGTCACGATGTGCCTCAGCGGCCCAGGCCGGTTTCTCCCGGATTGGAAGGCTGGCGATGCCGTGGAACGTGGGTCTTACTGCGCACATGGCTCTGAATCCCTGCCACCAACCATCTTTCGACGGTATGCCCGCAAGAAAGCGCTTCTGCACTTCTGGATCGTCCACGTCAACAGGGCTTGCCTCCGAGTCTGGAGCTCGCCCGGCTTGAACCACGAGTGCCGGTCGGTCCGAAGCACCGTAGGTATGCAGGAACTCCGCGAGCCGAAGTCGGAACTCGGGACGGCTGTTTAGGCGAAGTGATACCAGCTTGTCGTCAAGGATGGTTGCCATGGCTCCTTCAGGAAACTTGTGCACATCCGAATCAGTGTGGATCTGTCATTTTAGGCTGCCGTATTGCTCTCTGAGCTGCCGTCGGCAAAGGGCGATCTGTTGCGATAGACTTCCACTCGGCTCTAGGTGGGTAAGTCAAGGCGATGACCGCGTGGGGGCTATAGTCGGATGGCAAAGATTTTCTTTTCCTACTCCCACGACGACGAGCAGTACCGCGACCAACTCGAGAAGCATCTGGCGTCTCTAAAGCATCAAGGGCTAATCGACTCATGGCATGACCGTCGTATCCTTGCCGGTGCCGAAGTTGATCAGGAGATAGATCAGCAACTTGAGCAAGCGGATGTCATCCTGCTCCTGATCAGCGCCAGTTTCCTCGCCTCCCGCTACTGCTACGGCATTGAAATGCACCGCGCCATGGAACGTCACGCCGCAGGCGAAGCAACGGTCATACCGGTTATAGTGCGGCCGTGTCACTGGCAATCATCGCCGTTCGGCTCGCTGCTTGCTGTGCCCCGTGACGGCAAACCCATAACGACATGGGCGAACTTCGACGAAGCGTATACGGAAGTAGCACAACAAGTCCGCAGGGTGGTGGAGCCCGGAGGATCTCGTAATGTGGCGCCCGCACTTCGATCGGATAGTGCGCGAGAACAGGCGGCGGCACCCGCAGTACTGCGACTCCCCAGGTCGAGCAATTTACGATTGCGCAAGGACTTTACCGAGGCGGAAAAGGACAAGTTTCTGCACGAAGCTTTCGAATCCATCGCTGAATTTTTCGACGGATCTCTTCAGGAGCTTCAGTCGCGTCACCCCGATACTGAATGTCGCTTCCGCCGTATCGATGCAAATACCTTTACAGCAACGATCTACCGCGGCGGAAAGAGGCAAGCTGAATGCGCCATCAATCTGGGCGGAGGATTTCGAGATCGGGGCATCACATACTCTACGGACGCATCATCTCGGGGCAGCAGCTTCAACGAGCAATTGTCGGTTCACCACGATGACCAAGCCCTCTTCTTGAAACCGCTGGGAATGTCGTTCCGCGGTGCAACAGACACTAAGCTCTCAGTAGAGCAAGCAGCGGAGCACCTATGGGGAATGCTCATTTCCTCTCTGCAATAGCGCTCACGGTAGAAGCGATGGACGTGACGCTCTCGGAACTCGCGATCGAGATGTTCTTCCCCGCCGACCAGGCGACAGCGGAGGCGGTAAGGCGCTCAGCCGGGTAAAGCGTCGTCCCCGCAGGGCTCACCCGTCGGCGCCCAACGCCTCCGCCGTCCAATTCGCCCAGCCAAGGAGCGAGCTGTCCCCGTCGAACGGCCCGACGAGCTGGATGCCGAGCGGCAGGCCGTGCGCCCCTTTGCCGTGCGGCACGGTGACGCAGGGAACGCCCAACAGAGTCCAGGCGCGGTTGAAGACCGGGTCGCCGGTGCTCTCGTGCGAGCGCGAGGCTTCGCTCGGCGCGCTGGGCGTGAGCAGGAAATCCACGTCGCGCATTCTGTCCGCCAGGGCGCGGCGGCACTGGCGCGCGGTCTCGCGCACGGCGTCGTAGTCGGCGCGCGTCACCTGCCACCCCTCGTCGAGGCGCGGCTTCAGGCTCTTGCTGATCTGGTCGGGAAAGGAAGCCAAACCGTATTTTGGGTAGTGGCATGTGCCATGCAAACGACCTCATGCTTCCGCCAATTTTGTTTCACGCTTGACCGTTGCTCCGTCAATTGGCTTCAGGCTAGGAGCGCCCGGTTTACCTCCACCGGTTCCGCCATCCGGTCCAAACTTCTTGTCCTCGCCTATGCGCTCATAGACCTCGGAGTTGATGTTCAGCGGCGGCATTGCAAGGGCGCCGATTTTGATCGTCGCAACCAGTAGAAACCGCGCGCCGCCTTCCTTTTCAATCCAGCCCAGGGCTTTGTTAACGGTGGCCATATCTGTGTCGAGATCCATGAAACGCAAGTAACGATTGCATACCTGGTGGCTGAGCGGTATGACGTGATCATGCAGACGTTGATCTGTTGCCCGAACACGAAGGGCGGTCACCGTCTGTAGCGTGCAGGCATGTGAACTCAGATTTGCGTAGCTGTTGATTTCCTCGGAGGCTGAAAACTGCTGGAACGCGACGTTGTCCCCATAACCTCGAATTTCGCTGCTGTTGTACAGGAGTAACATCGAGTATCGGGTTGTGTTGCTTATGCGCTCGAGCTGTGACCAGTCGATGGCTTCGTAGCGGCCGCTCTTGGGGTAAGCCACTTTTGCCTCGAGAAATCCGACACCCGAGAGCGGGTCTTCACCGTCCTGCTTAGCGTAGCGCACCAAAACAGCGATATCGCCATGGTGACGTTCCAGCGCCCCCTTCTGCTTGAATGCATCCCAACTGATGGATATGGGAGTGCCGAGCCCCTCGATGTTTCTGTTCCTTAGACGCGATTGGAGGGCCTCGCAAATGCTGTAGCTGATGTGATTCTCATCCCAGCCCCTCAATGACTTGAAGACCGCTTCGATGCAATCGTCGACTGCCTTTATGTATTCTCTGAAGTGCATCGTCAGCCTCCTAAAATCAGGATGAGCCACTTGCGTAAGGTAGGAGTGGCGCCGCGTCTCGCTGGAACGCGGTCGCGCGGATAGATCCTATATCGAGCGCGCTTCGATGGAAGCAACGAGGTCAGTCACTTCTTATCTCGGCGTCCGATTTGACCTTGTCTTGCTGTAAGCAATACCGGCGCATGGTTGCCCATTGTCCACGGTTGCCGAGCGCGCATACTTCAACCGCCAATGGTCATCGTGAGAGGGGGGGCGCATGTCTAGCGATGGGATTCAGAACGCGACAAATACGACGTCACCGCAATTTTGCGACATCGTAATGAAGGGCGGGATCACGAGTGGAATCATCTATCCCAAACTTGTCTCGGCGTTGGCAGGCTCCTACACGTTCAAGAACATTGGAGGCACGTCGGCGGGGGCGATCGCTGCCGCGGCGACGGCGGCAGCACAACTGGCCAGGCTCGCAGACCCCAAGTCTCCCGCATTCGACCGACTCGCGGATTTGCCTGATGTGCTTTCGAAGCCATTGGGCTCGAAGGGCTCTCGCCTGCTGAACCTGTTCGAACCGACGCCCGACAATCGCCCGTTCTTCAAGGCGCTCATCGCTGCAATCAGCCGCAAGAGCCCATTCGCGCGACTGCTCGCGGGGTATCTGTCACTGCTTCGATCATTCTGGATCACGGGCATCCTGGGGATGGTGCCGGGTGCGATTCTCCTGCTCGCGACTCTTTCAGTGCCCAGCGTGTGGTACCGGTGGCCATCGATCTTCTTTTCCACAGCAGTGCTCGTTGCGGGCATGGTCGCGCTCGTCGTGCTTCGAGCAGCGGCAAAACTGGGCCGGACGCTTCCGGGAAACCACTTCGGGCTCAGCACGGGGATGTCATCCACAGTCAAGGTCGCGGCGGACGGGAGCGCGCCCGAGCCGACGGCGCTGACGCCCTGGTTCCACCGCTATTTGAACGGGCTGGCCGGATTGCCGGCCTCGCGCCCCGTGACTTTCGGCGACCTGTGGGTGGGCAGGCAACTGGGCGCGGCCGATGCCACTCCCGAAAGATCTAAGGCAGTGATCGGGCTGGAGATCATGACGACCTGCGTGACGCAGGGCCGTCCCTACAAGCTGCCCTTCGAGACGGGCATCTTTTTCTATCGTCCTAGCGAGTTCGCGAGACTTTTCCCAGAGGAGATCATGAAATGGATGGTCGATCACAGTCCCTTGCGCGATCCCGGCGATCCCGTTATCGGCGAAGAAGGACTGCGCCGGCTCCCGCCCCCCGACAAATTCCCTGTCGTGGTCGCGGTTCGCCTCAGCCTGAGCTTCCCCCTGCTAATCTCGGCTGTTCCCTTGTATGCAGTCGATTGGACGAGAGTACACAACCAGAAGGTACGCGAGAAGAATGCAGATAGAAGGCGAGAGGTCGCCGAGATCGACAAGACATTGGAAACGCGCAAAGGGGATGGGCAGCCCGATACGGAAGCCGGGACACAGTCCTTGCTCCAGCAGCGTGCGGCGATTGTCGATGCAGCGGAAAAATACGACCCCGTACTTTGTCTGTTTTCCGACGGCGGCGTATGCAGCAATTTTCCGCTGCATATGTTCGACTCCCCATTGCCCCTCTGGCCCACGTTCGGCGTCAATCTGAAACCGTTCCATCCCGACCATCCCAACGAGCGCGCCTGGCTGCCGGAGGCTCAGGGGGCGGGAATCCTGTCGCATATCCACGCGCCGGAGGGAAGGACAGGGTTGGGCGCCATCGTCGAGTTTGTCTGGTCCATTGTGGCTACGATGCAGAACTGGCGGGACAATCTGCTCGCGTCCACGCCCGGTTACCGGGACCGGATCGTGCATATTAGCCATGGAGCCGAGGAAGGGGGGCTGAACCTCAATATGGCGGAAGCGCTTATTACGGAGATGGCGTCAAGCGGTCGGAAGGCCGCAAAACTGCTGTACGACAAGTTCGCTGGGGCCGGATCCTCCGGCTGGGACGAACACCGGGTCACGCGCATGCGCTCGCTTTTGGGGCTGCTCGAGGACAAGCTGAATGACGTCGCCAAGAGCTATCCGGGCGGCGGGAGCCCGACCTATCAGGAGCTGATCGCTCGGCCTTCCGGAAGGCCTCCGGACAATTATCGATTCCGATCGGGGGCGCAAATGGGCCTGGCCAAATTCGTGCTTGACGAGCTCAAGAAGATCGCCGATGGCATTGCGGCGAGCGGAAAGAACCTGGCCGACGGTCAGCCAAAACCGGTACCGGAGCTTCGAATAACTCCGCGCTTCTAGCGGGCGCGGCCGGCAATCATCCAGGGCGCCGCCTGTTTCTCTCCATGAGATTGAGCGCATCGATTTTCTACGGCCTGCATCGCCCCTCGGAGTGCGAGTTGCGGCTCTATTTGAGGGCGAAAGGGGTAGAGGAGGCAAAGGAAAGCCCCTATGAGGAAGTGCTCTTGCAGCTGGGGCAAAGGTACGAGAGCGAGCACCTGCGATCGATCGGCGCCTATGCCGATGTGAGCGAAGGTACAGAAGAGGAACGCGTACAGCGGACCATAGAACTGGTCAGGAGCGGGGCTCCAGCGGTATACCAGCCTGCTTTCCGGATTTCGGTTTCGATCGGCGGACAGTCTCTCGTCCTCACCGGAGAGCCCGATCTGCTGATCAAGGAAGACGGAGGATATCGCGTCAGGGACGTTAAGATTTCCAGGCGAATCACGGAGCAAGACCACCCGGAGATTCTGCTGCAGCTCGGCATGTACGGATGGCTGTTCGAGCAGACTTTCAAGCAGAATCCGATGCGCCTGGAGGTGCTTTCAGGAGCCGGAATACTTGAGGAGGTTCCATCGGCCGCTGTGGCGCGCGCCATTGGCGAACTGGAACGCATCGCGATTATGCTGACAGGCAAAGCGGACCCCGTAAGTCCGGTCGGCTGGACCAAGTGCGGCGGCTGCGGCTTCAAGGAGCGTTGCTGGAACTCAGCCGTCCGGAACAAAGATGTTGCGACTGTCCCTGGGGTGGATGAGGGGCTTGCCAGGGCGCTTTACGGAGAGGGGATAACCACGATCGAGGGCCTGCTCAGCCATTTCGACGAAAGTACGCTCGCCGGCTACCAAAGACCTTGGGGCGCCCGCATGCAGAAGGTGGGAAAGGCGGCGGGGAAGATACTTCGTCTGGCGAGAGTCATTGCAGACGGCAAAGAACGGGTACTCGCAACGCCGGCGATACCTGCCGCGGACAACTACGTAATGTTCGATTTGGAGGGATTGCCGCCCCAGCTGGACGAACTTGACAAGATATATCTGTGGGGGATTCAGGTCTTCGGTGCGCGGCCGAGCGAATATCTCGGGAAGATCGCAATGATCGGGCCAAATGGAGACCGGGAAGGATGGGAAGCTTTTCTCGAGAGCGCCCAGTCGGTTTTCGACAACTACGGCGATGTGCCGTACGTACACTGGTCTCACTATGAGAAGACGAAGCTGAATGCATATATTGAGCGTTATGGTGACAGGGATGGGATTGCGCAGAGAGTGAATCGCAGCCTCCTCGATTTGCTTCGGGTCACCCAGAACGCCATTGAACTACCGCTGCCGAGCTACAGCCTGAAGGTCATTGAGCAGTACATCGGATTCAAGAGGTCGCAGTCAGAATATGGAGGAGACTGGGCCATGGCGGCTTTTGTCCATGCCACCGAGGCGGAAGATGAGGGCAAGCGCCGTGAACTGCTCGAGAGCATCCTGACATACAACCGGGAAGATCTGGAAGCAACCTGGGCAGTGCTCAGATGGCTCAAGAGCAAACAGGCGAGTTGAACTGTTGGCGCGGGGTGTGGCCGGGCGGGAGAGTTGCGGGCGACGCTACCATAATCCGCCTCAGCAGTTAGACTCGTTAAGAAGCTGGCCGCGGCCAGCTTTTTGATTTCTGGGACCCGCCAAGTGATCGTCGCTTCCGGCATCGCCATGCAGTTCGGGGCCGAGCCCCTGTTCTCCGACGTCTCCGTGAAATTCGGCGGCGGGTACCGCTATGGCCTGATCGGCGCCAACGGCAGCGGCAATTCCACGATCATGAAGACCCTGCGTGGCGAGCACGAGCCCGCCGTCGCCTAGCCCGGCTCTCTCGCAATCCGCAGAAACTCCCGCCTTGTCTTCGGCCCCCAAGTCCTGAAATGCGGCTCCGGCCGCTCCTGGTACGCCAACTTCGCCCGCCCCACCCTGTCCCGCGCAGCGAACTTCTTCACCTCCGCCGCGCTCACCCCGTACACCTGCGCCGCGTTCAGCCCGAACACCTTCGCGCGCAGCGCCGGCGTGATCTGCGGGTAGCCATGCTTCTCCCGTAGCTCCGCCGAAATCTGGAAGGTGCGGAAGGCCTGGATCTGGTCCTGCGGCGAGCCGTACCAGATGGAATCGGTGCCCCATAAAACGTTGTCCTCGCCGCAGTAGCGAAAGAGTTTCCCCATCGCATGCGCCGCCTGCTCCGGGTCGCGCATGAGGAACCTCCAGGTGCTGCCCAGCTCCGCATAGACGTTGGACCCCGGCTTCACGCCGCTCTCATCAAGCGACCGGATCAGGGTGTCGACGCCGTCGCGCTTCGCAGAAGGGTCGTAAGCCTGCTCGCGAACAGAAGTGACGAAGCCCGAGTGGTAGATGAGGAATTTGACGTCGGGAAAGCGCTTCGCGATGGGGCCGATGTCGCCGCACTGGCTGTGTTCGTACGACCGCGGCCCGAAGGGCAGTCCCTTGTGGATGCAGATCACCTTCACGCCGAGCGCACGCGCCTTCTCCACGAAACGCACCCCGACGTCGTCGGTGAGGAAGAAGCCCCGCCCGCCGGGCCCGTACTGGGTATAGGTCTTCCACGCCGACACGCCCCAGCGCCCCGCGAGCTCGTCCATGCCCTCCAGGTCGCCCGGCTGGTTGGGATTCACCCGCCCGTGCAGCAGCAGCCGGTGGGTGCCCTCCAGTTTTTCCACGATGCGCCGCACGGCATCGGCCGCCTGGATGGTCACCGGTTCCGAATCGCGCCGCGACGGCACGAAGGACAGCACCATCATGTCGGTGTCGGAGTCGAGGAACACGTCCTTCACGAATACGTCCGGCCCCTTTGCGTTGCCCTTGGGCGTGTCGATGAAGTGGCCCTGCACATCGAAGATGAATTCGCCCTCGCCCGCCACCGAGCGCGCGGCGAGCGGCTCGAGGGCGGCTTCCGCCGACAGCTCGAAGAACCCGCCCGTGCGCCCCGCGGCGGCGTTCGCGACATTGAAAGAGAGCAGGGTGGAGGCCGCGCCGCAGACAGAGACGAGGAAGCGGCGCTTGGAGAGATTCAGGCGTCTGGCGTTGCGCTCCGCACTGGCGTGCGCGAGGCGGTTCGCCTCGCGGTTGGCGCTCGACAGAGGCACCGGCACGAACTCCCCGTTGGAAGTCGTGTCCAGCTTGACCGGCAGGCGCCGGCCCTCGGGATCGACGGCGGACCGCATGTGGAAAGTATAGTCAACGAAACGGGGGCCGCGGCGTTACCCGGGCATGCGCTCCAACCGCCGGTGCTAGACTGGCCATGCTCCATTCGAGGCCCATGCCGAAGCCCTTCGCGCTCAACCAAGCCCAGCAGCGCCGCCTGGAAAAGCTCGCCCGCGAGGCGGGACGCCCGGCGGCGGAGACGCTGCGGTTCGTGCTGCGCG
>Ga0326597_10004480_pt1 | contig 19664 bp, 2 predicted proteins | sample RVTome_12_FD_203789 | JGI IMG/M metagenome (GOLD analysis project Ga0326597, IMG submission 203789) | Soil microbial communities from uranium-contaminated site in the Upper Colorado River Basin, Wyoming, United States - RVT100D185 | ecosystem: Environmental > Terrestrial > Soil > Contaminated >... | reverse complement strand
TCCGTTGCCAGAATCCACAAAATTGGAGTTGAGTGGATTATTTGCTACCGTTAATGTCAAAGGTGTGCCATCCGGATCAGTTGCGTGAACCCTGAATGTTAGATTTGAACCTTCCGCCACGCTCTTGGAACGGATTGAATCTAAAACTGGTGCTTGATTAGTGTTGGTAACAGTAATAACCACTACTTCAGTATCCAGCAAACTTCCGTCGCTGGCTCTGAAAGTAACATTATATACACCTGCTTGAGTAAAGTTAGGATTGAAACTAAATGAACCTGCTCCGTTGCCGCTGTCAAAAAATGTAGCATTAGTGGGAACATTAGCGGCGGTCAAAGTCAACGGTGTTCCGTCCGGCTCGGTGGCGTGTACTCTGAAGGTCAAGTTAGAGTTTTCAGCCACGGTCTTGGCTCCGATGGAATCTAAAACCGGGGCCCGATTGACATTGTTGACTGTAATAACTACAATCTCACTATCCACCAGAGAGCCGTCTGTGGCTCTGAAAGTCACATTATACACTCCGGCTTGCGTAAAATTGGGACTGAAGGTAAACGAACCGGAACCGTTCCCGGAATCCACAAATATTGCATTGGTAGAAACTCCGGAAGCAGTCAAGGTCGGCACCGAACCGTCCGGGTCCGAAGCATGCACTCTGAAGGTTAAAGTGGAATTCTCAAAAATTGTTTTTGGTCCAATGGAATCTAAAACCGGAGCCCGGTTGGTACCGGTCACGGTAATTGAAACCACTTCGGTATCCAAAATCGAACCGTCACTGGCTCTGAAAGTCACATTGTAAACTCCCCCTTGAGTAAAGTCAGGAGTAAAGGTAAAGGAGCCAGCACCATTACCGGAATCAGTAAAGGAAGAATTAATCGGCACATTGGCCGCGGTCAAAACCGGAGTGGTTCCATCCGCATCGGTGGCATGCACCCTGAAGGTCAAAGTGGTATTCTCCGCTACCGTCTTGGCTCCGATAGGATCTAAAACCGGAGCTTGATTGACATTGAACACCGTAATCTGAACCACTTCCGAATCTAATAATCCTCCATCACTAACTCTGAAAGTGACATTATATACTCCGGCTTGGGTAAAGTCCGGGTTGAAGCTGAATGACCCGGCTCCATTACCGCTGTCCACCAGGTTTGAATTCAGCGGATTATTGGCTACAGTGAAAGTCAAAGGTGTTCCGTCTGCATCAGTAGCGTGCACTCTGAAGGTTAAATTTGAACCTTCGTTCACGTTTTTAGAACCAATCGGATCTAACACCGGAGCACGATTGGTATTGGTCACTGTGATGGCCACAACTTCGGTATCCAATAAACTTCCGTCACTGGCTCTGAAGGTTACGTTATATACTCCGGCTTGAGTGAAATTAGGATTGAAGCTAAAAGACCCGGCTCCATTCCCGGAATCTATAAAAGTCGAGTTGAGCGGATTATTGGCCACTGTCAATGTCAAAGGTGTTCCATCTGCATCGGTGGCGTGAACCCTAAAGGTTAAATTGGAATTTTCCGCTACGCTCTTTGCTCCGATTGAATCTAACACCGGCGCTCTATTTGTGTTGGTGACCGTGATTGCTACTACTTCACTATCCACTAAAGAACCATCTGAGGCTTTGAAAGTTACATTATACATTCCAGCTTGAGCAAAGCCGGGATTGAAAGTAAATGAACCGGCCCCGTTACCGGAATCCACAAAATTGGAGTTGAGCGGGTTATTGGCTACTGTCAATGTCAAAGGTGTTCCATCTGCATCGGTGGCATGAACCCTGAAAGTCAAGTTAGAATTTTCCGCTACTGTCTTGGCTCCTATTGAATCAAGTACTGGCGCTCTATTAGTATTAGTTACTGTGATGGCCACTACTTCGCTGTCAACCAAAAGACCATCGCTGGCCTTGAAGGTAACATTGTACACTCCGGCTTGGGTGAAACTGGGATTGAAGGTAAACGAACCTGCACCGTTCCCACTGTCTACAAAATTAGAATTCAGTGGATTATTTGTTACTGTTAATGTCAAGGGTGTGCCATCCGGATCAGTTGCGTGAACTCTAAATGTCAGATTTGAACCTTCGGCCACTGTCTTGGAGCGAATGGAGTCCAGCACCGGAGGCAGATTAGTGCCTGTGACAGTAATGGTGACAATTTCACTGTCCAGTAAACTGCCGTCACTGGCTCTGAAAGTAACATTATAAGCACCGGCCTGGGTAAAGTTGGGGTTGAAGGTAAACGACCCCGCTCCATTACCGGAGTCCACAAAATTGGAATTGGCCGGTGTGTTTACCGCAGTCAAAGCCAAAGGAGTTCCGTCCGCATCGGTGGCATGCACCCTGAAAGTTAAATTCGAACCCTCGGCTACTGTTTTAGCACCAATCGAATCTAAGACTGGCGCTCGGTTCGTATTGGTGACTGTGATGGAAACCACTTCTGTGTCAAGCAAGCTTCCATCTGAAGCCCTGAAAGTCACATTATAAACTCCGGCTTGGGTAAAACTGGGATTAAAGCTAAATGAACCGGCTCCATTTCCGGAGTCAAAGAATGTCGCATTGGTGGGAACTCCGGAAACAGTCAAAGTTAAGGGGGTGGCATCCGCATCAGTAGCGTGAACCCTGAAGGTTAAATTGGATCCCTCGGCGACTGTCCTCGCCCCTATTGAATCTAAAATAGGTGCCCGGTTGGAATTGTTTACTGTAATAGTCACTGCTTCGGTATCCAACAAACTGCCGTCGCTGGCTCTGAAAGTCACATTATACACTCCGGCTTGCGTAAAGTTAGGACTGAAACTAAAGGAACCGGAGCCGTTCCCGGAATCCACAAAGATCGCATTGGCAGGAACTCCGGAAGCAGTCAAAACCGGAACCGAACCATCCGGATCTGAAGCATGCACCCTGAAGGTCAAAGTCGAATTCTCAAAAATTGTTTTTGGTCCAATGGAATCTAAAACCGGAGCACGGTTGGTGCCGGTCACGGTAATTGAAACTACTTCGGTATCCAAAATTGAGCCGTCTGAAGCCCTGAAAGTGACATTATAAACTCCGGATTGAGTAAAATCAGGGCTAAAGGTGAATGAACCGGAACCGTTGCCGGAATCAAAGAAATTAGCATTTATCGGCACATTGGCCGCGGTCAAGACCGGAATGGTTCCGTCCGCATCGGTGGCGTGCACTCTGAAGGTCAAAGTGGTATTCTCCGCTACGGTCTTGGCTCCGATAGGATCTAAGACCGGGGCCTGGTTGACATTGAAGACTGTAATCTGAACCACTTCCGAATCTAATAAGGTCCCATCGCTTACTCTGAAAGTTACATTGTATACTCCGGCTTGAGCAAAGCTGGGATTGAATGTAAAAGAACCGAAACCGTTACCAGAATCCACCAAGTTAGAATTCAGCGGATTATTGGCTACGGTAAAAGTCAAAGGGGTTCCATCTGGGTCGGTGGCATGTATTCCAAAGATTAAAATCGACCCCTCATTCACAATCTTGGAACCTATCGGATCTAAGTCCGGAGGACGATTGGTGTTGGTCACCGTTATTGCCACAACTTCGGTATCCAGCAAACTTCCGTCACTGGCTCGGAAGGTTACATTATATACTCCGGCTTGAGTGAAGTTAGGATTGAAACTGAACGACCCGGCCCCATTACCTGAATCTATAAAAGTTGAGTTGAGCGGACTATTGGCTACTGTCAATGTCAAAGGGGTTCCGTCTGCATCGGTAGCGTGAACTCTGAAGGTTAAATTAGAATTTTCCGCTACGCTCTTCGGTCCAATAGAATCTAAAACTGGAGCCCTATTAGCATTAGTCACCGTGATGGCTACAACTTCAGTATCTAACAAACTTCCATCACTGGCTCTGAAGGTTACATTATAAACTCCGGCTTGAGCAAAGCTGGGATTGAAGGTAAATGAACCGGCCCCGTTGCCGGAATCAAAGAAAGTAGCATTGGTGGGAACATTGGCAGCGGTCAAAGTTATAGGTGTCCCGTCAGGTTCCGTGGCATGCACTCTGAATATCAGGTTAGAATTTTCAGCTACGCTCTTCGGTCCGATGGAATCTAAAACCGGTGCTCTATTAGTATTGGTTACAGTGATGGCCACGACCTCGCTGTCAACCAAAAGCCCATCACTGACCTTGAAGGTTACATTATACACACCGGCTTGGGTAAAGTTAGGATTGAAAGTAAATGACCCGGCTCCGTTCCCTGAATCCACAAAATTGGAATTGGCCGGTGTGTTTACCGCACTCAAAGTCAAAGGTGTTCCGTCCGCATCGGTGGCATGCACTCTGAAGGTTAAATTGGAACCTTCCGCCACTGTCTTTGCACCAATTGAATCTAAGACTGGAGCACGATTAGTATTGGTTACGGTAATTGCCACTACTTCCGTATCTAACAAATTTCCATCGCTGGCTCTGAAAGTTACATTATACACTCCGGCTTGATTGAAATCAGGATTGAAAGTAAAGGAACCAGAACCGTTCCCTGAATCCACGAAATTGGAGTTGAGCGGATTATTGGCAATTGTCAAAGTTAAGGGTGTTCCATCCGGGTCTGTGGCATGCACTCGGAATGTAAGATTGGAATTTTCCGCCACGGTCTTGGAACCAATCGGGTCTAAAACCGGAGCACGGTTGGTATTATTCACTGTTATGGCTACTACTTCAGAATCCAGCAAACTTCCGTCGCTGGCCCTGAAAGTTATATTATATACTCCGGATTGATTGAAATCAGGATTGAAGGTAAAGGAACCCGCTCCGTTACCCGAATCCACAAAATTGGCGTTAGTCGGAACTCCGCTGGCGGTCAAGAGCGGCACCGAACCATCCGGGTCCGAAGCGTGCACTCTGAAGGTTAAATTAGAATTCTCAAAGATTGTTTTTGGACCAATCGAATCCAGAACCGGTGCCCGGTTGGTACCTGTCACGGAAATTGAAACCACTTCGGTATCCAGAATCGAACCATCCGAAGCTCTGAAAGTAACATTATACACTCCGGCCTGGGTAAAGTTGGGACTGAAAGTAAACGCTCCGGATCCGTTACCGGAATCAATGAATGAAGCATTAATCGGCACATTGGCGGCCGTTAAAAACGGCGTAGTTCCATCCGGATCTGTGGCGTGCACTCTGAAGGTCAAAGTAGAATTTTCCGCCACGGTCTTGTCTCCAATCGGATCTAACAGCGGGGCTTGATTGACATTGAAAACCGTAATCTGAACAATCTCTGTATCACCCAAACTTCCATCGCTTACTCTGAAGGATACATTATATACTCCGGCTTGAGTAAAGTCCGGGTTGAAACTGAACGAACCGGCTCCATTACCGCTGTCCACCAGACTGGAATTCAGGGGATTATTGACAACCGTAAAGGTCAAAGGTGTTCCATCCGGATCGGTAGCGTGAATTCTGAAGGTTAAATTGGAACCTTCGTTGACATTCTTGGAACCAATCGGATCTAACACCGGAGCCCGGTTGGTGTTGGTGACTGTGATGGACACAACTTCGGTATCCAACAAGCTACCATCACTAACCCTGAAAGTTACATTATAAACTCCTGCCTGAGTAAAGTTTGGATTAAAGTTGAATGACCCGGCTCCGTTGCCCGAATCCACAAAATTGGAGTTGAGGGGATTATTAGTCACGGTTAAAGTTAGGGGTGTACCATCCGGGTCGGTGGCATGTACTCTAAAGGTCAAACTAGAATTCTCCGCAACTGTCTTTGGACCTATCGAATCTAAAACCGGTGCACGATTAGAATTGGTTACGGTAATTGCGACGACTTCAGTATCCAACAAGCTACCATCACTGGCTCTGAAAGTTACATTATAAACTCCGGCTTGGATAAAGTTGGGGTTGAAGGTAAATGATCCAGCACCGTTGCCGCTGTCAAAAAATGTAGCGTTAGTCGGTACATTTGCTGCAGTTAAAGTCAACGGAGTTCCGTCTGCATCGGTAGCATGAACTCTGAAAGTTAAATTGGAATTTTCAGCTACGCTCTTCGGTCCGATGGAATCCAATACCGGTGCCCTATTTGTATTTGTCACTGTGATGGCCACTACTTCTGTATCCAGCAAACTGCCGTCAGAAGCCCTGAAGGTTACATTATAAACACCTTCTTGAGTGAAGTTCGGATTAAAATTAAATGATCCGGCTCCATTGCCGCTGTCAAAAAATGTAGCATTGAGTGGAACATTGGCCGCTGTTAACGCTGGGGTGGTGCCATCAGCATCGCTGGCATGCACTCTAAAGGTTAAATTGGAACCTTCCGCAACGGTTTTGGCTCCGATGGAATCCAAAACTGGGGCCTGATTGACGCTGGTGACTGTTATCTGGACCACTTCGGAATCAAGCAAAGCCCCATCCGAAGCCCGGAAAGTAACATTGTAAACTCCGGCCTGGGTAAAGCTGGGATTGAAGGTAAATGAACCAGAGCCATTTCCACTGTCAAACAACGAGGCGTTAGCCGGAACATTGGCAGCCGTGAAAGTTATGGTATTCCCGTCCGGGTCTGTGGCATGAATTCTGAAAGTCAGATTAGCACCTTCTGCCACTGTCTTAGAACGGATGGAATCTAACACCGGTGGAAGGTTGGTTTCTGTTACAGTAATCTGCACTATTTCACTGTCCGACAAAACTCCGTCACTGGCTTTGAATGTAACGCTGTAAACCCCGGACTGGGTAAAATCGGGATTGAAGCTAAATGACCCGGCACCGTTACCTGAATCAAAAAAGGTGGCGTTGGTCGGTACACTTGCGGCTGTCAAAGTCGGTGTAGTCCCATCCGGATCTGTGGCGTGCACTCTGAAGGTCAAATTACCATTTTCAGTCACACTTTTCGCTCTGATAGAATCCAATACCGGTGCCTGATTTCCCACATCCGTGACCGTGATTTGAACTATTTCACTGTCGGATAAGCTGGCATCCGCCGCTTTGAAGGTGACATTGTAAACACCGGCTTGGGCAAAGTTGGGTGTAAAACTAAATGAACCCGCTCCATTCCCTGAATCAATAAAAGTGGAATTACTTGGTTTATTAATGGAAGTTAAAACCAAGACGTCCAAATCCGGATCCGTGGCATGCACTCTGAAAGTCAAAGTCGCTCCCTCAGCCACTGTTTTAGAGCGAATGGAATCTAAGACCGGAGCCCGGTTGGTATTGTTTACGGTTATCTGGACAATTTCGCTGTCTGCCAAGCCTCCTGCATCCAGTGTCTTGAAAGTCACGTTATAGACGCCCGCTTGGGCGAAGCTGGGATTAAAACTGAATGACCCGGCTCCGTTGCCGGAATCCACAAAAGTGGCATTAGCCGGCATATTCTTCCCCTGCAAAGCCGGCACGGTTCCGTCCGGGTCAGTGGCATGCACCCTGAAAGTTAAGTTAGAATTTTCAGCTACTGATTTAGGTCCTATAGAATCCAAAACCGGTGGCTGATTTCCGGCTTCCAAAACCGTAATCTGGACAAGTTCACTGTCTGCCAAACTGCCATCGCTGGCTATGAAAGTAACATTATATACTCCGGCTTGGGTAAAACTGGGGGTAAAGTTAAATGAGCCCGACCCATTGGCATTGTCAAGGAACGATGAATTCAAGGGTAAATTCACAGCCAAAAGGGAGGGAATATTTCCATCCGGGTCTGTGCCGGTGACGGAGAAAGCTAACGTGCTTCCTTCTACCACCACTCTATTGCCGATGCTGTTCAATACCGGAGGTCGGTTGACATTGGTAACTGTTATTTGCACTACCTCGCTGTCTAGAAGACTACCATCACTGGCTCGGAAAGTTACATTATATACTCCGGCTTGAGCAAAGCTCGGATTGAAAGTAAATGAACCGGCTCCATTCCCGGAATCAAAGAAAGTGGCATTGGTGGGAACGTTGGCCGCTGTAAGAGTTAAGGGAGTCAAATCCACATCCGAGGCATGCACTCTGAAAGTCAAGTTCGAATTTTCAGCCACTGTTTTCGCTCTGATTGAGTCTAACACCGGGGCTTGATTTCCGGCTTCAATAACTGTTATCTGAACCACTTCAGTATCTAATAAACTTCCGTCGCTGGCTCGGAAGGTAACATTGTAGACTCCGGCCTGCACAAAGCTGGGGTTGAAGGTAAAAGACCCGGCACCATTTCCACTGTCAAAAAACGAGGCGTTGGTCGGAACATTAGCGGCAGTTAAAGTCGGAATAGTTCCATCAAAATCACTGGCATGCACTCTGAAGGTTAAATTATTCCCTTCCACTACACTCTTAGAGCCAATCGGGTCTAACACCGGAGCCACATTTGTATTGTTAACTGTAATGGTCACGACTTCAGTATCTAACAGACTTCCGTCTGAAACTCGGAAAGTTACATTATAAACCCCGGCTTGAGCAAAGTTAGGATTGAAAGTAAATGACCCGGCTCCGTTGCCACTGTCAAAAAAGATAGCATTGGTAGGTACATTTGCGGCAGTTAAAGTCAGCGGTGTTGCATCCGGATCGGTACCGTGCACTCGGAAAGTTAAATTGGCACCCTCGGCCACGGTTTTTGAGCCTATCGAATCTAATACTGGAGACCTATTAGTATTGGTAACTGTGATAGCCACTACTTCAGTATCTAATAAACTCCCGTCACTGGCTCTGAAGGTTACATTATATACTCCTGATTGTGTGAAACTCGGGTTGAAACTAAATGAACCGGCTCCGTTGCCTGAATCTACAAAATTGGAGTTGAGCGGATTATTGGCTACCGTCAATGTCAAAGGTGTACCGTCCGGGTCTGTGGCATGGACTCTGAAAGTTAAATTGGAATTCTCCGCCACTGCCTTAGGTCCGATGGGATCTAAAACCGGAGCACGGTTGGTATTAGTCACAGTGATAGCCACAACTTCAGTATCTAGCAAACTACCATCCGAAACTCTGAAGGTTACGTTATAAACTCCCGCTTGCGTGAAACTCGGGTTGAAACTAAACGAACCGGCACCGTTGCCACTGTCGAAAAAGGTAGCATTGGTCGGAACATTGGCTGCCGTTAAAGTCAGCGGTGTTCCATCCGGATCAGTCCCATGCACCCTTAAAGTCAAATTGGAATTCTCCGCTACGGTCTTCGAGCCAATCGAATCTAAAACCGGTGGTAAGTTAACATTGGTCACGGTGATGGCTACTACTTCAGTATCTAACAAACTTCCATCACTGACTCTGAAAGTAACGTTGTACACTCCGGCCTGGGTAAAGTTGGGGTTGAAACTAAACGAACCGGCTCCATTCCCTGAATCCATAAAATTGGAATTCAGTGGATTATTCGCTACCGTCAAAGTCAAAGGTGTCCCATCCGGGTCTGTTCCGTGGACCCGGAAAGTTAAATTCGAACCTTCAGCCACAGTTTTCGAGCCAATCGAATCTAACACCGGTGCTCTATTAGTATTAGTCACAGTGATAGCCACTACTTCAGTATCTAATAAACTCCCGTCACTGGCTCTGAAAGTTACATTGTAAACTCCAGCTTGGGTAAAACTGGGATTAAAAGTAAATGAACCGGCTCCATTTCCGCTGTCGAAAAACGTGGCATTGGTAGGAACATTGGCTGCTGTAAGAGTTAAGGGAGTTAAATCCGGGTCTGTGGCGTGCACTCTAAAGGTTAAATTGGAATTCTCCGCCACTGCCTTAGGTCCGATGGGATCTAAAACCGGAGCACGGTTGGTATTAGTCACAGTGATAGCCACAACTTCAGTATCTAACAAACTGCCATCACTGGCTCTGAAAGTCACATTATATACTCCTGATTGTGTGAAACTCGGGTTGAAACTAAACGAACCGGCTCCGTTGCCGCTGTCGAAAAATGTAGCATTGGTCGGAACATTGGCTGCGGTTAAAGTCAAGGGTGTTCCGTCCGGATCAGTCCCATGTACTCTAAAGGTTAAATTGGAATTCTCTGCTACGGTCTTTGCTCCAATTGAATCTAATACCGGAGCCCGGTTAGTATTGGTAACAGTGATAGCCACTATTTCAGTATCTAACAAACTCCCGTCCGAGACTCTGAAGGTTACATTGTAAACTCCGGCTTGAGTAAAGTTGGGGTTGAAACTAAATGAACCAGCCCCGTTACCAGAATCTACAAAACTGGAGTTGAGCGGATTATTCGCCACGGTCAATGTCAACGGAGTTCCATCCGGGTCAGTTCCATGCACTCTGAAAGTCAAATTAGAATTCTCCGCCACTGTTTTTGCTCCAATTGAATCCAACACCGGTGCTCGATTAGTGTTAGTAACAGTTATAGCCACCACTTCACTATCCACCAATGAGCCGTCTGAAGCTTTGAATGTCACATTATAAACTCCGGCTTGGTTAAAATTGGGATTAAAGGCAAAAGACCCCGCTCCATTCCCGCTGTCAAAAAAGGTGGCATTGGTAGGAACATTAAGAGCAGTTAAAGTCAGCGGAGTTGCGTCCGGGTCTGTAGCATGTACTCTAAAAGTTAAATTGGAATTTTCCGCTACGGTCTTTGATCTTATCGAGTCTAAAACCGGAGCCAAGTTGACGTTGGTCACTGTGATGGCTACTACTTCTGTATCCAACAAACTTCCATCGCTGACTCTGAAAGTTACATTATAAACTCCGGCTTGTGTAAAGCTTGGATTAAAGGTAAATGACCCTGCTCCATTACCAGAATCAACAAAATTAGAATTGAGCGGATTATTAGCCACTGTCAAAGTTAAAGGAGTTCCATCTGGGTCAGTTCCGTGGACCCTGAAAGTTAAATTGGAGCCCTCCGCCACAGTCTTCGAGCCAATTGAATCTAATACCGGAGCACGATTAGTGTTAGTCACCGTTATGGCCACAACTTCACTGTCCAACAAACTGCCATCCGAAGCTCTGAAAGTCACATTATATATTCCAGCCTGGGTAAAATTTGGATTAAAGGTAAATGAACCCGCTCCGTTCCCAGAATCTACAAAACTGGAATTGAGCGGATTATTGGCCACTGTCAAAGTTACCGGAGTACCATCTGGATCAAGGGCATGTACCCTGAAAGTCAAATTGGAATTTTCCGCCACAGTCTTTGCTCCGATGGAATCTAAGACCGGGGCACGGTTGGTATTGGTTACGGTAATAGCCACCGCTTCTGTGTCTAGTAAACTTCCGTCCGATACTCGGAAAGTAACATTATAAACTCCGGCCTGGGTAAAATCAGGATTGAAGGTAAATGACCCGGCTCCGTTGCCTGAATCTACAAAATTGGAATTCAGTGGATTATTGGCCACTGTTAATGTCAAGGGTGTTCCATCTGGATCAGTCCCATGCACTCTAAAGGTCAAATTGGAATTTTCAGCCACACTCTTTGCTCCAATGGAATCTAAAACTGGTGCTCTATTAGTATTAGTTACGGTGATGGCAACTACCTCGCTGTCAACTGCAAGTCCATCACTGACCTTGAAGGCAACGTTGTACACTCCGGCTTGATTGAAGTCGGGGTTGAAGGTAAATGACCCCGCTCCATTGCCTGAATCCACAAAATTGGAGTTAAGAGGATTATTTACCACCGACAAAGTCAGAGGTGTCCCATCCGGGTCGGTGGCATGCACTCGGAATATAAGATTGGAATTTTCAGCCACTGTTTTTGAACGAATGGAATCCAGTTCCGGAGGAAGATTAGTGCCTGTGACCGTAATGGTCACAATTTCGCTATCCAGTAAACTGCCGTCACTGGCCCTGAAGGTTACATTATAAGCGCCCGCCTGGGTAAAATCAGGATTGAAAGTAAACGAGCCGGCTCCGTTGCCCGAATCAAAGAAGGTAGCGTTAGTCGGAACGTTGGCTGCCGTAAGAGTCAGCGGTGTTCCATCCGGGTCGGTGGCGTGAACCCTGAAGGTCAAATTTGAACCTTCAGCCACCGTCTTAGCACCAATAGAATCTAGTACCGGAACTTGATTAACGTTGGTCACGGTAATGGCTACGACCTCGCTATCTAGCAGACTACCGTCACTGACTCTGAAAGTTACATTATAATTGCCGGCTTGAATAAAGTTTGGATTGAAAGTAAATGAGCCCGCTCCGTTCCCTGAATCAAAAAAGGTAGCATTGGTCGGAACATCGGCAGCGGTAAGAGTCAGAGGTGTTCCATCTGGGTCAGTGGCATGGACTCGGAAAGTCAAACTGGAACCTTCAGCCACGGTTTTGGCACCGATGGAATCTAAAACCGGAGTGCGGTTTACATTGGTAACTGTGATGGCTACTATCTCACTGTCTGACAACGAACCGTCCGAAACCCTGAAGGTAACATTATATACTCCGGCCTGGGTAAAGTCAGGATTGAATGTAAATGACCCGGCTCCATTGCCTGAATCCACAAAACTGGAGTTGAGCGGATTATTAGCCACGGTTAAAGTCAGAGGTGTGCCATCTGCATCGGTGGCATGCACTCTAAAGGTCAAATTGGAATTTTCAGCTACGGTCTTTGCACCAATGGAATCTAATAGCGGTGGCTGGTTAGTGTTCGTGACAGTGATTTCCACTATTTCGCTATCTGTCAATGAACCATCCGAAGTTCTGAAAGTTACATTATATGCTCCGGCCTGGGTAAAATCAGGATTAAAGCTAAATGAACCAGCTCCATTTCCGCTGTCAAAAAAGGTAGCATTGGTCGGAACATTAAGAGCAGTTAAAGTAGGTGTTGTCCCATCCGGGTCAGTGGCATGCACCCTGAAAGTCAGATTGGAATTTTCTGCCACGGTCTTGGCGCCGATTGAGTCCAAAACCGGTGCTTGATTTCCTGCCTCAATAACAGTTACCGCCACCACCTCACTGTCTGGCAAGGAACCGTCACTGACTCTAAAAGTTACGTTGTAGGTGCCTGCCTGAGTAAAATCGGGATTGAAACTAAATGACCCGGCTCCATTGCCGCTGTCGAAAAAAGCGGCATTGGTCGGAATATTGACTGCTGTTAAAATCAAAGGTGTTCCATCCGGGTCGGCGCCATGCACTCTGAAGGTCAGATTGGAACCCTCTACCACACTCTTCGGACCAATGGAGTCTAGGGACGGTGCTCGGTTAGTATTGGTAACGGTAATTGCCACAACCTCACTATCTTGGGCACTCCCATCCGAGACCTTGAAGGTTACATTATATACTCCGGCCTGGGTAAAATCAGGATTAAAGCTGAATGAACCGGCTCCGTTGCCGGAATCAATAAAGATAGAATTGGTGGGAGCTCCTGAAGTCGTCAGGGTTAAGGAACTTGCTTCTGGATCTGTGGCGTGAACCCTAAAGGTCAGATTGGAATTTTCTGCCACAGTCTTGGCACCAATGGAATCTAATAGCGGTGGCTGGTTAGTGTTAGTAACTGTGATTTCAACTATTTCGCTATCGGCTAAAGCGCCATCCGAAGTTCTGAAAGTAACATTATACACTCCGGCTTGAGTGAAATCCGGATTAAAGGTAAACGACCCGGCTCCATTGCCACTGTCGAAAAAGGCGGCATTGGTCGGAACATTAAGAGCTGTCAAAGTCGGCGTGGTCCCGTCCGGGTCGGAAGAATGGACCCTGAAAGTCAAATTGGAACCTTCAGCTACGATTTTAGAACCTATCGAATCTAAAACCGGGGCCCGGTTAACATTAGTCACAGTGATTGCGACAACTTCGCTGTCCACCAGACCGCCATCCGAAGCCCGAAAAGTTACATTATAAACTCCTGATTGTGTAAAATCGGGATTGAAGGTAAACGAGCCGGCTCCATTGCCACTGTCGAAAAAAGTGGCGTTGTTGGGAACATTTGCGGCTGTTAAAGTTATCGGATTTGCATCCGCATCAGTAGCATGCACCCGGAAGGTCAAATTTGAATTCTCAGCCACAGTCTTGGCTCCTATGGAGTCCAGAACCGGTGCTGTGTTACCTGCCGCAAATTGAATCACAAACCAGCCGATGTTGGCGGCAGTTCCTGTAGCAGCCCGAGTGAATGACAAATCGGTTCCGTTTGTCAGTCGATGAGTAAAAGCGGTTTCATCTAAGTTTTGAGTAGCGGTGCCGGATCCGCCATTCACGGATATCATTGATATACTGCGAGATGTATCCACCGCTGTGAAGCTGACTGACTGGGTAACATCCGAACTGGGAACGATGGCTGTTCCGGATCTAACTTCACTCGCATCGTTTAAAGTAACCACTTCCCAGGCTATTTCTACACTATTGCTCGTGGAAATTCGGTCAAAGGTCAATTGGGTGGGACTGGTTATAAGTCCCCTGAACATATACCGCGATTCTACGCCACTGACTGCCGAGGCTGCCCTGGCAGATAGAACCAAAAAAGATTTAGTGAGGTCGACGGAGGTTATGGCGGCTGTAGCTGAAGTGGCACCGCTGCCGATGGTGGTTATTCCTCTTTGAACCACAGCCGAATCCATCTGAATAACCTGCCAATAGACGTCCGCGGCATTTCCGGTTTCGTTACGAGAGAGTTCTAAATTGGTGGAGGAGGTCAGCCGGGCACGAATTGTCCATCTTTCATCCTGATTTTGAGCCGTGGAATTGATGGCAACTGATGCCAAAACAAAACTTTTTGTCAAATCAACCGCCGGAATAGTCACATTCACCGTGGAAGTGCCGCTGGCAAAGGCCGCTGTCCCCCTTTGAACGGTTACTCCGCTGGAAAATTCAGCCACATACCATTCCGCCACCGGAGAATTGCTTGGGGATCCCAACCTTTGCATATTTAAGGTGGTAGAGTCGGCTAGTTGAAATCCGAACCTGGTGGCGTTGGCACTGGAACTGCCGAATCTTCCACCTCCCCAGCTGATTCCTCCCCACACAAAACTCTTGCTCGGGTCTACTGCCGTTATGGTCGCAGTAGCAGTATTGGCCCCCGAGGCAAAGGTGGTGGTCCCTCTCTGCACCGACTTAATTACGGCTCCCTTAGCTTGGGAGCCCGAATATATCAGGAAACCTATGAATGCTATCCCAAATATTATGTGGGGGTTAAATCTTCTCATTATTTTTTTATTTGAGCAATGTCATCTTCTTGGTTTCAGAATATTTGCCGGTCGAAAGTCGATACAAATAGACTCCGCTGGCGACTTTTTCTCCCCTCTGGTTGGTTCCGTCCCAGGTCACCTGATGGTAACCGGGATATTTTGGCTCATCAAATAAGGTCTTTACTTTTTCTCCTAAAATGTTATACACGTTGAGTGAGGCCTGCACCGCTTCGCCAGCCGTGCCGCTAATTTCAAACTTGATTATGGTATTGGCGTTGAAAGGATTGGGATAATTCTGGCTTAAAGAAAAACTCCTGGGAACCACTGTCTGGGCTTCAGCCACAGGAATTACCACTGCTTTTTCATCTGCCAGAACCACTTTGTCTAACTTCAAATTTAGTTGGTCGGGGGAACCGGCTTTGAGAGTGACCGGCAGATTCAGAATTTTACCCTCGCCGACAGCCATGCTGGCTGAAGTAAAACTGTATAAGACAATTTTCAGATTTCCATTGTTATCATCCCGGTATTGCAGAATAAAATCTTGGGTCCGCTCCACTTTTTGGGGGGTGTGAAAGGTTATTTCACTGGGGTCGTAGCTGATATATAATTGAGCACCTGCGGCCGGAGTCTGGAGTTTGGCTAAGATAGAGACCGTGGAAGCACTGGTGATTTCTTCGGTAGAAATCTCCACGGTTGCTAAGGCAGGTGACCCCGGCAGAGGTGGAGCACCTATGGGACGTCCCAAAATAATATTTATAATCCCCACCAAATCACCCACGTCCACGGAAAGGTCTCTATTCACATCTGCGGCATCCAGCTGTCTGGTGTTCAAACTGAAAAGTCCCAATATATAGGAGACCATACCCACCGCATCCTGGACATCCACCACTAAATCTGAACTGATATCTCCCAAGCGGTCTACTGTAAATAAGCCGCCAATGCTCTTTATAGATTTTGAGGGAACACCCGGGTCTCGACTTATCGATTCCCTTCCATTTTTCAAATCCAAAAGGGTCTGCCCCGGCACCGCCGCCGTATCTAGGGAGACTGCTACATAAATAACAGTATCTATTCCAGGCAGGATGCTATCTCCGGTTAAACTGATAATCAAAACTGTGACTTTTCCTAAAGAATCTCCCAGATTGCTAAATATTGAAAAGCTGCTTAAAAGCGGGGCTGGCACAAAAGAATCTATTTGGATAATGGAGGAACTGTACTCAATGTCAAATTGCAGACCATAAGTGTTTTGCCGATTGAAGAAGGTAATCGGAATTAAAACCCCTTTCTTACCCGGAATTCCTCCCCGGTCGCTGGTTAAGGTCAGCTCATCTTGAGGAGGCTCCTTTATAATAATGGTGACGCTGCGGGTGTCGAATTCTCCGCTGTCATCCACGGCTCTGAATTCAACCGTCAGAGTGTCTGGAGCTTGGGCCAGAGAAGGAGTAAAATTAAAGGTACCGGTTACTGGAGAGGTGCCGCTCACCGTGGGAAAAGTGGCGTTGGTTGGTAAAAGAGGCGCTGACAAAGTGATATGGTCTCCCGCATCCGGGTCGGTGGCGCGCACTGAAAAGCTTAGATTTTGTCCGGCTTGTATTTCCTGGGGGGAGGAAATGGGGTCAATTACCGGAGGATCGTTCTCTGGGGTAACAGGACCACCCGGGGCATCCACAAAAATGGTAGCGTTCTTTAACCGAGGGGTGTAGATGTTCAGCCCGGTGCTGTCTGAATAGGTGTTATAAATCAGAGGAAAATCCGGGTCGGCTTCAAACGCCACTGTAATAGTGGTATCTTGGGTTATGGTACCTGCCACATTGAAAAGAAATCTGACCACCGGTCCCGAGCCGGCCGTGACCCGGTCCTCCGAAAAGGTTCCGGCGGCTGTAAAGATTACCAGTCCTGCCACCGGTAAGTTGCCTCCGAACAGAAACCAGTTTTGAGTATTAGTTCGTGGGGTCTCTTCAGAAATTATGGCGGTTGTGGTATCTCCGGTAATAGGATCCACAAAGACGCTGGTTTGCGCTATTAAAATTGTGGGGTCATAGCGAAAACGAAGAGAAAACCCGCCGGCTGCCACAGAATTTCTTAAGTCGACATCTAATCTAAAGTTGACCTGCCCCGGAGTGACAGTATCGCTCACCAACTTTAAAGTGTCGGCCGGGGCATCTTTCACCGTATCCGGCTCCAATCTCCCGGTGGCGTAAAGGATTTGCCAAGGGGAATCATTCAAAGCCGCCTCCTTGGCCAAAATCTGGCGTTGGCTTAGCATCACCACAAATAAAATCAAACTCAATCCCAAAAGAATTCTTTTCATTTTATTTGAGCAAACTCATTTTTTTGGTGAAACTTCTGTCCCCTGCACTCAAGCGATACAAATACAGACCGCTGGCGACTTCCTCACCCTTGTGATTGATTCCGTTCCAGCTGACCGTATAGCTTCCAATCGGCCTTCTCTCCTGCAGTAAAGTTTTAACCAACTGCCCTCTTATGTTGTAAATCTTCAAACTGACTTCTGCCTCTTCTGTTAAGCTAAAAGAGATTTTGGTTTCTAAATTGAAAGGGTTGGGATAATTTTGTCCCAGATCAAATTTTTCCGGAATTTGCGCGGGCGTAAATTTATTGGTCTTTACTTTTAGAAGATTACCTAAATCACTGGAAAATTCTGCCTGTTCTAGATTTAGCTCTTCTGATTCGGTTTGAACCGTGAACCAGAGATTCTCTCCCCCCGCAATGACTTTCCCTTTTTGACTGAAAATCAAAATCCTCAAGACTCCTTCTTGGTCTTTACAATATATGTCCATGCCATCCAGGGTCTGGGAAAATTGAACCTGCGCCACTCTTTCAGGATGGTGCTTGAATACAAATAAAGCTCCGCCTAAGTTGTTTCTGCTGTATGTGCTGTAGGTAAACCCATTAGCCACTCTTTTGATTTTAACCTCCGGCTCTTCCTCTACTGGAGAAATTTTACCGGCCGCGGAGGGACCTTCCACGATTACCCGTATTAAATAAACCAAATCGGCAATGGTGGCTGGAATGCCGTCCTGGTTGACATCCGAGTTGGCATATTGTTGGCTGTTGAATGGATAAGTAATCGGGTCGCTGATAAAATTGGCAAAGCGGACCGCGTCTCCGATTTCGAAAGGGATCCCGTTCAGGTTTATATCTCCTAAAAGAAGGTCGGTTCTTAAAATGTTGACCGCGCCGTTGCGGTAGTTTATATCCTCTTGATAAATCAAATTTCCGGCCTGGTCCGATAAAGTGTTGTCGGTCGAATCGTTGAATTTGAAGTCCACCGGTATGCCAAAGCCGGCAAATCCGGGGTCGGAGTTAATTTGAAATACTAAGTTTATCAGCGGTCCCTGCCCGGGGGGTATGGGGGGAGTCAAAGGAAGGGTGGTGGGAATATCTGCTAAACCCAATACTTTTAAATCTCCCGAAATATTTTGATAATCTTTTTCGAAAGTGAAAAACTCCCAGTCGGCCGTGCGGGTATTGGTGCGGCTGATGTTCAATAAATTTATGGCAGTGGCATCAAAATGCAAAAGCATATCAAATCCGCCGATGGAATCTAAATTTGCAAGTTGCACAGGCACGTTCACTATATCTCCGGGATAGCCGTCAATTCTATCCACACTTAAGACAAACTCTCCGGAGGAGAGGACTTTTATACTAAAATCTTTTTGGCTGGTGCCACCCTGAGGGTCGGTAGCTACAAAAGTGACGGTAAAAAAGCCGGTGTCAGAAAGTTGGGGTGTCCAGTTAAAGGTTCCCGGATTTTGGTTGTCAAAAGTGGCCAGGCTGGGCAAATTTAAAGCATTTAAAAAAACTTCTTCTTTATCCGGATCCAAGGCCATTACCTGGAAGTTGACCAAAACACCGGCAAAGGTGGTTTCCGGAGGGGGTAATATTATAATAGGCAAGGCATTTTGGTTTATGACGTAGATTAAAATTTCCTGGCGGGTCAGATTGAATCCGTCCGAAACTACAAAGGTCACCTGGAAGGGGCTGTTCTGGGAGGAAAAAAGACCGGTAAAATCGGGCGTCCAGGTAAAGAGGGCGGTCCCATCTCCATTATCCGCAATTTTAGAACCGGGTGGAGGATTTAAAGCAAATATTTTGAGTACTTCTCCGGTAGGATCAAATGCTTTGAGATTGACTTTTAAGTTCTCCCCCTCATAAACTGTGCTGTTCCCAATCGGCTCAAACTTTGGTGGGAGATTTTCTTCAGTGATAGTTATTTCCCCTGAAATAAACTGGGGATAAAACTCAATGACATTCGAATTTGTGTCGGTATATACAAAGCTCAAATAAAGCGAGCTGTCTATCAGGGTATCAAGTGAGACAACTTCAGGTAAAACCGAATCTTTTACGGTAAAAAATAGTTTGCCGATAACTCCCGCGCCTTCGGCTAAGGATCCGGACAAATAGATGGCCCCGAAGATAATTTTCTGGTTGATCGTGTCAATGCTGACCGGCTTCAAGCCGGCACTTTCCAGTCTGGTTCCCAGGAAGGATACCGAATCCGGAATAAGCGAGCTTCCGCTGAATTTTAAAGGCACGATAAGTCCATCCACTTTTTCGTCGTTATAGGCGGTCACGGTAACCATAACTTTACTCCCTGGTGAAGCTTGAGTTTTGGAGACCCTGACAGTGTCTGGTGCCCCGGGGTCTTGGGCTGAACTGGGGATATATAAAAAAATAAAAAGAAGGAATAAATTGGTAAAACTCGACACGAACTGACATCT
>Ga0326597_10004479_pt1 | contig 19669 bp, 16 predicted proteins | sample RVTome_12_FD_203789 | JGI IMG/M metagenome (GOLD analysis project Ga0326597, IMG submission 203789) | Soil microbial communities from uranium-contaminated site in the Upper Colorado River Basin, Wyoming, United States - RVT100D185 | ecosystem: Environmental > Terrestrial > Soil > Contaminated >... | reverse complement strand
ATCGAATACTTCAATCAGACCATGGCAAAGCCGTTCAAGTGGACCTGGGCCGGCAAGCCCTTGACCATCTGACCAATGGGTTCGAAATTCCACCGCAAGGTACTAGGGTTCTTGTTGCTGAGCAAGTGGCTGATGGCGACCTCTCTTCTGTCCGCTTTCAAGAAGGGGCATGAGCACGTGCCAGCTCAGCCGCACATTGGGTGTCCCGGTCAAGAGCACTTGACACATGACAGTTGTAGGTTGTGGCTTGGTACTTTTCTCGCGAAGTCCCGAACCTGTGGCTCCCATGCCCGCATGTCGCTCGAGAATTTGTGGCTGAAGATAATCGGAAATCCCGTTCCCGTAACTTCAAAATAGATCTCGCATCCATGCGAATTCAGTTTGGGCAAAAAGAGATGTTCCCCAAGAAGACTCAACCCATGGCGGCGGGCTTTAGAGCATACGCGACAGCGCCACGACCCGTCTAGCCTCACGGCCGCCGCGGTGGCGCGGTGCGGCACCGTTACCGGCCGTTCGGCCGTTCGCTTGACTCCCACATCTACCGGCCCGTAGCATTCCATAGCGCGCTCCGGGGTGTCATGTGAGCAGTGCACTTCTTCTATGTGCCATCTTAATCTCTTGCAGACATGCGGCCGCCGCGCCGGACACAACAGGGGGAAGCTTTCATGATGGGACGGATTTCGCTGGCGATCGCCGTTTTCGTGGGCAGCCTTGCATGGGCCAGCGCCGTCCATGCCCAGGATAAGGTCACGCTGCGCATCGGCCACGTGACTACACTTCAGGCAATTGCGGGTCAGGGCTCGACCAAGCTCAAGGAGGTGGCTGAGCGCTTATCGGACGGCGCGATCCAGGTTGAGATCTTCCCAGGCGGGCAGCTCGGCGGCGAGCTTGAGATGGTCTCGCAAGTGCGCCTCGGTACGCTCGATATGGCGATGGCCGGTTCTGGCATCGTTGCGGCGATCGAGCCGACGTTCAGCGTTACCGAACTTCCGTTCATCTGGAAGTCGCGTGAATCCGCCTGGAATGTGCTGAATGGGCCAATCGGCCAAAAGATCCTTGCTCTTTTGGAACCGAAAGGAATCAAGGGCCTTGGCTGGGGTGTTTGGGATTTTCGCGGTTTTCTTACCACCGGTTTTGACGTTCAGGTGCCAGATGACCTCAAGGGCAAAAAGATCCGAGTGATCGAAAATCCGCTATATGTGCGCACGATCCGTGCCTATGCCGGCAACCCGGTCCCGATGGCGTGGCCGGAGGTCTATTCCGCACTTCAGCAGAAGACGATCGATGGCGTCGAAACAAACTACCACGGCATGGCTGACGCAAAGCTCTATGAGGTTGCGAAGAACCTGGCCGTCACCGATCACATTTGGACGGCGACTGTCTATGTGATCAACCTCGAGAAGTTCCAGTCACTGTCTGCCGAGCATCAGAAGATTATCATGCAAGCGGCGAAGGAGGCCGGAGAGACGATGCTGGCTGGCGCCAAGAAGGCGAACGACGAGGCCATTGCGCTGATTGAGAGGTCGGGGGGCAAAATTACCCGCCCCGATCGGGCGGCCTTTACAAAGGCGGTGGAGCCTGTGCATGGCTATTTCGCCAACTTGGTTGGGCAGGATTTGCTTGACGAGATCGCCGCTGCCCAGGAGTAGCGTCGGCGCGTTTCGCACGCGACCCGACCGTGGCCGGGAAGGACGACCAGTAGCGTTGACCCCCGAGGTTGGGCCGGTCTGCCGACGCCGGCCAACTGCCTACTCCAAGCCGCCTTGCCAAGGGCCAGCTCTAGCATGATTCCGCCCCCAGTCGAGCTGATCATGATGGTGGCCCTTCTGGCGCTGGTCGCTGGCTGGCTGACGTGGCTGGTATGCGACGACTTTCGTGGTCACGGGGGGCGCTTCAACTTGTGGTCGTGTGTTGAAGCCTACGTCAGCATTTTTCTCATGCTCTGCATGCTCATCGCGTCGGGGACGCAGGTCCTGGTCCGCTACTTGCTCTCCGATACATTCGACCTGCCCTGGACCGAGGAATTCGGGAGGCTGGCGATGATCTGGGCAGCATTTTGGGGTGCAGCAGCACTGCAGCGGTCAGACGACCACATCAGCATGACAATCGTCTACGACTTGCTACCCGATGTCGCCAAGCAGAGCGTGCGGATATTCGGCGACCTCGTCACGCTGGCAGTACTGGTCCCCATCGTCTGGCTCGGCTGGGAGTCCGCGCGCAGCCTCGACATCATGCACGCCATTTCACTCGGCGTGCCGCTGTCGATCTTCGCCTATCCAGTGCCGTTGGCGGGCGTGCTAATGATGCTGCATACCCTGGCGCTGATCGTTAGGCGTCTGAGCGGGCGGCTGCCCGCACAGCGCTCGGAGCCAGCGGTTTAACCGTGGGTCCATTGGGCTATGTTCTACTGGTATTCTTGGTACTCTTTGTCCTTCGACTACCGATCTCCATCGTTCTAATTGCCTCGACAATCGTCGGTCTGCTCCTCGCTCCAGTGCAGATCTCGCTTTCCACACTGCCGACCACGCTGTGGCATGGCGTGAACCATTTCGTCTTAATGGCGATCCCGTTCTTCATATTGATGGGCGACCTCGCGTTGGCGAGCGGCGTCACGCAGCGGCTGGTCAATTTCGCCAAGGCGTTCGTCGGCCACATTGCCGGAGGGTTCGCCCATGTCAGCATTCTGGTGAACATGATAATGGCCGGCATGTCCGGCTCCGATCTCGCCGATGCTGCAGCTACCGGCAAACTGTTGATTCCGGCCATGCAGCGCTCCGGCTTTCCGACTGCCTATGCCGCCTCGATCATCGCCGGGGCCGCTACGATCGGCCCGCTGATCCCGCCGAGCATCGGCTTCATCATATTCGCGGCGGCGACCGACACGTCCGTCGGTCGCCTGTTTCTCGGCGGGGCGGTCCCCGGCTTGATGCTCGGCATCTTCCTCATGATCCAAGCCTGGGTAGTGGCGCGGCGCAACGGTTACCCGCGCGAGCCGCGCATGCCTTATCGCGAGCGAGTGCAAGCGACCGTACTTGGCCTGCCCGTCTTAACGGTCCCTGTTGTCGTTCTGGGGAGTATCCTGACCGGGATTGCTACACCCACCGAGGCTGCCGTGCTGGGGGTGATCGCGGTGGTCGTGATCGGCGTGGCCTACCGCCAGCTCAGCGCCGCCACATTCGCTCGGCAATGCCTCGCCACAATCCACACCGTCGGCGCGGTATTTCTGATCATCGCCGCCGCAGCCGCATTCGGCCGTGTCCTGACGCTGTACGGCGCGGCGGACTCGCTGGCTCAGTGGATGACGGGAATCACAATGGATCCGTTGCTCTTTCTGATCGGCGTCAATGTAGTCTACCTGCTGCTGGGCAGCATGGTCGACACCGTCCCGATCCTGCTCGTTTTCGTGCCGCTGCTAATGCCAACGGTCCAAGCGTTGGGCATCGACACTGTGCATTTCGGCGTCATCACGGTGTTCAACCTGCTGATCGGATTGGTCACGCCCCCTTACGGCCTAACAATGTATCTGCTGTGCAGGCTGGCCGGAATCGGCTTGCACGAGTTCTGGCGCTATCAGTGGCCGATCTTTCTCATGATGCTATTCGCATTGGCGCTGGTGACCTATTTCCCAGCGCTCACGACCTTTCTTCCCGACCTGCTTATGCCCCTCGGTTGAGGCATCAGCGAATTCCGGTGATGCTCTCACTCACGGCGCGGGGGTCGCGAATCGGCCACCGGCCGGAATCGACCTGGGCAAGAAAGTCAGCGAGCACCGCGTTGAAGGTCTCAGGCTCCTCAATATTGATGGTATGGCCCGAATTCGGGGTCACCACCAGGCCGGCAGACGGGATGGCTCGCTTCAGGAAGACGCCAGGGATAAGGCACGGATGGTCTTCGTCGCCCGTAACCACCAATGTCGGCACCGTGAGATTCTTGAGCTGCCTCTCAAGGTCATACAGCGACGGCCGCTCCTTTTGCACACCGAGCTGGGTCAGCATGGCTCCCTTCGCTGAATGCTCCGCCAACATGCGTTTGAATTCAGCGAAGCCGCGCGGATCCTTATTCTCGAACTGCACGCGCGTCGGCCCGTAGGCATATGCCTCGGCAAACTTCTCCATGCCCTCGGCCTCCAGTTTCGCAGCGATGACCTCCGCCTCCTTTTGGAATTTCAGCCGTTCCTCCCTCTCCGCGCCATAACCACAGCCGGCGATTAGAAGCGACCGAGCACGCTTTCCGTATATCAGGCCGAAATGCAAGGCGGCAAATGCACCCATCGACAGACCCACTATGTGCGTCTTTTCGACGTTCAGCGCATCCAGCACGCAGCGAATGTCTTCGCAGGCCCGCTCTTGAGAGTACATCGCAAGCTCCTGCGGCACCTCGGATGGCGGCCAACCTCGGGCATTGAAGGTGATGCACCGGTATCGTCTGGCAAAGCGGCGAACCTGCGGCTCCCAACTCCGGTAGTCGCCCGCGAACTCGTGAACAAAAACTATGGGTGTGCCGCAGCCAGTCTCCTCGTAAAAGAGTTTCACCCCGTCGTCGGCGGTGAGAAATGGCATGGCTTCCTCCGCGTGAACTCAGCGAGTGGTGCGTAGCCGACGAGTTCCCGCCTCGTCGATCGCATTGTGGCCGGACGCTAAGGCAACCCCATAGTCCGCCGTCGCCGCTTTGGCCGATACATAGCCCCCTTGCACGTCCCGAAGCACCGCCTCTGGCGCCCGTTCGCGGGGATCGCCGTAGCCGGCGCCGCCAGCGCAGCGCACGGCGTAGACATCGCCCTGCTTCAGGGCAATCGTCTTTTTCGGATGCACAGCCGCATCGTTAACCGTCACGGACGCCGTCCCGCCCGGGCGTCCCCCGAACAAGCCCAACGGCGGATGCTCGACGCGGTCCAGCCGCACGCCGACGGTAATCGGCTCGGCTGATATGGACCGAACCTTCAGGCCCTGCGCCAGACCGCCGCGCTGCCGGCCTGCGCCGCCTGAGTCGGCAATCAACTCCTTCTCAAGGAACAACAGCGGCTTTTCGTTCTCCGTCACCTCCACGGGCAGGCCGGCAATATTGGCAGGCCAGCCGATCGACGAGATGCCGTCCATGTTGGGGCGCGCTCCCAGTCCACCGTTCAAAAACATGATGTCGACGTAGCGTCGGCCGCCGTTGCCGATGCCCATATAGGCAGAGAGATGGGGCGGCGTCCCGGTTTCGGCGATGACCCGTTCCGGCACTGCCTGGGCGAGCGTACGGAAAATCAGCCCCTGCAGATACATGGATACGAGCGCGCGGGCGCCAAGCGCTGCGGGATAGCTCGCGTTGATAACCGAGCCTTCCGGAACGGAGAAGCGGATGCGTTTCAGCGTTGCGCCGTTTACTGGAGAAGCAGGGCGCGCTACGCAGATGCAGGCGTGAGCAACCTCGGCGAACGACCAGCGTTTAGTGCAATTTATTCCGTGCTCGTCCTGTGGCGAACTGCCTTCGCAATCAACTAGGATCTCGTCGCCTTTCACCGTGATCGCGCAGCGTAGCGTTATCGGACGATCGAAGCCATCGGTCTCTGTCTCACCGTAATAGGTTCCCGGCGGAATCCTGGTAATTGCCTGTCGCATCGCCAGGTCCGAGCGGTCCCACACGGTCGCGAACAGCGCGTCCGCGTCCTGCAGGTTTTTGGCCTCCAGGAATTCGACCAACCGGCGCGCCATAATGGTGTTGGCAGCAAGCTGGGCCATTAGATCGCCAACTACGATGTCGGGGACACGCACGTTCAACCGGATGATGCGGAACAGATCCTCGTTGGGCTCGCCCCTGCGAAATAGCTTGACGATGGGGAGTCGAAAGCCTTCCTCGAACACTTCCTTTGAGTCGGCCGAGAGTAGGCGCCCACCAACGTCAGGCGAGTGCGAAACGCTCATGGCATAGGCGACGATTCGAGCCCGATGGAAAATCGGCGTGACGAAAAACACGTCATTAATCTGACTTGCCCCGATCCAAGGGTCGGTAGTGATCAAGCTGTCTCCAGGTTCCATGCACTCAGGCGGATAAGCGGCGATGAAGTCGTGCAGCGCCTGGGCCATGCAGCCAAGGAACGCTGGCAACCCGTGCCGACCTTGCGCTACCATCTCGCCCTTGGCGTCGAACAGTGCGCAACTGAAATCCCAGGCTTCGGTGACGATCCGAGAAAAGGCCGTGCGCAGGAGGGTGGCCTGCGCTTCGTCGACGATCGAGAGCAACTTGTTCCACGCCATTGTCAATGTAGGGGCATCAATTTCTGGGGTTCGTATCGTCGACATCTTCATCACCCATTCAACACGATAACGAGCATCCGCAACTCATCGACTCTGGCACGCGCGCCAGGCGGGATCACCGAAGTCGATTCCAGATCCTCAACGATCGCGGGCCCCAAGATCTCGGTCCCGGGTGCCAGCGCGCCACGCTCGTAGACCGGACATTCTTCCCTCTCGCCGCCCCCAGCAAATGCCACCGCCCGTCGGCCTTTGAGGGCTCCGCCCGAGCGCTTCGAGACAGGCCACTCGACAGAGGGGTTTGGGTTAGGTCCGGAAACCGTCAGGCGCCAGCTCACGGTCTCCACCGGTACTTCGCGGATCTCTCGACCATAGTGTTGGCGGTAGGCGGCGTAGAAGTCGTCGTGCAGGCGGTCCAGCAGATTAGGTCCTAACGGGCTCGCAGGCAGGGCAACATTGACCTCATAACGTTGGCTCAGATAGCGCATGTCCGCGGAAAACTGCGCGCTCACACTATCGACGATTCCGGCCTCTGCAAGGTGTTGCCGGCCCTCCCTCTCCAGAGCAGCGAAACGCGAATTAACGGTGGACCAGTCCACCTGATTCAACTCCTCCATGTAGCCGAATACATAATCGAACGAGACGGGCGAGGTGAGACAGCCCAGGGCCGAAAGCACACCAGCAGCGAAGGGCACGCGCACCTCGCCGATGCCAATGCGCCGCGCCACGTCGCAGGCATGCGTCGGCGCAGCTCCCCCGAAGGCCAAAAGCGTAAAATCGCGCAAGTCCACGCCCCGTTCCGCGGCGTAGACCAATGCGGCATTCGCCATATTGTCGTTCACGACCTCGTAGATGCTGCGCGCGGCGCTGGTTGCGTCTTGCCTCAGCGCTTCGCCCACGTGTTCCATTACCGCTCTCGCAGCCCGCTCGGAGTCCAACTTCATCTTGCCGCCCAGGAAATAATCGGCGTTGAGATAGCCCAGCAGCAGATCAGCGTCGGTCACCGTAGGCAGTGTCCCGCCGGCCCCATAGCAGGCGGGTCCGGGCTCCGCGCCGGCGCTGTCCGGCCCGACGTTCAGCAGAGCCAGATCGTCGACGCGCGCAATGCTGCCCCCGCCGGCGCCGATCTCGATCAGGTCTACTGCCGGCGCCTTCAGCAACAGTCCGCTGCCCTTCTGGAAGCGTCTTACGCGCGCCACCTCCAGCGTCGTGGTCCGCGTCGGAATTCCGTCGACGATAAGTGAGATCTTCGCTGTCGTGCCACCCATATCGAAAGCCAAGACATTGGGCGCGTCCAGGCCTCGGGCGTAATGCGCGGCGATCGAAACGCCGGCGGCGGGACCCGACTCCACCAGCCGCACCGGGAAGGTGCGCGCCAGATCGAGGCTTAGTGTGCCGCCGTTCGATCCCATTACGAAAAAGGCTCCGCGAGAACCGCGTTCCTTCAGCGCCTCGGCAAGCTCCGTCAGGTAGCGTCCCACCAGCGGCTGCACGTACGCGTTTGCCGCGGTCGTCGAGGCTCGCCCGTATTCGCCAATCTCCGGCAACACACGCGACGACAGCGCCACGGAAAGGTCCGGCCGAAGGGAGTGGATAGCGCGCTCGGCGGCCTCTTCGTTGGCGGGATTGGCGTAGGAGTGCAAAAAGCACACGGCAACGGCCTGGATGTCCTCAGCCTCAAGTGCACGTAAGGCCGACCGGACTTCATCCGCATCTAGCGGGGTCAAGATTTCGCCATTAAAACGCGTACGCTCGGCCACGCCGATGCGTCGCCGGCGCGGCACGAGCGGCTCGGGAAACTCGATAAACAAGTCGTGCAGGTCGTAGCGCAATTCGGTGGCTGTTTCCAAGGCGTCACGGAAGCCTGCCGTTGTCAGCAGGGCGGTGCACGCGCCCTTGCGTTCGATTATGGCGTTGGTCGCCAGCGTGGTTCCGTGCACGACGGTGCGTACTTCATCATACCCGGCACCGGCCTGGTCCAGCACTTGGGTGACGGCATTCAGCACCGCGTCTTCCGGCCGCTCAGGGGTGGTCAGCACCTTGGCCGAACGAACGGCCCCTGTACGCTCGTCCACAAGGATCACATCGGTAAACGTCCCGCCGATGTCGACCCCGACGGCAATGCACTTGCCAGATTTCATTAAGGGCTCATCCTGCTGATGGCGAGGATACTCGGATGATTCAGCGCCCGCTGCAAGCTGCCCAGGGAGAATCGTAATGGGGCGATAGCGGGTTGGTGTGAGATCCGCTTTTGCTGTATCCGTCGATCCGTTGGCGGTGAGTGGTGCCGGTGGCCACGGCCAGATGCACTGGACCGGCGTTAATCAGAGGACCGTCAAGAACTGGTCGCCGGCACCAGCGGTCATCGACCGCGACCATATCAGCTCCTCGGAAATTTTAGCTGACTTCGAACGTGATCCTGAGATCGCCCGCGCTATCTCATGATCGTGTAGTCGGCGTGCCGCGCTTGGACGGTCTGCGGATCTCGCTGAGCGAAGCAACCAGCCCTCTCGCTCCTTGGGTATCATTTGGCCGGCCGTCGTCGATCCACTTGGATTGCCGTGACCTCCTCCAGTGGCTATCCTGAGAGGCTAGAGCATTTTCCGAACTGACGGAATCGGTTGGGGATTCTTCCAGGGCTTGAGGTGTGATTCCCTTGTGCGGAGTGATTCGCATGGAGGGGGGATCATGGTCCTGGCCTATTCGTTGGACTTGCGCGAACGGGTGCTGGCCGCGGTGGCGGGCGGGGAGGCGGTGCGTTCGGTGGCGCGACGCTTCGGGGTCAGCCCGAGCTTTGTCTCCAAGCTGCACAGCCGCTATCGGCGAAGCGGCTCCCTGTCTCCCGACCCCCAGGGCGGGGATCGGCGCTCGGAGCGCATCGAGGCGCATGCCGACTGGCTCTTGGAGCGGGTCTCGGCGGCGCCGGACACGACGCTGGCGGAGTTCTGCGAGGGTCTGAGAGGGCGCGGGCTCGCCACCGTGCCCTCCACGGTCTGGCGCTTCTTCGACCGCCGCGGGCTGACGTACAAAAAAAGACAGCCCATGCCAGCGAACAGGAACGCGCCGATGTGAAGGCGGCACGCGCGTTCTGGCTTCACCTGCAGCCCTGGCTCGACCCCAACCGCCTGGTCTTCATCGACGAGACGGGGACACAGACCAAGATGGCGCGATTACGCGGACGGGCGCCGCGCGGAGAGCGGCTCGTCGCCGGTGTGCCGCACGGCCACTGGAAGACCATCACGCTGATCGCCGCCTTGCGCGCGGACGGCATCGAGGCGCCGATGGTGATCGACCAGCCGATGAACGGCCGGATCTTCCAGCTCTGGGTCGAACAGGTGCTGTGTCCGACCTTGCGGCCCGGTGACATCGTGGTCTGGGACAACCTGCCGGCGCACAAGGTTGCCGGCGCCAGGGATGCCATCGAAGCGGTCGGCGCGCGCCTGCTCTGGCTGCCGCCCTCCTCCCCAGACTTCAACCCCATCGAACAGCTCTTCGCCAAGCTCAAGGCGCATCTGCGCAAGGCCGCAGCAAGAACCGTGGAGCAGCTCTGGAAGGAGATCGGTCGCATCCTCTCCTCCGTCCCGCCAAACGAATGCGCAAACTACTTCAGAAACGCCGGCTACGTTTCCGTATGATCGGATTCTGCTCTAACCATCAACCGAGGCCTGATGATCGGCGCTCGTGCTGACCAGCGATGCGAAAGCTAGCTGTGGAACCTCAACAGGTTGACCCCTTTAAGACATTCGCGACTCCCGTAGTTCGCCCGCCACCCATGCGCTAAAATCTGTTGTGCCTTTGGGATCGAGGAACGGACGGGCATGGCCGATGCGGAGGTTGCGCGCCGGCTGACGACGATTGTCGCCGGGGATGTCGCCGGATACTCGCGCCTCGTTTCCGAGGACGAGGAAGGCACTTTCGCCGCCCTGCGCGCGCACCGGCGCGAGCTGATCGACCCCAAGATCGCCGAGTACCGGGGCCGCATCGCCAACACCGCTGGCGACAGTATTCTGATCGAGTTCTCCAGCGTGATTGAAGCTCTGCGCTGCGTCATCGACATCCAGCAGGGCATGGTCGAGCGCAACGCCGACGTGCCAGAGGAGCGCCGAATTCAGTTCCGCGTCGGCGTCAACCTGGGCGACGTTATCGAGCAGGAGGACGGCGACCTGTTGGGCGACGGCGTCAACGTGGCGGCGCGTCTCGAAGGCTTGGCCGAGCCTGGCGGCATCTGCATCTCTCGCGCGGCACGCGACCAGGTGCGCGATCGCATGGAGGTCGTGCTCGAGGACCTGGGCGAGGTCGAAGTCAAGAACATCGCCCGACCGGTCCGCATCTTCCGCGTCCTGCCCGAGGGCGAGACACCCACGGCGCCGCCGCGTCGATGGCCAGGGAAGAAGTTCCCCGCAGCGGCGGCGATCGTGGTGCTGCTGGTGCCGGCGAGCGTTGGCCTGTGGTGGTGGCAGCCTTGGTTGAAGCGCGTCGAGGCCGCCGACCCGGCGAAGATGGCCTTCGCGCTGCCCGACGAGCCGTCGCTGGCGGTGCTGCCGTTCGACAACCTGACGGGCGTGCCCGACCGGCAATTCCTGATAGACGGCTTCGTCGACCAACTCATCACCATGCTGTCTCTGAACCCGGACGTGCTGGTGATCTCGCGCAATGCCGCGTTCAGCTTTCGCGGCCAGAGCGCGCCGATCGGGCGGATCGCCGAGGAACTCGGCGTGCGCTACGTCATCGAGGGAAGCCTGCAGCAGGCCGGTGAGCGCCTACGCATCAACGTACAGCTCATCGACGCCATAAAGGGTTTCCACGTCTGGTCGAAGGCCTACGACCGTCCGGCGGGCGACTTCTTCGCCGTCCAGGACGACGTCATAAGCGCCGTTTCGGTCGAGCTGCTGGGCCGGCGCGGCGAGATCTTGGCGGCCGAGCAGACGCGCCTGCGCGACACGCGGTCGGAGAATCTCACCATCTACGAATTGAGCGAGAAGGCCAACGCCGCCTACGCGAAGTTCACCAAAGAGGGCAACGAACAGACGCGCGAGTACTCGCTGGCGATGCTGGAACTGGAGCCCGACAACGGCCGCGCGCACGCTTTCCTGGCCTGGGTCGAGCTGGCGAGCATCTGGTACGGCTGGACGGACGACCGCGAAGCAGCCCTGCAACGCGCCTGCGAGCTGGCGGAAAAGGCCATCGACCTCGATCGCCGCGACTACCAGGGTCATTGGGCGGCGGCGTATTGCTATGTAGCAACCGACCGGCCGGAGGACATGGTCCGTGCCTTCGAGGAAGCACTGCGGCTAAATCCGGCAGAGCCGATGATCGTGATGCAGCACGCTTCGCGGGTACTGGCGCCGGCGGGCCGCATCGAGGAAGCGATCGCCCGGGTCAAGAAGATCGAGCGGACCAATCCGAAGGGACGCATCGTCGATCACCTCTTCGGCAATCTGGCGGCTCTCTACTACCAGCAGGGCGACTACCCCAAGGCTATCGAGTATTTGTCGCACCTGTCGAAGACCTACGCAAAGGGCGGATGGCAGACGATGAAGGTTGCAGCGCTCTATCATGCCGGCGAGCATGCCAAGGCGCGTACCGAGGCCGAGGCGCTGATGGCCGACTTTCCGGACCTCGCGGTGACCGACTTCGTCAAGAAGGGGACCATTCCCGACGCCAAGACCCGGGCCTCCATCGCCGAAGCCTTGAAAACGGTCGGCGTGCCGGTGACCCCGCCGCTCAAGCTGCCCGAAAAGCCGTCGATCGCGGTGCTGCCGTTCCAGAACATGTCGGACGACAAGGAGCAGGACTACTTCGCCGATGGCATGGCCGAGGACATCATCACCGACCTCTCCAAGCTCTCTGGTCTCTTCGTCATCGCCCGCAACTCCTCGTTCCAATTTCGCGGTGGAGCCGTGGACGTGAAACAAGTCGGCCGCGAACTTGGCGTCATGTACGTGCTTGAGGGCAGCGTCCGCCGCGCCGGAGATCAGGTGCGCATCAACGCCCAGCTCGTCGACGCGCAGTCTGGCGGACACCTCTGGGCGGAGCGCTACGACGGCACGCTTGCCGACGTCTTCAAGCTGCAGGACCAGGTGACGAAGAGAATTGTTACGGCGCTATCGGTAAATCTGACGGCACAAGACAGGCTGCTACAGTCGCAAATAGAGACGCAAAATCCCGAGGCCTACGATGCCTTCCTGCGCGGCTGGTCCCACTATCGGCGCAACACGCCGGACGACTACGCAAAGGCCATACCGTACCTGAACCAGGCGATCGAGCTGGATCCGGAATATCGCCGGGCCTACGCCACCTTGGCCGTGGTCTATTGGAATTCGTTCGCCAACGCGCGCTTGAGTCGGGGCGGCGAATGGGTTCGCAGCCTGGATTTGTCCCTGGGCGACACCTTCGATCGAGTCGTCGAAATCCTGAAGCACGCCAAACGGGCCAATCCGGCACCGCTTGCCTATCAGGTCTCCGCGGGTATGTACGTGTTCCAGGGTCAGTATGCGGAGGCGATGACCGAGGCGACGCAGGCCGTCAGCCTGGATGGCAACGATCCGGCGGGATATGAGGCCCTAGGAACAGTTTCGCTATTTTCCGGCAATCCGCAGGACAGCGTCGATGCCTTCCGGACGGCCATCCGGCTCGACCCACAGCACGCCTATATCTACGAGCATTGGCTCGGCCTAGCGCTGTACAGCATGGGCCAGTTCGAAGAGGCGGCCTCGTTGCTGGTCAATGCCAGCCGCAGGAACCCGGACGACGAGCGCGTTCTCATTCCGCTCGCGGCCGCCCATGGCATGCTCGGTCGGGTTGACGCTGCCGAGAAGACCGTGGGGCGCCTTAATGACCTGCGCAAGTTGAATACCGATCGCCTGAAACGCTCTGGCCTCGAGCCGGGGATCGATTTGTACCTGCTCGGTCCTCTCACCTTGCAGGACATGGATCTCTGGCCCTTCAAGAACCCATCGGATCGCGAGCGACTGCGCGAGGGCTTGCGACGCGTGGGCGTGCCGGAGAGTGGACCGAGCGACACCGGGTCACCCCTGCAGGTCCCAGGCGCCATCACCGTCGACGCGGCGGCGGCCAAGGCGCTCTTCGATCGCGGGGCCAAATTCATCGACGTGCGCGGTCCGTCTTGGAACCTCGGCCGCATTCCAGGCGCAGTGCATCTCTTCCTTAAGGATGCCTTCACCGAAACTTCGCTCGCATCCGTGGCCGACAGGGATGAAGAGATCGTGATCTACTGCATGGGGCCGGCGTGTCTGCTGTCCTCCAAGGCGTCGGCGCGGGCCGTCTCTTGGGGCTGCAAGAATGTCCACTACTTCAGGGACGGCTTCCCGTCCTGGCAAGCGGCCAACTACCCTGTCGAATATCCGGAGAAGTAGCCCCCGATGGGCGACGACCCGATCTCTTTGGCTAGTTGCGATAGCGAATGGCAGCCCGACCCGAGTTTTCTTACCGGAGAAAATTGGCTAGACCTTACCGTCCGGGCTGCCGTCAGCTGACGAAGACTTTGCCCCCGACTCTCCCCGTCCGACGCCCGATGTCTTGAATCGCCCTTTGCGGCGTCCGCTTCGCCCCCGGCAATGCCCGGCAGGTCGGCAGGGGCTCATAGGGCATTGATGACCCAGTATTGACGTTGCTTTCAGATCGATGCGGCATGCAGCCAGACGAAGGTCTTCGGCCCTTACCTAAGCGTCGCGATGTACATCGCGGTCGCATGGTGATGATCCGTCGAGCTTCCTGTAAGTTGTCGGTATCCGCGATTGCGACCCACGAAGTTGAGGGCGTCTAAGAAGGGAGGCGCAGCATGCAGGCCCTACCCGAATTCACGGAAGTCGAGTTTGGCAAGCGTCTCAAAAATGTGCGCGAACGCATGGTCGAGCGCGAACTCGACCTCTGCCTGATCTCGACCTCCGAGAACATCTTCTATCTGACCGGGCTCGACCACTGGGGTTACTTCGCGCCCCACATTCTGATCGTGCCGCACCAGGGCGACATGGTGCTGGTGACCCGAGCCATGGAAAAGGTGACCGTGGGCAACCAGGTCCGCAACGCCGCCTTCCACGGCCACCAGGACAACGAGACGGCGGCTGACGTCGTGGTACGTCTGCTGGCCGACCGCGGACAGGCCAAGGCGCGCAGCGTAGCGGCGGCCGATGCGGTCAGCGAAGTGCTGGAGCGCCAACGCGCCACGCGCCCGCGCATCGGGTTGGAAAAGTGGTCGTCGGGCCTCTCGCACGGTCTCGCCGAGGCGCTCAGGGACGCCCTCGATGCGGTCGACTGGATCGACGTCTCGGGCATGGTGGACGAGCTGCGCATGATCAAGAGCCCGCTAGAGCAGACCTATATGCGCGAGGCCGCCTTGATCTCGGATCATGCCATGTTGGCGTCGATCGATGCCGTAGGCGATGGCGTGCGCGAGCGCGACGTCGCTGCTGAGTGCCACCGGGCAATGATTCAGGCCGGCGGCACCTTTCCCGGGTTCGGCCCGTTTATCCGTTCGACGCAACGGCTGGGCGAAGAACATACCAGTTGGTCTGACGGCATCTGCCAGGCAGGTGACGCCGTGTTCCTCGAGCTTTCCGGCTGCTTTCGGCGCTACCATGCACCACTCGGCAGGCTGATCTTCATCGGCCGGGCGCCAGAAGGGACGCAAGAGATGGCGGCGGTCTGCCGCGACGCTTTCGAGGCCTCGGTCGAGGCGTTGAAGCCGGGAAAGCTGACGCGACAGGTTTATCAGGCCTGGCAGGACGTGGTCGACGACGCCGGCCTGGAGCATTACCGGCGGCACCACTGCGGCTACATGGTGGGCATCGGCTTTCCGCCGTCCTGGTCTGGCGGCAATCGGGTCACGGGGCTGCGCCATGACAGCGAACTCGAGATCAAGACGGGCATGAGCTGGCACATGCTGTCGTGGTTGATGGGTGCGGGACGCGGCGATTACTTCATTTCCAACACGGCCCTGGTCGGCCCAGACGGGGCTGAAGTGTTGACCAAAACGCCGATCAACGTGATTGAAAGATAACGCTCAGTGCGATTCCAATACGGCGCTCAAGAACTGCTGGGTGCGTTCGTTCTGAGGCTGGCCGAAAATCTGCTCGGGCGGGCCCTGCTCGGCAATGCGCCCGCCATAGAAGAAGCATACCCTGTCCGAGATCTCGCGGGCGAAACCCATCTGGTGTGTGACCATCAACATGGTCAGGCTGTGCTCGCTGGCCAACGTGCGGATCACGTTCAGCACCTCGCCGATAACTTCCGGGTCCAGGGCCGAGGTTACCTCGTCGAACAGCATGACCTTGGGACGCATGGCCAGCGCGCGGGCGATCGCAACGCGCTGCTGCTGACCGCCGGAGAGACGTGAGGGATGCTGGTCCAGCTTGTCGCCGAGGCCGACCATCTCTAAAAGTTCCTCCGCGCGCTCCTGCGCCTCGCGCTTGGACAAGCCGAGCACCTGGACCGGCGCCTCCATGCAGTTCTCCAGCGCGGTCATGTGCGGAAACAGATTGAAGTGCTGGAACACCATGCCGATGTTCGAGCGCATGCGTCGCAAATGCGTGTTGTTAGCCCTGATCAGGGCGCCACGCCGCTCCATGCGGGTCAGCGGCTCGCGGTCGACATAGATCACGCCCTCGTCGATTTCCTCCAGCGTCATCAGCATGCGCAATACGGTAGTCTTGCCGGAACCGGAAGGGCCGATGATCGAGACGATTTCGTTGGCGGCAACGTCCAGGTCGAGCGCATCGAGTACGGTCAACGCGCCATAGCGCTTGGTCACCTTTTGGAACCGCACCATCGGCGCGTCTTCGCCGTCGAGCCGCAGCGGGAAGTCTTGCTCACTCATTCTCCGACCTCATCCTCAGGAAGCTCAACGATTTGTCATCCCGAGAGCACGGCGAACCCAGGCCTCGAAGTGCCTCAGTGCAAACGCGGTCGGCAGGGAGATCGCCAGAAAAATGATCCCGACGAGCGTGTAGGGCTCGAGGAACCGGTAGGTCTCGGAACCGACCGCGTTTGCCTGGTGCATCAGCTCGGCGACACCGATCACCGAAAGCATTGGCGTGTCCTTGAAAATGCCGACCAGGTAGTTGCCCATGCCGGGTAAACTGATCGGCAGGGCCTGGGGCAGGACGATGCCGGTATAGGTGCGCCGCATTCCGAGGTTGAGAGCCTTGCAGGCCTCCCATTGTCCTCGCGGAACGCCTTCGAGGCCGGCACGGTAGACCTCGGAAAGATAAGCCGCGTAGTGCAGCCCGATGGCAATCATGCCAGCGGTCCAGGGAGAGAGCCGGATGCCGACCTGCGGCCCGACGTAGAATACGAAAAAAATCTGCAGTACCAGCGGGGTCGAGCGGATGAATTCGACGAGTTCGCGCACGCTCAAGGTCAGCGGTCGGAACGGCGTGCGTTGCGCCAGCACCAACACCAGGCCCAGCACCAGGGCAATGCCATAACCAATGCCGGCCGCCATCAGCGTGTTCAGGGTCGCCCAGCCTAGGCGGGGCAAAATCTCGAAGGTGAACTCCCAGCGCCAATCGAACATGGCCCACCTTCACGCCGGTCCCAGCTTGCGCGACATATGGCGCTCCAAGGCCCGCATCCCCGGCGTCACTACCAGCCGCGCCATCACGTAGTAGATGATCAGCGCCGAGCCGAAGGCCTCGGCGGAGAGAAAGGTGTAACCGTTAATCTGCTTGGCCTGGAACATCAGATCCGCGACCGAGATCAGCGACACCAGCGCGGTGCCTTTCAGCAGCTCGATCAAAAGGTTGCCCCACGGCGGCAGCATGTTGACCAGGGCTTGGGGGAAGATGATTCGCGTCATCCGCTTGAGCGGCGACAAATTCAGCGCCAGCGCCGCTTCCCATTGGCCGCGCGGCACCGAGAGGATAGCGCCGCGCACGAGTTCGGCGCCGTAGGCGCCGAGGTTCATGCCGACGGCAACGAAGCCAGCTGTGAACTTGTCGAGCGTGATACCGAACAGCGGCAGCACGAAAAAGATCCAGTAGAGCTGAACCAGAAGCGAGGTGCCTCGGAAGATCTCGATGTATACGGTCGCCGCCCAGCGCACCGGGAACCAGGCGGCAAGTCGCATCAGCCCCATGGCGATGGCGATGAGGATCGCCAACACCGAAGCCAGCACCGCCTGTTCGACGGTGACGACGGCACCTTCCAACAGACGATAGCCGTGGACCTCAAGGAACTCGAAATAATGCTGCATTCAGGACCACCCTAAACGGACCGGCGCGGAGTGTCGGCTCTCGTTGTTGCCGGATCCGCCGAAGCCGGGAGGGACGGTTAGGTGCGGCCGTCCCTCCCCTGCCTCACAACCGTGGCCAGTCAGCCGCCGACTCAGCGGTTCGCGCAGGCATACTCAGTCGTAGCTTCGCCTGGGAGCTGGGACTTGGTGTAGCCGTAGTCGGCCACCGCCTTCATCATCTCGGGCGAGCCGAGATAGTCGTCGAGTGCCGCGTTGAATGCCTCCAGGAAGTCGCCATCCGCCGGGCGGAAAGCGATGCCGACCCAGTTCAGGGTCCAGTCCGGCAACTTGGTCGGGTCCGTCACCTCGACCGTACCGCCGCTTTCTTTGGCCAGGTTCTGCGCGGTGAAGAATGTGACGCCACCGGCATCAGCCCGCCCCGAGCGCACCGCCGCCAGAATTTCGGTCGGCCCCGGCACCTGCATGATCTTGTCTTCGGGGATGCCTTCCTTCTTCGCAACTTCGACGATGTTGTATCCTGCCCCGGTAACCAGCACGGCGCCCTTGTTATTGATGTCCTGGTAGGTCTGGATGCCCTTGGGGTTACCCTTGGCGACGATGAAGGCGTCGCCGAAGACGCCGATTGGATCGGAAAACTCGACGTTCTCGCAGCGGCTTTTCAGTATGTACATGCCGCCGGTGATGACGTCGAAGCGGTTGGCCTTGAGACCCGGGATCAGGCCGCCCCACTCGGTAACTACAGGTTCGATGTTGGCAATCCCCATCTCGTTGAGCACGCCGATCGCGATCGCGTTGACGAAGCCCTTCGGCGCGTTGTTGTCGCCCGGATAGGCCCATGGCACCTCGTTGGCGAAGCCGATGCGAAGAGGCTTGCCGCTTTTTGCCAGCTCCAGCGGCGAGGCTGCTGTCGCGGGCGCAGCGGATATCATGCTGGCGACGGCAAGTACCACAAGCCGCGTCAAAGCTTTCGCAAGAACATGTTTCATCGGTCAATTCCCTCCATTTCCGTATGACCTTGATTTCCGGCCGGCGCCCACACGGCCATAGGACCAAGCGCCGGCACGATGAGGGACGCCGCTCTTAATGTGTACAACAAGAAGCGTCAATGACAGAATTTGACCAGGATTCCGTCACAACTTCAAGCTCAAATCATTGATAACACGGAATTGCTGACTCTTAACCTCCCATCAAATTGACAGCATGTCTTGTAGATGTATACATTTTGTCACTTTGCTCGCTCTCATCGGCAACGCGCGGGGAACTGTAATGGGCAAAAGGGATGAGGCCCGGAACCGCAGCAACGCTGAGGTGTCATCGTCCTCCAGAGAGCGTTTTCTGCGTATCTACCGTGCGCTTCGGGAGCGGATCTGCCTGCTCGAATACGCCCCCGGCCGGCAGCTCGGAGAAGAGGAGTTGGCGCGCGAATTCGGCATCAGCCGTACGCCGATTCAGCGGGTCCTCGCGCGCCTTGAGGCGGAAGGATTGTTGGAGCGCCGGCACGGTGTCGGAACGATCGTCACAGATGTCGATTTGGCGTCGCTGGAGCAGATCTACCGCCTTCGTCTCGAGCTCGCCACGCTCATGGGACGGCTGGCACCGATGCGCGTAAGCGTAGCTGAAATTACTCGGCTCGAGGATTATCTCCAGCGCATGGATAAGCTGGTACGTCGGCCAGACCCAGGCGGCTTTGCCCGCCTGAACATGGAGTTCAATTTGATGCTGTTCTCGCTGATCGGCAACGCGCCGCTGCGCGAGATCACCGAACGGCTGTTTCTACAGACAACACGAATTTGGATTCGCTCGATCCCGAGCATGGACGATATCTCCGAGGAGGTTCGGATTTTTGATCGACAAATATTCGACGTTATTGCCGCGCTGAGAATTAATGACCACGGCGCGGTCGGCGATATCTGCCGGGCCCATATTTCGATGAGCTTGCAGCGCATGCGCCGGCAGACGGCCATGCCAGGGCACGGTGTCGAGGTGGCGCAAAACCTGGAAGCACGTTAACCGATCGCGACAAAGCGGTTGCCGGATATTAGAATCCTCACAATCACAGAAGGGTTGCGTCGGCAGTCAAGATCAATGTCTCGAAGTGGCCGAGGATGTTGAAAAAGTCGGTTGAGGAGCGGCCCTGAGCGTGATTCCGTCGTTCTGCTGAATCGTGGGAGGGCGGATCGATGATGGGACCGGCGGTTGGCCAGCAAGACCGTCTCTTCTA
>Ga0326597_10004478_pt1 | contig 19670 bp, 14 predicted proteins | sample RVTome_12_FD_203789 | JGI IMG/M metagenome (GOLD analysis project Ga0326597, IMG submission 203789) | Soil microbial communities from uranium-contaminated site in the Upper Colorado River Basin, Wyoming, United States - RVT100D185 | ecosystem: Environmental > Terrestrial > Soil > Contaminated >... | reverse complement strand
TGGCTGACAACAGCTCGGCGAATACCTCGAATCCCTGCAACGAATCCACCAGTGCTTGGTTGTACAAGTCTCACAATCGCAAAGTAAATCGATCGACTTTCCCATTCCCCAATGGCCCAAGCGACAACAGGTCATCAGCTCGTTCTGCGGCTACGAGTCAGCAGGGTCGATTATTGAGCAACCACATGCAAACTCATTTCTCCAGCAACCGGCCAACACGCATCCTCGGATCAATGTTCGCACTCAGTTGGCTACCATCCTCCATACCCTCGATTTCACCGGCTTGCTCTTGCGTCAAGAGTTCCGGGGAAAGACCGTGCAAGAATCGCGTGAGCTGCGCATACCCGTGCCCATCGCCCAAACCGAATCGATGATGGTAATATCGAAGCGGGAAGTAGATGTAGAGCACGTCCTTCGCCCGAGTCATCGCCACGTAAAACAAACGCCGTTCTTCATCGACGCCGTCCTCGTCGCGGGTCGCCATATCAGAGGGGATCATCCCGTCGGCCGCGTGCAGGATGTGAACCACGTCCCACTCACACCCCTTGGCCGAGTGAATGGTACTGAGAATCAGAAAATCCTCATCGAGGTGAGGTGCCTGCGCAAGATCCGATGTAGTGACCGGCGGATCAAGTGTCAGATCGGTAATGAACCGCTGCCGAGACCGATACCGTGACGCGATCCCGGCGAGTTGATCGATATCGCGCAGGCGGACGGCGGTGTTGTCGTAGAGTTTTTCGCAAATCGGTTCGTAGAACACACGGATACGTTCAATCTGCGACGGGAGTGCTAACTCAGTCCGCCCCGCGCGCCCTCCTTTCTCATCACTACCGCCACGGGCTTCAAGCCTGGGCGCATCCGATTCCAAGGTCGGCGAACAACCGAGACAGTCCGCGAAGGCGGCGCGCAGATCGCCCAGTGGCCGGCGGGCTGCGGACGGGACACTGGGGACGTTTTCGAGTAAGCGGACGACGGGATTACCGTGATTCTCTTGCTGCGGCTCACCAAGAATGCGCCTCACGCCAAGTTCGTCCATGACGCGACGTGCGGTCCGCGGACCCACGCCGTCAAACCAATGCAACACACGAAACCAACTAATCTCGTCGAAGGGGTTTTCTAACATCCGCAATAGGGCGAGCACATCCTTGATATGCGCGGCCTCGATAAACTTCAGTCCGCCGTACTTGTGGAACGGAATATTCCGTTTCGCAAGCTCAATCTCAAGCATGGCACTGTGGTGGCTCGCCCGAAACAAGACCGACTGCCTCATGAGCGGGATGCCCTGCTCGTAGTGCTCAAGAATGTTTCGACAAACAATGTCGGTCTGCTGACTCTCGTCAGAGCAGGAAACAACAGCCGGTTTCAAATCAGACTTACGATCCGACCAGAGTTCCTTCGTATATCGCTCCTTCGCCGGTTCCATAACGGCGTTGGCAGCCGCGAGTATCGGTTGCGTTGATCGATAGTTTTGTTCGAGGGTGACCACTCGTGTTCCGGGGTACTGGTCCGGAAAGTTAAGAATGTTGCGAATCGTTGCGGCACGAAACGAGTAGATCGACTGAGCGTCGTCGCCCACAACGGTAAGGCTATTGTACTTTCGCCGCATGCCGAGCAGTATCTCAGCCTGAATCGCGTTGGTGTCCTGATACTCATCGACAAGAATATGCTCGAAGCGATCCGCGATCTTCTCACCCACCCCTGAACCGGTTAGTGCTGCCCAATACAAGAGCAGATCGTCGTAGTCGAGCACCGCCTGCTCCTTTTTCCGCTGCACATAGTGTTCGAGAACTTCTCGAACGCCGTCGATTTCTTGTTGGCACCAGGGAAAGTGAAGTTCTAGCGTCTTGTCGAGTGGGCGATGAGCGTTCACCATGTGCGAGTAAATCTTGACCAACGTCTGCTTGCGGGGGAATCGGCGGTCTTTCTTGGATAGCCCCAGCTCACCACGGATGAGGTTCATCAAATCACCCGCGTCGCCTTCATCCATCACCGTAAACTCAGCCGGTAGATCGACGGCGCTGTGATAGGTGCGAAGTAAGCGATTGGCGACTGCGTGAAAGGTTCCGCCCCATACTTTCCCACCGGCGGACCCTCGGTTGATAAGCTTGGCCGCTCGGCTGAGCATCTCACCTGAAGCGCGGCGGGTGAATGTCAACAGCAAGATACGATCAGGTGAAACGCCCGAGTCGATCAAGTGGGCGACACGGCAGGCGAGTGTACGCGTTTTCCCCGTCCCCGCACCCGCGACAATCAGCAGTGGTCCACTACCGTACGTCACGGCGTCACGTTGCGCAGGATTCAATCCCTCAAGCCAAGGTTTCGACATATTTTGCGGTTCCCTTCAAGCTACTCGGATGCGCGGCATACTATACTAGGGGGTTTTGGGAGTCGAACCACTCGCTTCCTGTGGATCCCGCAGACTCTATCCGAGTGTATGGCGCACTGGGGCCGGCCCGTTTCTTGTCCTACCCGGCACGCGAAGCGAAAATCGCCCATACAAGGCATGTTCCCATTCGCCGGGCTACAGGATCGAAGGAGAGCGTCCAGAGAAGAGGAAATTGTATGTGTGCGAGAATTGCTCAATTGCTCCGGCCGTCTGACCGTGACCGCTGACTGATATGATCTGACGCAAAGCATTGCATTGGGTTTGTATATCCGAGTACGTTTCTTGAAAATAATTCATCGTATCCAGAAGGCGTGGAAGTGGTGTAATCACACGGTGTGGTGGCGGCATTATGTTTAACATACCTCCGGCCACTTCTATTGAGGGACGGTCAAAGGACCAATCAGAAGTCAAATGCGAACTGAAAGTAACACCGTAGATTAGCCCGGCCGGTGCTGCGTGCCACGGCGGCGCCCGCGTGAATGATTTCGTCTTCGTGCATCAGTCTTGAAGTTGGCGAACGCAGCTATTGACGACGTGGATGACCACGCTACCGCTGGGGGCTGCACCGAGCGCGGCGATTGACTGGGCACGGACCCCAATGGGAAACTGACGTAATGGGTATACCCATCACCATACCACTGACGTTGCAGGGACATAACGCGTTCGACGAGCGCGTCGAGATGGGCTGTTGTGGATCGCTACACTCACGGTCGATCGAACGGATTCAGGTCAACATCGGTCTGACTTGCGATCTGGCCTGTCGTCACTGCCATGTGGAGTCCTCGCCCAAGCGTACGGAACAGATGGACTGGCAGACGATGCTGCTCGTGCTTTGGGCTGCGGAGCAGGCCGACATCAAAACACTTGACATCACCGGCGGGGCGCCGGAGGATGAATCCCAACTACCGTCGTTTCGTCACGATCGCACGTGTTTTCGAGCGTGAATGATTTCTTAGTGACCGACGCCGACCGGCAATGGCTGACCCAGACCTTCGGTGAGTCGAATGTTACTTTTGAAGCGACGGGTGGCCATACGGGAGCACTTCGCAATCCAGCGGTACAACAACAGATCATGGATTCGCTCGAAGATTTGCGGCCGGTTCACCACCATGTCAGCAAGGACGATTGACGAATGGCTGTCCGTAAAGCAAGTGCGTAGCGAAAGTCGTTGAGGGGTGTTTATGTTCGGCCTAAGAACGGATTGCTCGTGTGAGATGATGCAAACATGTGACCCCATCAGGCGGGATGCGCCGACGGTTTTTCGGGACCGGCAATCCATTGGTCAAGGTCCGGCACAGAGACCCTCTGGACTACGACGCCTGTCCGTTATTATTCCCACAATCAACGAGGAAGGGACGATCGGCCATACGCTCGAGCGCGTGCGTTGTGGGCGCGTGTGGGAAGTGATCGTGGTCGATGGGCGAAGTACGGACCGGACGCGTGAGATCGCTCGTGCCCATGGGGCGACGGTTGTCGAGTCGTCTCCCGGCCGGGGGCGGCAACTCGCGGCTGGAGCCACAATCGCCACGGGTGACACGCTTCTGTTTCTGCATGCCGATACGTCTTTGCCTTCGGGTTTTGATGACCACGTCTTTCGCGCTCTCGAGAAACGCGGTGTCTGTGCCGGTGCGTTTAGGTTGTTGATCGATGGCGAGGGACAATGTTTCCGCCTCATCGAGAAAATGGTGAACTTCCGATCCCGTACACGTCAGATGCCCTACGGCGACCAAGCCATCTTTGTTCGGGCCAATGCCCTTCGCGAGGCTGGTGGCTTTCCCGACCTGCCTGTCATGGAGGACTACGTGCTGATCCGGCGCTTGCGGCGTATCGGCCGTATCGAGATCGTACCTGCCACGGTTGTGACATCGGCGCGCCGATGGATCGAACAAGGTGTGTTGCGCACCACATTGTTTAATCAAGTCTGCATCGCGGCGTATTGGCTGGGCGTTTCCCCGGCAAGAATCGCCCGATGGCGCTAAAGACCTTGCAAGCGAGAACGCCCGCCCATCTCAAGTTTTCTCCAACTTGAGCGATTGATTCGCGCCCCGAAAGGCTTCGAAAAAGCGGCCGTGCCATTTCTTACGGACACCTTTAATACGCTACAACTGCCGGTCCAGGCGGCGGTAGTGGACGGCTTCGAGGACGTCGTCGGCGGTGACGGAATCTCGACCGACCAAGTCGGCGATGGTGCGGCTGACCCGTAGAATCTTATCGTGGGCGCGGGCAGAGAGGCCCAGTTCGGTCAGCGCCTGACGCAGTACCGTCTCTCCGGCGTCATCCAAGCGGCAGTGTTCACGGATTTGCTTTCCGCTCATGCGACCGTTGAAGAGCGTGCCGTTATCGGCGAACCGCTTACGTTGGCGATTCAATGCGACACCGACCTGCTCGACCATGGTGGCCGATGAGGTTCCGCTGCGATCACCCCGAAGCTCGGCGAACGACACGGCCGGCACCTCTATATGCAAGTCGATCCGGTCGATCAACGGACCGCTGATGCGCGCGAGGTATTTGTCGATCTGTGCCGGGTTGCACTTGCACGCTTTGCGCGGATCACCCAAGTAGCCGCACGGGCAGGGATTCATCGCGGCGATCAGCATGAATGAAGCCGGGTAGGTAACCGTGGTGTGCGCCCGGGCGATGGTAATCTCCGCGTCTTCCAGCGGCTGGCGGAGGGCTTCGAGCGTGTTACGCGGAAACTCTGGAAACTCGTCGAGAAACAAAATGCCGTGGTGGGCGAGTGACACCTCACCGGCCTTGGGAATCGTTCCACCACCGACTAATGCCGGTGTGCTCGCGGAATGATGCGGCGCACGCACGGGACGCGTGGCGACCAACGCGACGCGCGGTCGCAACTCGCCGGCGACGGAATGGATACGCGTTGTCTCCAACGCTTCGTTGAGCGTCAAAGGTGGAAGAATCGTTGGCACACGCTTGGCCAGCATGGTCTTGCCCGATCCCGGCGGGCCGATGAGCAGGATGTTGTGGCGACCGGCCGCGGCAATGGTCAACGCCCGTTTGACATGCTCTTGCCCGCGCACGTCGGCGAAATCGCAATCGTAGGTGGAAGAGGAGTCAAACACGGCATGTAAGTCCACGACCGAGGGCTCTATGGGGAGTTGCCCCGACAGGAAACCGATGGCTTCGGTCAACGAACCGACGGCAATCACCTCCACACCATCGACCACGGCCGCCTCCGCGGCATTCTCGACGGGCAAGATCAACCCACGCATACCCTGCGACTTGGCGAGCATCGCGGCTGATAGTGCCCCCTTTATGGCACGAACACGACCGTCCAGTGCCAGCTCGCCCGCTACCAGGTAGCCGCCCATGTTGCCGTCTACGACATTTCCCGATGCGAAGCTAACGCCCAGCGCAATGGGCAGGTCGAAGATCGGTCCTTCCTTGCGCACGTCGGCCGGAGCGAGGTTGATGATGGTCTTGTTGCGCGGAAACTCGTACCCCGAGTTTTGCATAGCGCTGCGGACGCGCTCGATACTTTCCTTAACCGCGGCGTCGGGCAGCCCGACAATGGCGGTGCCCGCAAAGCCGCGCGAGGGAACATCCACCTCGACTTCGACCGGAATCGCTTCGATGCCGTTGAACGCAATACTTTGAAGATGAGCGATCATCGCGGCCACATTATAACCGCCCGTGTACGGTGTGCGAGTGGGGTAGTGATTGCCTTGAAGGGTGTTTGTGGAGCATCGCAACAATCCGAGCCGTTACCGTTAGGGGCGGTTGCCGCATCAGGGACTGGACCGCTTCCTTTCGGTCGCGGCTCGGAAAGAGGCTTCTCGCACACGCTCTTAGAGAGCGACTCGCGTCGTAACTTGGGCAAGCGTTCTGCACATCATTGATCGGGGCGAAACTGATCCTTGGCGATCCAGCGGGTGTTGTACTCCAGACGCCAGTCTCGCGGATTCGTATTCGGATCATCTGCGGAACGCGTGGGGGTCGTGCTCGTTGGGGTCGCGCCATACGATATCGGTAATGGGTCTACCGTGTCACCCGTGACGACGTTGTGATCGCCGTCCTTATCCCACCCGACCGAATAGAAGAAGAACGTTCGAACCAATCCGCTCGGCACGTCCGGCCAGGCATGAGCATCGAAGGATAGCGTGAGTGCGTCGCCAGCGCCGATGATGGCCAGTCGGTCGTCACGATCCTGCACCAATTCGAGCACGTCGCCATACCGCGTATGCCAACCCTGAAGCGCGTTGCGCCACGGCGGTCGGTCGGACACGATGTCAAACGCCGGCGTTCGCGGATGTCCGGGGCCGCGAGATTTGATTTCGGAGAAGCCGCGGCGCTGCAAGTGCGCACGATTCGGACGTAGTTCATGGTGGGGTGGGCCGGCGGATGTTGCGCCGGGCAAGGAAATACGTTCCCCCAGCGCGAGCCGATCCCAGCGGATTTCGAAGGTGGTGGTGAGCCGCAGTCGGCGAGCGTCGGTCGGGAGCTTACCGGTCAGGTCGCAAAGAATCGTCTTGGTCTTGCCGGCCGGCATGCCGACGATCACATCCACGGGTCGCCAATTTCCATCAGTGGCTTGCACTTCCAGCATCGGCGGTATGATTATCACGTCCGGGTTCTGCCCCAAAGAGATGTTCGTACTGCCGTCGCCGTATTGCAACCACCCCGTTAACGCCAGGATGTTGGGGCGACCGGCATCGACGGGGCCGAAATCCATTGTTAGTGTCAATGGGTGGCACATGCCTCGGTAGGGCGATGGAAGCGGAAGGCCTGGTGGCGCGAAGTCGCCGTCTATCGCGCTGAGGGTTTGGGTGCGGTCAATGCCGTCGTCGCCCAAGACGCTGATCGGCGCTGCGTGACCTCTCATCGCCCACACCTCAGAATGCGGGAAGGGCGGCGGCATGATCTTGTCCGTCGGGTGTAGCTCCACGTCGTGCGGGTGATCCACCGCCATCAGTTTCGCCTCGTCCAGATAGAGAATTTCACGGAATTCATCCGTTACGACGAGCTGGTAAGCGCCATCCCGCGCCGGCAAGGATGTGCCGATGGTGACGATTTCATCGGAGTCGGCCGGCAGCATGACTCCGCGTTTAAGCGGCAGCCCGATCGGCGCATTGCCGAGCAGGTCCGTCACAAACCGGAAGCGCCGGCCATCCCACGCATATAGAAACGGGCAAGACCCGGTGGGCACCAGCTTCTCTTTGATGCTGACCGGTCTATTCGTCACTGCAACGTCGATCTGATTGTCGACGACGCCGTTGGTCCAAACGGTTTGGATGGAGTCCAGGTGCTTTCGACCCGCCAGCCCGATCTCGATCGCCTGCTCGGACACCAACCGCGTGAGCCAGAGGTCGTCGTCGCGCACTTCAACGTGTGTGCCGAGACCGCTGGGGTTGGTCTTCACCGAGATCAGTCTCGCTTTGAGCTGGCCGTTGACTTGACCCCCTTCGTTACGCAGCAGGTGCATTCGTCGTTTGGACGTGATGGGCAATAAATCGGTATCGCCGTCGTTATCGATATCGACGGCGAGCACATCAACAACCGGCGCCAATGGCATGTTCGAGAGTCCAGTGGCGTTCATCACATCCGTCCATCCCGATCCGATGTTTCGCAGCAGGACCACGCTTCCCTGGCTCGACGATCCACGTTTTGTGCCCCCCACGCAAAAGTCCAGCCATCCGTCGTTGTCGTAATCAACCAGCTTGGCAGCGCGAACGTCGATCATGGAAAGATCAATGGTTTGCCGTTCCGCCGATCGCCCGAACAGGACGACGGCCTTATCCTCTTGGACCAAGACGGTGTCCGGGGCGCCGTCGTTATTCACGTCGTCGACTAGGACGCGCTTCGCGGCGGGCCACGGTCCGGGCGGCTCCAGCATTTTCTTGTACTGTCCGGCGCGCTGGTTCTCGAAGACCAAGGTGGGCTGATCTCCTCGTGCCACGATGATGTCAATGGAAACGTTTCCATCCAGATCCGCAACGGCTACATCCACGGCCCGTCCGGTCGGCGTAATGCCCGCCGAGGTCGTTACGTTCTCAAATGAACCGTTTCCTTTGTTCTGCCAGAGTTCGAGCCCGCGATCGCCGGTGAGCAGTAAATCCAGGTCGCCGTCGTGCTCATAGTCCACCCAAACGGCGGCATTGGCGCTAAGCCCGCCCAGGCCGGCGTCTTTGGTGACATCGCGAAATCCGTCGGAGCCGGCATTCTTGAGCAAGCGCACTCCGCCGGCCCCACCGAGCAGCACATCCTGTAGTGTGTGAATGGTCGCGTCGTACCTCACGCCTTCCGGCACGTCATCGTGAAAATCGCCCACGCGACAGAAGGAAAAGAGCGGTGTGTTCGACCAAGTCAGCGTGATCGCCGTTTGTTCCATAGTGCCACTTTGAGGCATTGAAAGTAAGCTCGGGTTCCCGGACGCATTCAAGGCGAAAAGGGTCGCCCGGCCGGATTCATCGACGTCGAAAACGGCAGCCGTCGCCACGGCCTCGGTACCCTGGGAACTCCAGAGCGCACCTGTTACATCTTGAAATCGTACGTCAATGACCGGTGCCGCTTTTGAGCGTTGAATTACGGGTTTTATCGAAGGTGCTTCCGCGTTGGTGTGGGCGCAGAGCTCCAGCGCCTCGCCCGATCGCGTTTCATCGCCGAACAGTTCACGTAACCGCATGAATTCGCGCGTGTGCCGCTGAAACGAGGCCGTATCACCGGCTCTTCGCGCATGCGTAGCGAGCTTAAAATGGGCGGCGGCGTGCAGGTGATCCAGCCGTACCGTTTCACGAAGCTGCTCCGCCGCTTTCTCCGGCTGGTCATTGAGGTCGTAGCTGCTCGCAAGTTGAAATCGAAGTGCGGCCGTGTTCGCGTCGAGCCGAACCGCACGCTCGAAGAGTGGTAAAGCATCTTTGGGTCGCGATAGGCTGACCAGCGTCAGTGCTTTGAGGTAAACCGTCGCCGCAGAGTCGGAATCAAGCGTGGCCGCCCGATTCAGGTCGCTCAGCGCGGCCGCATGGTCCTTGGCCAGTCGGTGTGCCCGGGCCAGATTGCGAAGGGCGGGTGCGGAATTGGGATTGATCTTAACGGCTTGGCTTAGTGCTTCGACGGCCTTGAGCGCATCTCGGTTCTCCAGGTGCGCCTTACCGCGATTCATCAACCCCCTGAAGTCGTCCTGGTCTTTGGAACAACCGGATGTAGAGGTCGCGGAGATCGCGCCGATGAGCAGTAGAATGATGAATCCAATTCGCACCAGGTATTCCTTTGCATCGATCAGGGCACTGTGTAGAACCGGCTTCCAACCGGTATTCTGTTTCCTGCGGCCATCATTCGTTCGATTCACACCGCAAGAGGCGCTATATATCATACCGTCAAGTAGCCCCTTGAAAAACGCAACCTGTCCTCCTTGAATGTGGACCGGAGGGTATGGGAAAGGCTGCGGGGGGACCAGCGAAGCTTGTCCGTAGTCAAAAATGATTCTACACGGGCAAACAAGATGGCCTATGGCACGCGGATCCACTCATCGCATGATTTGTAACAAAGAACAAGTGCTCTGTTACACCTCGAATGACGGATACAGTTTTTTCAAGCGTATACGTGCGCCGTCCGTCGTGCTGGGTGGCCCGTCGCTTTAGCGGTTGAGGAGCCGAATCTCTTAGACCGCGATTACACGCTGGTCGTTCGTCTCCCACCCTTCGCAAGGAGTGAAGGATGGGCCACCCAGCCAATCGAGTCACGATGGTCGGACCACTAGGAACGCAGGCGACCGGAGGAATCGTTGTTGGACGATGTCGGCAAGTCGTCATCTTTCGGCGCCAGGGCGTGTATGGCGCTGAAGATTTTGGCTGTGGCGGCGCGGAGGGTCTCTCGGTCCGCTTTCTTACCTCGAAACTCACCGAGGTCAACGGGCTTGCCAAAGCGAATCTCCGGCCGATGCTTGGCGAATAATCCGCCGAGTGTACTCTTGCAATGGCGCGCGCCGCTGATATGTATGGGATATACCTCGGCTCCGGTTCTTAGTGCCAACATGGAGACGCCGTCCTTAGGTTCGACTTGTTCCCCCGGCGCCACGATGCCCCCCTCGATGAAGATGCCCACCGCCTTCCCCTCACGCAAGAACCGCAGGGCCGTCTTGGTGGGCGACGTATCACGTGTTCCCCTTTTAACCGGAATGCACTCCGCCGAACGCATAAACCACCCGGCGATCGGCCAGTTAACGTATTCCGCCGCCACCATGAACGACAGTGACCGAAAACGCACGATGCTGCAGATGAACAGCGGATCCGCCGAGCAGACGTGATTGGCCGTCAAGATCATCGGCCCGTGGCGCGGCACGGTACATCGACCGACGCACTTCACACGCCACAAAAACTTGGCGCCCATCTCATTGAAATTCAAAGCAAACGACAGGCGACGACCGAGTCCACTACGTCCCAGTCGAATATGCAGCGTCATCAGGCCGGCTGCGATCGTCAAAGCAGCGACCAGAATCAAGATGTAGCCCACCCACTGATCGACCCTCGTATTCTGAGGCAAACCCAGCGCACCCGTAGCCAAGAGCAGCGCCGCGGCCGTCACAACATCCCGTACGCCGAACACGCGACCGCGAAAATGATCGGGAACAATGCGTTGCAGGAGCGCTTCCAGGCTGGTCATGGCCGTGATCCCCGCCGCACCAGCGCCGATCACACCGAGAGCACCTATGATCGCCAGTGTTCCCGGCGCAAACGGCAAAAACACAGAAGACGCGAAAATCGCAATGCTCAGTCCGATCCCGATTAGCGACCAGGTGATTGCCACTTCGCTGCGCAGCGCGTTGCCGAGCAACGTGATAGCCCCGGCACCGGCGATGAATCCGATACCCAGAAACGCGCGATAGACGCTCATCGCCTGATACCCACCGCCGTACACATCACGAACGACCGCGGGAATGACGCACTTCACCAGCGGCCCACAGAACCAAATCAGCGCCGCAACGAGAAGCAATTCCAAGACGCGACGGTGGCTCCTGACGTAACCAAAACCACCCGCCATGTCGCGCACGGTCCCGCCCATTCCAATCCGCGATTCGGGCACGGCATCCTGCCGCGGAGCGCGTATCGCCAACAGGAATAACGCACTCGCGGCGAAGGTCATGGCATCTATGCGAAACGCGACGACGGGCTCATAATGGGCTGCCAGGTAGCCGCCGAGGTAAACGGCGACCATGGTTCCGATCCAGCCCAGTCCACCGATCATGCCATTGGCCTGGACCAGTTGATCCGGTCGAATCAATGTGGGTAGAAGAGCGCTGCGCGCGGGTGAGAACATAGCGGCAAAAACGCCGATGAGCATCATCGGAAGAAACGGCCCCCACGAACCCATCGAGGAGCACCACCCGATCAACGTCGCCAGCGCCAGCATCAATCCGAATCGAATTCCGTCCGCCACGACCATTAACCCGCGTCGCGGCAGGCGATCGGCCAGAAAACCCATGAGCGGCGCGAATAGGAGAAAGGGAACGAAGAACAGAAAGGTCATTCGGGCGTCAAGCGGTGTAACATCAACGTCACTGCTGATGATATTTTGGGTCTTGAGGATGGCCATCTCGGATAGGTGGTCACCCATGGCGCTCACCCCATAGGCACACCACAAGAGCATGAAATTGCGGTTGCCCAATAGCGCCCAATGGCTCTGGTGTCCTGAGACGGCGGCTGATGCCATCATGATTCCTCGGTTTCCTTAGCCAAGTGGTGCCCGCCACCGCCCGCCAAGACCATAATAATCCAGCGCCCGACCCATGAACAGGCCAAACAGGTCACGTGTGGTCTCGGACCGGTTGCTCTTCACAGCTCCGTTCGTTATGCTTCGCGGTCTTGTGTCCACCCGGGGCTGGCCCCCGACGCCGGTGTGGACGAATACTTCGGCGGGCAAGACTACTTTAGGCTTTGAAAGGATCAACTATGGTCCGTTGGATTGGAAAACTCACGATGCTTATCGCCGGCTTCGCAGTGGCCGGCCACAACGCCCTCGCGGGGGACGACACCCAAGGAGACCCCATGCATCCCCATGTCAAGATGGAAACCAGCCTGGGCAACATTGTCTTGGCGCTGGACGCTGAGAATGCGCCGGTCTCCGTGCTGAACTTTGTCCAGTATGCCGAGGACAAGTTTTATGATGGGACCATTTTCCATCGCGTCATGAAGGATTTCATGATTCAGGGTGGCGGATTCACCGTCGAGATGGACAAAAAGGAAGGGCATCGCCCGCCCATCGTCAACGAATGGCGGAACGGGCTTAAGAACGCGCCGGGCACAATTTCCATGGCCCGCCTCCCCGGGAATCCGGACTCGGCCACGTCGCAGTTTTTCATCAACGTGGTGGATAACTCTCGAATCGACCAACCCCAGCGCGATGGCGCGGCCTACGCCGTGTTTGGCAAAGTCGTCGAGGGGATGGACGTCGTGGAGAAAATTCGCATGACGGAAGTCGACACCCACGCCAAGTATGGTGGCGGGCGTAATCGCGTAGTTCCGGTGGAGCCGGTGGTGATCAAGTCCGTCAAGCTCATCGGTCCTTTTGATCGCACCAAAGTCGAATCCATTGTCAACAGCGCCATAGAAGAGAAAGGCAAAGCCTTGAAGAGTTTTGTCGAGAAGATTGAAAAAGAAGCGGGCAAGAACGCCGTCACAACGGACAGCGGTCTAATGTATATTGACCTGACCGATGGTGACGGAGCGACGCCGGAGAAAACAAGCAAGGTCGAGGTGCATTACACGGGCTGGTTGCTTGATGGCAGTAAATTCGATAGCTCGGTTGATCGGGGTCAGCCGTTCACCTTCAGCCTGACCGGCGGCGTGATTGGCGGTTGGCTGGAAGGCGTTGCAACCATGAAGGTCGGCGGCAAACGAAAGCTCATTATTCCGCCGGCGCTTGGTTACGGGTCGCGCGGCTCCGGTGCGAAAATCCCCCCGGATTCCACACTGGTTTTCGATGTGGAATTGCTCAATATCGTCGAATAGGATAACACTCGGCAGGTGTGCCGCCGGCGTTGATTTCGCAGGTTTTTGAGTGGACCGCGTCCTTTACGGGCGCGGTTCGGAAAAGAGCTTCTCAAACGCTCGAAGGAAATTGATTCAATGATTCGGTTTCGTGCATTAGCGTGTATGACCACGGTGTTAGTGGCTTGTGTAGGCGGGTGCCACGCCGGCGGCGGAGATTCGCAACAGGCGGAAATCGCGCAACGTACGAACCCGGCGGCCGTAAAGGTTTCGTCGAAGCCTAAGTTCATGGCTAGCCGAACGGACGACCCCTTACATCCCAAGATCAAGATCGAAACCACGCTCGGCGATATGGTGTTTGAGCTCGACGCGCAGCGGGCACCGGGCACCGTTCTTTATTTCATGCAGAACGTTTTCGACAAGCACTACGATGGGACTGTTTTCCATCGCGTCATGAAGGATACGGTGATTCAAGCCGGCACCTACACCGCCAAAATGGTCGAAAAGCCGAAAGCCTCCAGGCCACCCGGCAAGGGAATGTGGAACAGTCCGTTAACCAACAAGCGCGGTACGATCGCCCTACTGCGCGGGAGTCTATCGGGCGGCGGCGTGGGGGAGTTTTTCATTAACGTGGCCGACAACGCCCGACTTGACGAGCCACGCAACAAGGGCTTGTTCGCGCCATTCGGCAAAGTGGTTGATGGCCAGGAAGTCATCGACCGCATTCGCAACGTGCCCGTATCCACGCATCCCCAATACGCCGCAGGAAAGGCTGATGTCGTTCCGGTAGACCCGGTGATCATCAAGTCCATACAGGTCTTGGGTTCGTTCAACGCGGCGCACATTCAGAGCGTGGTACAAGAACAGATCGAGGCGCGCAAGCACGCCGTCGAGATCAAAATTGCCGAGCTTGAACAACAGACCGGTCGCAAGATCGTCACCGCCGAATCGGGAATCCAATACATCGATCTGAGAATCGGCAACGGCCCGCCGGTTCTCATCACGGACACGGTGATGTTCAATTACGAAGGATCGCTGGCCGACGGGTCCGTCTTCGAGAGCACGTTCGTCAGCGAGCCCAAAGTACTCCCGCTGTCCGGCCTCATCGAAGGATTGCGTGAGGGCATTCTCACGATCAATGAAGGCGGTTCTCGGTTCGTCATCGTCCCGCCTGAGCTTGGATACGGCGAAGCCGGCATACCGGCGATCATTCCACCGGATGCCACGCTCTTCTACCGGATCGAACTCTTGGAGATTCGCCCGACCCCATAGTCCGTTTTCGATCGTCTTGCTTGACGCCGGCCTCCGACCGGTGGGAGACCGCGACACACGAGTTCCAACAATTTTCTTATTCGCGTCACCGGCTTTCGCGGGTATGATCAGGCAACGAAAACCGCACCCGGGCCACGGCACGATTGCAACTCGTTTCGTGGCCAAGCGAGCAGAAGCCAAGTGATTCAAAACCCACAGAATGTCGCCAACAAACAACAGAACGAAGGCTCCGCCGCCGGCCGAAGCGTTCGCCTGGTACGCGACTTCACTTTTGAAGCGGCTCACCGACTGCCCAGCGCGCCCACGGGTCACAAGTGTGCCCGGCTGCACGGCCACAGTTTCAGAATTGAACTGGTGTGCGAGGGCGAAATCAACGTCGAGACCGGCTGGTTGCTGGACTTCGCGGACATCAAGCGTGCCTTTGAGCCCACGCTGGCACTACTCGACCATCATTACCTCAATGAAGTCGAGGGCTTGGAAAACCCCACCGCCGAAAACCTCGCTCGGTGGATTTGGATCAAAATTAAACCTCAACTGAGTGAACTAACGCAGGTCACCATTGCCGAAACCTGCACTTCGCGGTGCGAGTACCGCGGATGAACATAGATGGACGAACCGGAAAATGAATCGCGGGCCATTGCTGGAGATGGCCGCACGCACCAATCCTCATTATGGGAAGGAATTCGCTATGAAGAAAAGTTTGATCGCAACATTGATGGCCATCGCATTGGCACTCCAAGTATCCTCGGCGGCGGCCTGCCCCAAAGAAAGTAAGACGGCGAAGGGATCGCAACCGTGCGGTGGCAAAGTGGCCGCCGAAAAGGGGACGACCGCCATCGTGGTTTCTAATCGCGTTAGTGACGGCCGTTCTGAAGTCACACCCGAACACACCAAGAGCACCCAAGATACGATCGCCAAGAAGTCCAAGGGTTGTTGCGACAAGAAGAATGCCAAGACCGTCGCGAACAGCAGCCCAACCGCCGACACCGATGAGCGTCCGCTGTCCAAGAAAGTCAACGCCGTCCTGACGTCTTTGCCCGCGATGCAATACCGCGTAGGTGACGAAACGACCCTTTGCTCGAAATCCGCCGCCGCCATGGCGGATCAATCGGGCAAGCCCATCGAGTTCGTCGTTGGTGACGATTCTTTTGCCCACAAGGGCAAGGCCATCGCCCGACTTACGACATTGCTCGATGAAGAGATGGAGTCAATGAAGTCCATTCAGTTCGTAGCCGGCGGAAAATGCCATGCGTGCCCGATGACGGCCAAGAGCGTTGCCAAGAGCTCGAACATGCCGCTCAAATATCGTGTCGCCGGTGTCGACTTCGACAAAAAGAGTGACGCCCAGCAAGCGAAGGACGCGATCGTCAAAGCCGTCGCCGATGTAGCCATGAGCTATAAAGTCGACGGCCAGACATACGGATGCGACAAGATGGCCGGCGCCGAATGCAAGAAGACCGGTAAACACATGACTTTCGTTGTGGGCGGCACCGAAACGGACTGCCAGGCAACGGCCAAGCTTCGGTTGACCGAGGCACGCATCCGAAAGATGATCGAAGTGGCGGCCGCCGCGCAGCAAGGCACGGCCTCATAACATTGCGAAAAACAAAGCGACGATAAAATCACTAAGAGCGCTTGCGAAAAGCCTCTTTCAGAGCCGCGCTCGTTAGGAAGCGGTCCGGTATCGTGTGCAAAAACGCGCTCTCACAGTCGCGGCTCGGTTTGTCGAGTCCGTTCTAAAACATCCTTAAAGGTCCGGCGCACCCTACGCCGGATCTTTTTTTATGGGCGTGAACGAAACCGGGATCGTAACGTCAAACCCACGCCCTAGGGTATTGAGGTACGAATATAAGCGCCCGACAACCCTATACAAGTCTCGCTCTTGCCAGACGGGGCCGCGTTTCGTACGTTTCACCGAAGATGCCCATTCTGCGAGAGCGGTCTGATCATGTCAGCCCCTCATCGCGTCGCGCATGCTGTTGCACGCATGCCGTTCTTACTTAGGGGACTAACTGATGAAACCGTTTCGTTTTAAGGCTTGGTTGGTGGCTGGCTCGTTCCTCTTACCCGCGTCGTGGAACGCAACTGCCATGGCGGGTCCGCACGTCGAGGTGACCATCGAAGTGGAGGACGACCAAGAGGTTGGCCTCGACTTCTTCCACGATGAGCTTTCGGCCCATGGCCACTGGTTTGAGAGCAGCGCCTACGGGTTGGTTTGGGCACCTCATCACATGCCGGAAGGCTGGCAGCCCTACACCGTCGGCCATTGGGAATACACCGATGACTACGGCTGGCTCTGGGTGTCCGACCTCGAATGGGGATGGGCGGCGTTCCACTATGGCCGGTGGGTCTACGACCAATTCAACGGCTGGGCCTGGGTGCCCGATACCGAATGGGGTCCGGCGTGGGTTGCTTGGCGCGAGGGTGAAGGTCACGTGGGCTGGGCGCCCCTTCCGCCGCAAGTGGGCTGGGAGGCCGGCGTCGGGCTCGGCGCCGGCGGATTCGACATCAACCTGCAAATCCACCCGCGACACTGGTCCTTTGTGCCGGAGCGGTACATTCTCGAGCCTCATCTGCACAGACACCGTGTGGCACCCATTCACAAGATCACGCTGTTGAGGAAGACGGCCGATCGAACGCGCTACGTCTCGGTGGACGGGCGGGTGGTCAATCGGGGCCTATCGGTTTCACGAATTCAAGAGGTCGTAGGGCGACCCGTTCCGCGTCGCACGATTCGTGTATCAAGCGGATCGCAGGCCCAGCGACGCATGCACGTCGAGGGCAGTGAAATCACCATGTACCGCCCCAAGGTGGTGAGGCGCACCAAGGTTAAGAATTCGAGCAAGACCAAAGTCTTAACCCGCAAGGTGTCGCAGCCGGGACATAGCGGTCACAAGACCATTGTTCGCCCGGCCAAGCGCGTAAGTGAGCAGACGCGCACCACGATTCGCAAGACCAAGTCTTCCGAGGTAACCGCCAAGAGGCGCACGGGCGAACATTCTGCGAAGAGTTCTTCATCGACGCAAACGCGCAAGGTGGTGCGCCCCTCAAGCGGAAGTACGTCAAATAAAAGTGGAGCGCCCAAAGTGAGAAAGGAAAAGGCAGGATCGCAACCCACCAAAAACAAGAAAAAGCCGTAGACAGCGTGTGGGCACCTCTTTCCGAGCCGCGCCCGTAAGGAAGCGGTCCGGTCTCGGGTGCAAAACTGCGCCCTATGGGTTTGCCATTGAGACTCGTAGACTCGGCAATAAAAGGAGGCGGTCACCGAAGCGCGGTGGCCGCCTCTGTCGTGATTGGGTTTTGACTAACCGCAAACCAAAAACGTCTCCACGACGAGTTCTTCGCACACTTCTCTCTCCCCGACGATGAAGTCTTCGCATACCAAAAGCGTCTCCACGAAGACGTCTTCGCACACTTCAATCTCCACGACGACGTCTTCGCAAATTACGACGAAATCGTCAATGAAGCACTGCTCCTCAAACACGTCTTCGAAGAAGCACTGCTCCTCAAACACGTCTTCGACGAAGCACTCCGTTTCAATGATATCCTCGAAGAAGCACTGCGTTTCAAAGACATCTTGCTCGATGCACGATTCGGTGTCATCGAAAATGACTGTGATCGGCAAGCCGCCGCAACCCATCGAACCCAAAGTGACGATTACGCATAGCATCAGCATCGCGCTCGTTCCCATCCATCGTGTTATCATGCTTCGCATCTGGCCGAGTCTCCGTTTCGTATCACTGGGTTCCTGGTCCGGGCGACGCTCACCTTAAAGGTTTGGCCCACAGGGTCAAGTCGCACTTGCGATCGGTTAATCGCTTACTTATTCGTGTTCGGCGGACTAAACAGCAGATGCGCCGACGCCACCTCATCACGGGCATCCCGTACTTCCGTTGGATGATTGTGATGGATCGCACCGTTGCTGAAGTCCACGATAAAGGCAACCACGCCGGGAACCACACCCAGTAGCAGAAGGCCCGCATCACCCCAAATCCAGGGGCACGTATCACCGGCGCCCGTGCACTGCGCGGTCGAACGAACATACTTGCCCGAAACGCTCGACCGGTGCGCCAACGTGGCACAGCCGCTCGCCAAAGCCAGATGCCCCGCCACCAGCGTGATCGCAACAAACCGACGAAGCGCGCCTTGATACATCATTCGCATAGTACAGTCTCCGCAAACAATCCTAGGAACTTACTCACAATCACGTCGCGCGCAGCTATCGACGATATCGGACGCTACCTGTTGTTATATTTACCCAGTCGCGCGAGGATTCTTTGTGGAAGGCTCCAATGCCCCTTTGCGGGCTCACAGGCGGCCCTTCAAAATCCAGTTGGCCGCCAGAGTGATGGCCGCAGCCGGCGTGTCCGCCCGTGCCAGTCGCCCGCGTTTTGCAGATCGAGCTACCTCATCGCCGACATCGCCGCCCAACAGAATCAAAGGCTTGCCCCGCTTCATGGCCAGCACAATCTCGGAAAGCGTGCCCAGCGCCCCGGGACAGGCGATGACGACGTCGCTCGAGAGAATGTTGATCACGTTCCGGGCGTCGCCCATGTCGGTGACGATGGCCAGATCGAGATCGGGCGCGGCACGGTTCGCCGTGGGATCGGGCAGCACCCCGACCACCAAACCATCCGCGCCGGCGTCGATGGCCTCTCGAGCCCCCTCGGCGGTGGCGGCCATGATGCCGGTGTTCCTACCGCCGTTAAGCAAGATCCACCCGCGCTGGGCAATCATTTGACCGAGCAGCCGGGCATCCGCGCTATCTGCAGCCGTCGCCTTCGATCCCCCCATCACGCCGATAACCGGTTTACGTTCCATGTCTGCCTCAGGCCTGGAGTAGAATCAACGCACACGTGAATCGCAACATTGCGAATGGTCCATGGCATCGACGACCAACGAATTTACCATTTCCGCGTGCCGAGCCGCAGGCTTTAGCTTGCGCGAATTCTCGTCTTGCGATGGACTTGGAATAGCAAGTGACCCGAAATACAAAACGGTAATCACTCTGGACGGCGTGTATTGTATCCTAAGCCGCTGGAGACTGCACGGTCAACGGACAAGAGGCGCCC
>Ga0326597_10004477_pt1 | contig 19671 bp, 18 predicted proteins | sample RVTome_12_FD_203789 | JGI IMG/M metagenome (GOLD analysis project Ga0326597, IMG submission 203789) | Soil microbial communities from uranium-contaminated site in the Upper Colorado River Basin, Wyoming, United States - RVT100D185 | ecosystem: Environmental > Terrestrial > Soil > Contaminated >... | reverse complement strand
GACTGCCCGGGTTGGCGATCTGCGCGCCGATGGCGGAAGGCAGCCCGAACCCCATCGAGCCGAGGCCCCCGGAGCTGAGCCACAGCCGCGGCCGGTTGAACCGCAGGAACTGCGCCCCCCACATCTGATGCTGCCCGACGTCGGAACAGACGATCGCGTCTCCGCCGGAGAGCCGGTCGATCTCGCGCACCAGGTGCTGCGGCTTGATCTCGGTGTCGGACACCGAAGGGATGAGGGGGTGCTCCGCCGCCCACGACGCGATCTTCACCCTCCACGCCTGCCGGTCGGACGCATGCAGGGCCTTGCGGGAGGGGGCGAGCTCCGCGAGGACCGCGTTCATCTTCTCGAGGACCGGTCCGAGGTTCCCGACGATCGGCAGGTCCGCCGCGCGGTTCTTCCCGATCTCCACGGGGTCGATGTCCACGTGGATGACCCGCGCGTGGGGGGCGAAGGCGTCGAGCCGTCCGGTCACGCGGTCGTCGAAACGGGCGCCCAGGGCGATGATCAGGTCGGTGTGAGTCAACGCCATGTTCGCGGCGAAGCTTCCGTGCATGCCGGGCATGCTGATGAAGTTGGGGTGGCTGGAGGGGAGCCCCCCCAACCCCATCAGCGTGCACACGGCTGGAGCGTCGATCGTCTCCACGAGCGTGCGCAACGACCCGGAAGCGCCGGCGGAGATCACCCCGCCGCCCGCGTAGACGATCGGCCGCTGCGCCTCCCACATCATCTCCGCCGCCCGCCGGATCTGCCCCGCGTGTCCCTCGGAGGAGAATTTATACCCCGGCAGGTGGATCGTGCCGACCGGCTCGTAGTGCGCGCTCCCGATGAAGACGTCCTTGGGGATGTCCACCAGGACCGGGCCCGGACGCCCGCTGGCGGCGATGTAGAAGGCCTCGTGGATCGCCCGCGGCAGGTCGGCGGCGCTCTTCACGAGGAAGTTGTGCTTCGTGCAGGCGCGGGTGATGCCGAAGGTGTCCGCCTCCTGGAACGCGTCGCTTCCGATCAGTTTCGTCGAGACCTGCCCGGTGATCGCCACGATGGGGATCGAGTCGAGAAGGGCGTCCACCAGCCCGGTGACGAGATTCGTCGCCCCCGGCCCCGAGGTCGCGCAGCAGACGCCGACCTTCCCGGTGGAGCGGGCGTACCCCTGCGCCGCGAAGCAGGCGTTCTCCTCGTGGCGGACGAGGTAGTGCCTGACCCTGGCGTCGTAGAGCACGTCGTAGAAGGGGAGGGTCACGCCGCCGGGGTATCCGAAGAAGCAGTCGACGCCTTCCCGGAGAAGGCACTCCACCAGGATGCTCGCGCCGGTCATCAGGTTCGACATGTACGGGTCCCTTCCGGAGGGGGGTTCGGCAAACGCCGGTTTATTAAGATAAGACGCACGGTTTCGCCCTTCGGTTCCGTCCGCCATACGCATTTCGATGACCGGCGGCGAGTTGACAGTGCGGACAGGGTCGTGTATAAACTTCCTTTGCTTGATGGGGTGGTAGTTAAGCTGGTTATAACGCCGGCCTGTCACGCCGGAGGCCGCGGGTTCAAGTCCCGTCCACCCCGCCATGAACATTTGGAGCCCCTCCGGGAAGTCGGGCCGGGGGGGCTTTCTGCTTTTCTCCGTGCCGTGCCACCTCCTCGACCGCAGGGAGATCGATGACGCCGCTGTCCTGTAACCTTCCATGCTGACCGTCACCAACCTCGCCAAAGGCTATGGGAGGCAGACCCTGTTCGAGGGGGCCTCGTTCCAGGTGGCGCCCGGCGAGCGGGTGGGGGTGGTGGGGCGCAACGGGTCGGGGAAGACCACCCTGTTCCGGATCCTGCTCGGAGAGGAAGCCGCCGATTCCGGTGCGGTGACCGTCCCGGCCGGGTACCGGATCGGGTACCTCGCGCAGCATCTCCGGTTCGACCACCCGACGGTGCTCGCGGAGGCGGCCTCCGCCCTCCCCCCGCGGGAGGACGGCACGGACGAGACGTACCGGGCCAAGGCGGTCCTCGCGGGGCTCGGCTTCTCCGAGGACGACTTTTCCGTCGCACCCGCCGCCCTGTCCGGCGGCTTCCAGGTTCGCCTCAACCTCGCCCGCACCCTCCTTTCCGCCCCCGATCTCCTCCTGCTCGACGAGCCGACCAACTACCTGGACGTCGTCTCCATCCGGTGGCTGCGTCGCTTCCTTTGCGGCTGGAGGGGGGCGCTGCTGATGATCACCCACGACCGGGATTTCATGGACGGGGTCACGACCCACACGATGGCGATCCACCGCTCCCGGGTGCGGAAGATGTCCGGCGGCACGGAGAAGCTCTACGGGCAGATCCTCCAGGAGGAGGAGATCCACGAGCAGACCCGGAGAAACGACGAGAAGAAGCGGCAGGAGGCCGAGGCGTTCATCTCGCGGTTCCGGGCGCAGGCCACGAAGGCTCGCGCCGTGCAGTCGCGCATCAAGGCGCTGGCGCGCCACGAGCGCCTTACGAAGCTGTCCGATGTGCGGAACCTCGATTTCCGCTTCACGGAGGCGTCCTTCACCGGGAAATGGATGATGGAGGTCGCGGACCTCTCCTTCGGATACGACGCACGGCATCCCCTCATCGAGAAGTTGTCGTTTCACGTGGCGAAGGGGGACCGGATCGCGGTCGTGGGGCCGAACGGGCGGGGGAAGACAACCCTGCTTCGGCTGCTCGCCGGCGAACTCGCTCCCGTGGCCGGCCGGGTGAAGCCGACCGTGAACCTCAAGGTCGGTTACTTCGGGCAGACGAACGTGGATCGCCTGCAGCCGGAATATTCGATCGAGGAGGAGGTGCGACAGGCGAACCCCGCCCTCACGCGGACCCAGGTCCGCACCCTTTGCGGCGCGGTGATGTTCGGGGGAGCGTCCGCGGAGAAGAGGATTTCGGTGCTGTCGGGCGGGGAGCGCAGCCGCGTGCTGCTCGGGAAGATCCTCGCCACCCCGGTGAACCTCCTGCTGCTCGACGAGCCGACGAACCACCTCGACCAGGAGTCGGTGGACGCCTTCGTCGAGGCGGTCAGCGCGTTCGAGGGGGCGGTGATCCTCGTCACGCACATCGAGCGGGTCCTCTCCGCCATGGCGACGAAGCTGGTCGTCTTCGACGGCGGGGCGGTCACGGTGTTCGACGGCGGCTACGGCGACTTCCTCGACCGCGTCGGATGGCGGGCGGAGGGGCGGGAGGGGGCCCCGGAACGGCCATCCCGGCAGCGGCCCGCGAAGGGGCGCGATGCGCGGCGCCGGCGCGCGGAGATCGTCGCCCGCCGGTCGAAGGAGATCGGGAACTTGAGGGGAAAGGTCGAGGAGATCGAGGCGGAGATCATGCTGCTCGAGTCCCGGCTTCCCGAGGACGAGGAGGCGTTGATCGAAGCATCGAAGCGAAACGACGGCGCGGCGATCCGGACGCTTTCCACGACGACTGTCGCGGCCCGTGTGCGGATCGAGATCCTCTTCCGGGAGATGGTCGCCCTCGGCGAACGGTTGAGGGAGGCGGAGAAGGCCTACGCTTCGGTTCCTGGGGAAGATTCCGGTTCCGACGGTTGACCGGTTGCCGGTCCGGGGATCCGGGTCAGTCGTCCTTCCGGATCCGGACCACCTGGCTCACGCCGGGCATCGCCTCGATCTCCCGATCGTCCAGCGCGTCCGTGTCGCCGATGACGCCGATGATGGTCCGGTTGGCGCCCGTGGACTGGTGTATGTCGAACCCGTGACGGATCAGGTACTCCTTCACGGCGTCCAGCGCCTCCTCGGGCGCGTTTCTCTTCGTGATGATCAGCATTTCTCCGGTCCTTCCCCCTGGGACTTGATCCGCTCCAGCCGCCGCGACTCGTCGACGACCCGTTCGAACAGCCGGACGACGGCGCCGTCGTCCAGCGGCCCGGGGTTGTCCCCCTTCATCCGCGCGAAGATCCGCTTCTCCCGGGACGGGTCGTAGATCGGAAGCCCCGCCTCCTTCTTCCGCCGCCCGATCTCGAGGGCAAGCCGCGCCCGCTCGTTGAGGATGCGAAGCAGAACGTCGTCCAGCAGGTCGATCCGCTTCCTTATCTCGCCGATCTCCACGCGCACCCCTCCAGGCACCAGGCCTATCTGGTACGATGATACCTTCTACACGTTTTCATGGGAACGCCGGGAAACGCGGATCGGAAAAAGGAGGGGGGGGAAGAGGATGCCGTCGTTCGACGTCGTATCGGTCGTGGACATGCAGGAGGTGGACAACGCGGTCAACCAGGCGATCAAGGAGATCTGCCAGCGGTACGACTTCAAGGGGACGAAAACCGAGATCGCGCTGGACAAGGACGGGATCAAGGTGCTGACCGACGACGAGTTCCGGCTGAAGGCGGTCGTCGACGTCCTCCAGTCGAAGTTCGTGAAGCGCGGGGTTTCCCTCAAGGCCCTCCAGTACGGGAAGGTGGAGCCCGCCTCCGGCGGTTGCGTCCGGCAGGCGATCGCCATCCAGCAGGGGATCTCCAAGGAGAAGGGGAGGGAGATCGTCGCCATCGTCAAGCAGACGAAGCTGAAGGTCCAGTCCCAGATCCAGGACGAGCAGGTCCGGGTGACCGGGAAGAACATCGACGATCTCCAGGAGGTCATCCGGCTGCTGAAAGGGAAGGACCTCGGCGTGGAGATGCAGTTCGTCAACCTCCGCTCCTAGGCCCCCCCGCTTTTCGCAAGGCCTGGGCAAGGTCGGCCTGCAGTTCGCCACGGTCTTCGATTCCCACCGAGAGCCGGACCAGGGAGGGGGTGAGCCCGACCGCGGCCTGCTCTTCGAGGGGGATGTCCGCGTGGGTCATCGTCGAAGGATGCGTGATGAGCGATTCGACCCCGCCGAGGCTCTCCGCCAGCAGGATCGTCTTCAACGCGCTCAGGAAGGCCGGTACCGTTTTTCCAAGTTTCAGTTCGAACGAAATGATCGAGCCGGCTCCCGAGGCCTGGGAGAAATGCAGCTCCCTCCGGGGGTGGTCCGGCAGGCCCGGGTAGAAGATTTTTCCGACGGCGGGGTGTCCCGACAGGAACCTCGCCAGGGCTTCGGCGTTCTCCTGGGCGCGCGCCACCCGGACGGCCAGGGTCTTGATCCCCCGTAAGAGGAGCCAGGATTCGAACGGGGAGGGGATCGCCCCGATCGCCTTCTGGGCGAAGGCCATCTTCTCCCCGATCGCCGCGTCCGTCGTGATGACCGCTCCGCCGATCAGGTCGTTGTGCCCTCCCAGGAACTTGGTGGCGCTGTGGACGACCACGTCGATCCCCAGGCCAAGGGGTCGCTGGAGAAGCGGAGACATGAACGTGTTGTCCACGACGGTGAGGACCCCTTTTTCGCGGCCGATCCGCGCGGCCCCTTTCAGGTCGGCGATCTTCATCAGGGGGTTCGTCGGCGTCTCGATGAACAGCGCCTTCGTCTTCCCGCGGATCTTTTTCCGCACGGCGGCCGGATTCCCCATGTCGACGTAATCGAAGGAGAGACCGTAGGGGCGCAGGAGCTGCTCGAACAGGCGGTATGTCCCGCCGTAGAGATCGTCCGAACAGAGGATGTGGTCTCCCGTCCGGAAGAGGGTCATCAGGGCGGAGATCGCCGCCATCCCGGAGGAGAAGGCGACGGCGCGGGATCCCCCTTCGAGGTCCGCGAGGGCTTTTTCCACCGCCTGGCGCGTCGGGTTCTCTCCACGCGAGTAGTCGAATCCCCTGTTCTTCCCGAAGCGCTCGTACCGGTAGATCGCGGACAGATAGATCGGGACGCTGACCGCGCCGAACGCCTTGTCCGCCCCCACCCCCGCCTGCGCGGCGATCGTTTCGACCGTTCGATTCTTTTTCAAGGGCGCCCCCCGTAGACCTTTGTGTCCGGCCGTGAATAGTAATTTTCTCTATAGATAGAGTAGCGTATATCTTCTTCGGCAGGTGTCAAGAAGGAAAAGAATATCCGACCTGTAACAGGGTGGGACCGTGAACGCGTGTTGCGTCTTATCTACATGATAACAAACGGGTTAATGCTTAAAAACGATGTGGATCATCCGCTGGAGATCGGCAGGAGTGAAAAAGTGGTTGACGCACGGTACACGTTCTGTATAATTCTATATATTCCATAGGGTATATGGTGTTATAGTTGGAGACACAGAAAAGAAGCATTGCGAAGACGATCAGCTGGCGCGTCGTGGCGACCGTCATCACGGGGGTCGTGACGTACTTCCTCACCGGCCGTCTCGACTTCGCCGTGACCGTGGGCCTTGCGGACACACTCGTGAAGTTCTTCCTCTACTACGTCCACGAACGGATGTGGACACGGATCTCATACGGCAAGGTCCGCCCGCTGGAGTACGAGATCTGACATGCGCAAGAGAGAGGGAATCCGATGGCGGTAACGACCGAACAGGCGAACCGATGGAAGGTCCGATTCGAAGGAGAGAGTCCCCAGGCGGTTCTTCGTTGGGCCTTGTCCGAATTCCACCCGGACATCGCGCTCGCCTCGAGTTTCAGCATGGAGGATATCGTCCTCGCCGCCATGATGGCGGACGTCCGTTCCGACGCCCGGATCTTCGCCCTGGACACCGGCCGGCTCCACGAGGAGACGTACGAGGCGGCGGAGGCGGTGCGCCGCAGGCTGGGCGTCCGGATCGAGTGGTACTTCCCGGAGAGTGCGGCGGTCGAGGAACTGGAGAGAAACAAGGGGCTGTACTCCTTTCGGGAAAGCCTGGGAAACCGGCACGAGTGCTGCCGGATCCGGAAGGTGGCCCCTTTGTCCCGGGCCCTTTCCGGGTTGCGCGCCTGGGTGACGGGGCAGCGAAGGGAGCAGGCCGTCACGCGTCAAGGCCTGGAAATCCTGGAGGTCGACGATGCCCATGACGGGATCCTCAAGTTGAATCCCCTCATCGGTTGGACCGAAGGGAAGGTGACGGAATACGTCCGGAAACGGGGGCTCCCCGTCAACCGGCTTCACGCCATGGGGTACCCCTCGATCGGCTGCTCCCCGTGCACGCGCGCCGTCGCGCCCGGGGAGGATCCGCGTGCGGGCCGGTGGTGGTGGGAGAACCCGGAGCACAAGGAGTGCGGGCTCCACGCGAGGAACGTCGGCGGAAACGACCGTCGCAGCAAAGATGAAGGAGAAGAGTGACCGTGGATCCCCTCGACGCGCTGGAGAACCAGAGCATCTACATCTTCCGGGAGGCGCAGCGCAAGTTCAAGGACCTCGCCATGCTGTGGTCGATCGGCAAGGATTCGACCACCCTCCTGTGGTTGGCGCGCAAGGCGTTCTTCGGCAAGGTTCCCTTCCCGCTCGTCCACATCGACACCGGGTTCAAGCATCCGACGATGATCGAGTACCGGGACCGGATGGCGAAGGAGTGGGAAATCGATCTGATCGTCGGGCAGAACGAGGAGGCCATCTGCGCGGGGATGACTCCCGAAAAGGGACGGTTCACCTGCTGCAACGCCCTCAAGACGCAGGGGCTTCAGCAGCTGCTCGACCGGCGCGGGTTCAAAGGGGTCTTTCTCGGGATCCGGCGGGACGAGGAGGGGTCCCGGGCCAAGGAGCGGATCTTTTCTCCCCGTGACAAGAATTTCGAGTGGAACTACAAGGACCAGCCGCCGGAGCTTTGGGACCAGTTCAACACCTCCTTCGGCCCCGACACCCACGTGAGGATCCACCCGCTCCTGTCGTGGACGGAGCTGGACATCTGGGAATACATCCGCAGGGAGGAGATCCCCGTCTGCCCCCTGTACCTGTCGAAGGACGGGAAACGGTTCCGGTCGCTGGGGTGCGTTCCGTGCAACTTCCCTCTCGATTCCGGCGCCTCCACGGTGGACGAGATCATCGAGGAGCTCAAGGTGACGAAAACGCCGGAGCGCGCAGGTCGCGCCCAGGACCACGAGGCGGCGTACATGATGCAGAAGCTGCGCTCCCTCGGTTACATGTGATCGGTGGCGGGATGAACATCAACGACACGTTGCGCATCGTGATCGTGGGGCATGTGGACCACGGAAAGTCGACCCTGATCGGAAGGCTGTTCTACGACACCGGCTCCCTGCCCGAGGAACGGTACCGGGAGATCGAGGCGACCTGCCGGGCGCAGGGGAGGGCGTTCGAGTTCGCCTACCTCATGGACGCGCTGGAGGAGGAGCGGGACCACAACATCACCATCGACACGGCCCAGACCTTTTTCAAGACTCCCTTGCGGCCCTACATCATCATCGACGCTCCCGGGCACAAGGAATTCCTCAAGAACATGATCACGGGGGCCGCGGCGGCGGACGCCGCCATCCTCCTGGTCGACGGTGCGGAGGGAGTCCGGGAGCAGACCCGCCGGCACGCGTACATGCTCTCCCTCCTCGGTTTGCGGCAGGTGGTGGTGGCGGTCAACAAACTGGACCTCGTCGGCTTCCGCCGGGACCGGTTCGAGGAGGTGGAAGAGGAAATCCGCGGATTCCTGCTCTCCGTGGGTCTCGTTCCCGCGCACGTCGTCCCCATCTCCGCCCGCGAAGGGGACAACATCGCCACCCCTTCGGGGCGGACCGCATGGTATCCCGGGCCCACCCTCCTTGGCGCCCTCGACTCCTTCTCCCCCGCCCGGGACATCTCCGGGCTGCCGCTCCGGTTCCCGGTGCAGGACATCTACGTGGGGGACGGAAGGCGGGTCTACGCGGGGCGCGTGGAGTCCGGCCGCCTCCGCGCCGGAAGCCGCGCGGTCTTTTCCCCTTCGGGGAAGAAGGCCGTGGTCCGGTCGGTGGAGAAATGGAAACAGCCGGCCCTTCCGGAGGCCCACGCGGGAGAGTGCGTCGGGGTCACCTTCACCGAGGAGCTGTTCGTGGAGCGCGGGGAAGTCCTGTCGGAAGAGGGGGAGGCGTCTCCGGCGGCGCGGGAGATCTCGGCGAGCCTGTTCTGGCTGGGAAACGATCCGCTGCGGCTTTCGTCGCGGTACGTCCTGAAACTCGCCACCGCCGAAGTCGAGGCGGTCCTCTCCGCGATCACGGAGCGGATCGACTCCTCCACGCTGGAGGTCACCGAGCGCCATGCGAACCGGGTGGAGAACCTGGAGGTCGCCAACGTCACGTTCACGCTCCAGCACCCGATCGCCGCGGACACGTTCAAGGAGAATCCGCGGCTGGGACGGTTCGTCGTGGAGGTGGATGGATTCGTGGCCGGCGGAGGGATCGTCCGGGAGGTCCGGACGGACCGGCTCGGCAGGGGGACGCGCGTGGTGCGGCTTCATTCCCGGATGATGACGGAGCCGGACGGAAATTTCGTCGACCTGTCGCAGGAAGCGGGGTCTGTGGAGTTCGAAGTGTCCCGGGAATTCGTCGCGCGCCTCGGAGAAGGCGAAAAGGTCGCGATCCGGCTTTGCACGGCGGACCAACTGGAGAAGATCGCCCGGCTGGCGTTCGGGTACGGCCTCGGCATGACGTTTCGCCGGGGGCCGGAAGGGAACCACGTCGTCCTGTTCCGGGAAGGTTCCGTTTCCCAGGCGGCGACGGTGGAAGGTTTCCCCGTCATATGAAGAACGACGCGGAGCCGACGGACCCGATCTCCCGGTCGGAAATCTCCGGGGTCGCGGAGGCGGTGGAGGCGCTCCTCTCCGGGACGATCCCTCCGGACGAGTTCCGCCGCCGCCGGGTAGTTATGGGGATCTACCCCATACGAGGAGGGCCCGACCGGTACCTCCTCCGCGTCCGCATTCCACTTGGACGGGTTTCGCCCCGTCATCTGCGCGCCCTTGCGGACACGGCCGACCGGTACGCGACCGGCGGAGGAGTCCACCTGACCACCCGGCAGGATGTCCACATCTACGGAGTGGAGATGCGGCGCATCGAAGGCGCGCTTTCCTTTCTTGCGGAAGCGGGGCTCATCACGCGGGAAGCGTGCGGCGACACCGTGCGGAACACCGTGGTTTGCCCCTTCGCGGGGATCTCCCCCGACGAGGTCTTCGACGTGACGCCGTACGCGCAAGCGCTCGGCTCGCGGCTCCTTCGCCATCCTCTCGGGCGACGGCTTCCCCGGAAGTTCAAGATCGCCTTCGAGGGGTGCGGTGGAGCCGATCACGTCGGGCTTCCGTACCAGGACATGGGGGTCCGGGCCGTCGTCTCGCCGGAGGGTCGTCCGGGATTCCGGATTCACGTCGCCGGGGGGTTGGGAGCGTTGCCGCAAGCGGGGTTCCCGCTGGAATCGTTCACGCCCGCCTGCCGGTTGTGGTCGACCGCGGAGGCGCTGTTGCGGATCTTCGACCGCATGGGGGACCGGACGAACCGGGGGCGCGCGCGGCTGAAGTTCGTCGCGGAAAGGTTGGGACCCGACGCGTTCCGGCGCCTTCTCTTCGACGAGCGGGAAGCCGTGGAGGCTTCCGAACCGGAACGCGGTCTGGCGCTGCCGGAACCGGTCTTCCCGGGATGGGCGGATCTCCATGGACAGGTCGATCTCCCGGTGTGGCCCGGGGCGATGCGCCAGCGCCAGGCGGATCGCCTCGCCTTTCCGGTCCGGATTCCTCTTGGGGATATCTCTACGGAGCGCCTGCGTTCGCTCGCGGATGTGACGGAGCATGTGGGCGCCGGAGTGCGTTTCACCCCCGCCCAGGGGATCCTTCTGGTCGACGTCCCGGATCCGGAGGCGGATCACGTCGCGGTCTCGCTGCGGGATGAAGGTTTCAAGCCGCCGTCGGCGGCACCGATCGTCCGGTGCGCGGGGACGGACACCTGCACGGTCGGCGTCACCCGTGTCCGCGGGCTCGCGGCGTTGATGGAAGAAAAGATCTCTTCCCTGGAGACGGCGATGCGCCTGCGCCGGCCGGTGACGATCAAAATCTCCGGCTGCCCCAACGGGTGCGGCCATCATCTGGTCGGGGACATCGGCCTGCGGGGGGTCGCAAGGAACGTGGGCGGCCGGCTGGCTCCACATTACATGCTTCACCTGGGCGGTGGGGCCGGGGAGGACGGAACGGCGTTTTTCGGGACGCCCATCGGGCGCGTCGCGGCCCGACGGGTTCCGGGGGCGGTGGAGCGTCTTCTCGCGCTTCTCGACGAGGAGGGCAAGGGCGGGGAGTGCGCCCGGGAAACGTTCTCTCGCCTCGGGAAGGACCGGTGCGCGGCGCCGCTCAAGGACCTTCTGGAGGAACCCCCCGAGCGTTACGACGAAGAGGATTTCTCCGACCTCGGTATTTCCTCCATGGAGGTGTTCCCCGCCGTCACCGCGGGGAACAGAGCCCCCTGAACCTCCGGGAGCCATTTCCACGGATGCGCCATTTCAGCCGCCCTTCGTGACCTCCAGGAGGAAGATCCCTTCCTCCCGCGACACGTTCGTGACGCGGTGTCCTTCCGTCTTCAGGGAGGAGATCACGTTCTTCAGCGCCTCCTCCTTCAGGCGGACGGCGAGCGTCCCCAGCGGCGGGACCCGCTGCAGCCCCATCTTGACCTTCACGAACGTCATCGGGCAGACGTCACCGGTGATGTCCAGCAGCGGCGTCGTCATGGCAGCCCCGTCCTTTCCTTCACGAATGTTTCCAGCGCCGGGAATCCCGTCCTCTGCAACGTGTCGCCGAACCGCTCCCTCGACTTTCCGTGCTCGCGGAAGAAGTCGAGGACGGCCAGGATCGCCGCCATCGCCTCCTCCTTCGCCCGCAAGACTCCGAGGGTCCGCCGACCGAGGGAGGGTCTCCTGCCGAACTTCCCGCCGGCGAAGACGCGGTACCCGCGGATCTTCTCCCGCATGCTCCCGGTGGGGCAAGAGGTGATGCAGTCGCCGCACCCGATGCACGGCGTCGGGTCGATGATCAACGCGCGGCCGTCCCCCGACGTCGCGATCGCCTTCGTCGGACAGACGGCCTGGCAGACCCCGCAGAAGGTGCAGGCCGGCGCTTCCCACCGCGGCTCGATCCACCCCTTGATCCCCGCGTCGTTCTCCTCGGCTTTCATGCAGTTGTTGACGCACCCGGAGATGCCGACCTTGAACTTGTGCGGCACCGGCTTGCCGTAGAGCTCCCGGTCGACCGCCTTTGCCAGTTCCGGGGAATCGATCACCCCGCTCGGGCAGACGCGGCATCCCTGGCACGCCGTCACGGTGCGGACCGTGGGGCCGCAGACCCCCACACCGACGCCGGAGGGCGCGAGGAACTCCTTCAGCGCCGCGAGGGTACCCTGCGGTACGTGGGGAATCTCCACCCCCTGGCGGGTGGTCAGGTGGATCTCCCCCCGCCCGAACCGGTCCGCCGCTTCCCGGATCGCCCGGAGCTGCGTCGTGGCGAGGCGTCCCCCGACAACGTGGAGGCGGACCGAGAAGAGCCCGGACTCCGCCTGGCGCATCATCCCGCCCTTTTTCAGCTCCTTGTAGTCGGCTTCGCTCACGCCGTGACCGCCACGGTCGGGACGCCGGCATCGGCCAGGTGCGGAGCGTAGTGGCTCGCGTATTTGAAGGCGCTATCGGGCGAGATGCAAACCGCCACGGCGCCCGCGGGAAGCTCCTCCTGCAACGCCGCCCAGACGATCGCGCCGGTGGAAGGGCCGACGACGAGGCTCTCCTCGCGCGCCAGACGGATGGCGGTCTCGAAGGCGGGGGCGTCGGGGACGCGGACCGTCTTGTCGATCAGCGATTCGTCGAGAATCCCGGGTTTTCTGCTCTCCTGGAAGTTCTTCAATCCCGACAGGTGGTGTCCCTTTTCCGGTTCGATGGCCACGATGCGGACATCGGGGTTCCTCTCCTTCAGGAACTTCGCCACCCCGGTGATCGTTCCGCACGTCCCGTACCCGGCGAAGAAGTGGGTGACCTTCCCCTCCGTCTGGTCCCAGATCTCCGCGCCGGTCGTCTCGTAATGGGCCCGCACGTTGTCCGGGTTCTCGTACTGGTTCGGCATCACGTAGTGATCCTTCGTCGCCTCTCCGGTGACGAAGCTGCGGGCGAGCGCGATGGCGCCGTCCTTCGGGTGGTCGATGGGGCACAGGTCGTCCGGCGTGGGCCAAACCTCCGCGCCGAGGAGGCGAAGCAGGGTGATCTTCTCCTCCGGTGCGCCGGAGGGGATCGTGATCGTGCACGGAATGCCGAGCAGGTTGGAAAGCGCGACGAGGGCGATCCCCGTGTTGCCCGAAGTGGGTTCGACGATCTTCTTTCCGGCCAGTTTCCCGTCCCGACGCAACCCCTCCAGCAGGTAGCGCGCCGTGCGGTCCTTGACCGATCCGAAGGGGTTCATCCACTCCAGCTTGGCGAAAATATCCCCGCCGCCGATCCCCGGAAGACGGCGAAGGCGAACCAGCGGCGTCGGGTTCTCGCGGCATCCGATCAGTTGCGATATGTCGTCAAACACCCTGCGAGACAGGTTCATCGGATGCCTCCTCGATGTTTTCATATGGCAATGACGCGGCGGTGCGCCCCACGAAGAGGATCCCCGGGGAGCGGATCCCGGACTCCACCGCGATCCGGGACAGGCCGGACAGGGTCCCGCGGACGATCCGCTGCTCCGGCCGGCTTCCGTTCTCCACGATGGCGAACGGAGTGTCGGGAGAATACCCCGCCCCTGCGAGATCTTCCGCGATGGCCGCCACCCGTCCGACTCCCATATAGATGGCGAGGGTGCCGTCCTTCGGCAGGAGGCTCCAGTCGACGGCGCTTTTTCCCTTTTCGTCGGTCTCGTGCCCGGCGACGAAGGTGACGGAAGAGGATTTATCGCGGTGCGTCAGCGGGATAGTCGCCGCCGCCGCGCACCCCATCGCGGCGGTGATCCCCGGGACGATCTCGAAAGGAATCCCTTCCCGTGATAGATGCTCCGCCTCCTCTCCGCCCCGTCCGAACACGAGCGGATCGCCGGATTTCAGGCGGACGACGGATTTTCCTTCCCGCGCCAGCCGGACCATCGCCTCGTGGATCGCGTTCTGCTTCAGGATCGCCCCGTGCCCGGCGGTTCCGCCGCGCCGGGCGTAGCAGATCTTCACCGCGTTTCCGGAGGCGAGGGAGAGGATCTCCGCGGGAACGAGGTAATCGTGGATGACGGCGTCGGCGCTCCGCAGCAACCCCAGCGCACGGATGGTGAGCAGGTCGGGGTCGCCCGGTCCGGCGCCGACGATGTAGACCTTTCCCGGCCTCGCCGCGATCCGCTTCCGGCGCCGCCCTCGTTCCAGGCGGACCGAGATCTCCGCACGGTGCTCCTCGAGGAACTCCCTCAACGCTTTCGCCGCGCCCGGGTGCCTCCCGCCCGTGGAGATCGCCGCCGTGAATCCGTCTCCCCGAACCACGGCGGGGAGGAGGAAGGTGCACTCCTCCGGAGCGTCCGCGACGTTGACGGGGATGCGCCGCCGCCGGGCCTCGACCGATACGCGGCGGTTCAGCGCCCGGTCGGGGGTGGCGGTGAAGACGAGTTCGGTCTCCTCCATCTGGGAGGGATGGAACGCGCCCCTGAGGGCCGTGAGATCACCGCGCGCCGCGCGCTCCTCCACGGCCGGGGAAAGTTCCTTCGCCACAACCGTGACCCGTGCACCGCCCGCGAGAAACGCTTCGATCTTCCGTGTCCCCACCGCACCGGCCCCCACCACGAGGACGCTCGCGCCGAGAACGTCGTGGAAGACCGGCAGGTAGCGTCGCATTCCGCTCATGGCAACCTCACAGGAAATATTCGTGTTCTTTGGCCCCGAGCGGGTCGGGGAGAACGGATCCCCGCAAGGCGGCCACGCGGACCGTGTCGCCGGCCGAGACGAACAGGCGCTTCATGGTACCTCCGTAAAACGGTAGATTTTGTAGGGTAAGACGATTCCAAGGGGATCAGCGGAAATACAATCTAACCCTATAGAAATTGTAGTATATTTTTCCGCTCCATGGTGTCAAGAAAAAAATCGGAGGATAGGCGAATCGGAGGAAGGCTGCGATGATGTGTGCCGTGAAGGAAAGGGGTCGGGAACGAAAAGGAGGCTCATCGTCGAAGAATATCCCTCCATCCCGGAGAAAATCATCTTCGATCCGTTCCCGGAGAACGCTGCGTCGAGTCCTGCAACCATCCTTAATTACGGAGGAAACGATAGTTTGACCCTGCAGGCACGCGACATGCATCATAATTGTTTCAGAGAGGAGGTTCTCGCATGAAAGACTTGCGGTCCGCGATGCATGACGTGCGCGGGTCTTCCGAGATCCCCGGCGACGCGTCCCTGAAGGATCCGGTTTGCGGAATGACCGTCGGGCAGGACTCCGGCGTCCGGCATTCCCACGCCGGCAAGGTGTTCGCCTTCTGTTGCGAGGGGTGCCTGGCCAAGTTCAAGGCGGATCCCCGGCGATACGCCGGTCCCGACGAGCCGGGCGCACCCGCCGCCGAACGCGGCGCGGAGCCGTCCGGTGGAAAGATAGGGGGGGGCGAATACACGTGCCCGATGCATCCCGAGGTCCGGCAGCCGGGGCCCGGCAGCTGTCCCAAGTGCGGCATGTCGCTCGAAGCGGTCGTCCCCCCTGCGGCCGCCACCCGGGAGGAATATGTCTGCCCCATGCACCCGGAAGTTGTCCGGGATGCGCCCGGCGACTGCCCGAAATGCGGGATGGCGCTGGAGCCCCGGACGGCCACGGCCGGCGAGGAGGAGAATCCCGAACTCGTCGACATGAGACGACGTTTTTGGATCAGCGTCGCTCTCACGATTCCCCTTATGGTGGTTGCCTTGGGGGAACATCTGCCCGGGCATCCACTTGCGCGGATCGCCACCACGGAGACGCTGAACTGGCTGCAACTTGTCCTTGCCACTCCCGTCGTCCTGTGGGGCGGTTGGCCCTTCTTCGTTCGCGGCTGGCGGTCCGTGGTCAACCGCAGCTTGAACATGTTCACCTTGATCGGACTTGGTGTGTCCGTGGCATACCTGTACAGCCTGGCAGCGAAGCTGTTTGCCGGGATCTTCCCGCCTTCCTTCCGTTCGGAAGGCGGAGAAGTCGCCGTCTACTTCGAAGCCGCGGCCGTCATCGTGACGCTCGTACTGCTCGGGCAGGTACTGGAACTGAAGGCGCGAAGCCGCACGGGAGCCGCCATTAAAGCGCTCCTGGGCCTTTCGCCGAAGACCGCCCGCCTCCTCCGGGACGATGGCTCCGAAGGGGATGTACCGCTCGACGAGGTCCGCCCCGGAGACAGGCTGCGCGTTCGACCCGGGGAGAAAGTGCCGGTGGACGGCGTCGTCCTCGAAGGGACCAGCGCGGTGGACGAGGCGATGGTCACGGGGGAGCCGATGCCCGTGGAAAAGAAACCGGGCGACCGCGTGGTCGGCGCCACGGTGAACGGGACGGGCTCGCTCGTCATGCGGGCCGAGCGGGTGGGCGCCGAAACACTGCTGGCCCGGATCGTCCAGATGGTGGCGGAGGCGCAGCGCAGTCGCGCGCCGATCCAGAAGCTGGCGGACCAGGTTGCAGGCTGGTTCGTTCCTGCGGTGGTCTCGATCGCCGTCGCCACGGCCATCGTCTGGGGCCTCGTCGGCCCGGAGCCGCGGATGGCGCATGCGCTGGTCAACGCGGTCGCCGTGCTCATCATCGCGTGCCCCTGCGCGCTCGGACTTGCGACCCCGATGTCGATCATGGTCGCCACGGGAAAGGGCGCCACGGCGGGGGTCCTCTTCAGGAACGCCGAGGCCATCGAGGTCCTGCGCAAGGTCGACACCCTCGTCGTAGACAAGACGGGGACGCTGACCGAGGGGAAACCGAAGCTGGTCACGGTAGTCCCGGCGGGGGGTTGGGACGAACCCGGCCTCCTCCGCTTGGCAGCCAGCCTGGAACGGGGGAGCGAACATCCCCTGGCGGCCGCCATCGTATCCGGGGCGCACGATCGGGGGGTGGAGCTGGCCGGTACGGAATCGTTCGAATCGGTGACCGGCAAAGGTGTGAAAGGACGCGTGGACGGACGTTCCGTCAGCCTGGGGAACCGCAATCTCTTCGAGAGCTTGGGCATCGACCCGGGGGAGCTCGCCGGAAAGGCCGAATCGCTGCGCAAGGAAGGGCAGACGGTGATGTTCGTCGCGGTGGACGGCAAAGCGGCGGGGCTCCTCGGGGTCGCCGACCCGGTCAAGGGTACCACCCCCGAAGCGATACGGCAGCTCCACGAAGAGGGGATCCGGATCGTGATGCTGACCGGCGACAGCAGGACGACGGCCGAGGCCGTCGCGGGGAAGCTGGGCATCGACGAGGTGATGGCCGAGGTCCTTCCCGACCAGAAGGCCGCCGCCGTGAAGCGCCTGCAGGGCGAAGGGCGGATCGTGGCCATGGCGGGCGACGGGATCAACGACGCGCCGGCGCTGGCGCAGGCCCAGGTGGGGATCGCGATGGGAACGGGGACCGACGTGGCCATGGAAAGCGCCGGGGTCACGCTGGTGAAGGGGGATTTGCGCGGGATCGTCCGGGCGCGGAAGCTCAGCCGGGCAACCATGCGGAACATCAAGCAGAACCTGTTCTTCGCCTTCGCATACAACGCGTTGGGGGTTCCCGTTGCGGCGGGCGTCCTCTATCCGTTTTCCGGCATTCTGCTCAGTCCCGTCATCGCAGCGGCGGCGATGAGCTTCAGCTCCGTCTCCGTGGTTGGCAACGCGTTGAGGCTTCGGCGAGCCGGGATGTAGAGGAATACCCGGTACTCAGGAGCGGCCGGAACGCTTGAGAAGAAATACCAAGGCGCCGGGAACAAGCAGCCACTGGATGAGCGGCGAGGCGCCTACACCGAAAACCAGGGGCATGGAAGGAGCGTAGGCCCATTTAACCGCCACCCGGGTGTTGAACCATTCGCTCCAGGCCGTGTAGATGACGCCGCAACCGATGAATACGAGGAACGCGGGATAGCTCTTGTCGGTGGGCCAGGTACGGGTTCGGAACATCAGGGAGGTGATCCAGTAAGCGCCGAGCAGAATCAGAATGTCTCCGGCGGTGCAATGGCGGCGTGACCATAAGCTGCCGCAACGTCTCCACGGCCAGTAACCGTTTCTCCGTCTCGAACCGGCGCGACCGAGCCTCCAGCCAGAAGCCCAGGAGCGATCCTGCCAAGGCACCCAGGAGTGCGAAGGGCAGGCCCATAGGCGCCATATCCAACCTGAACGCCGCGGAGACATCTTCGAGCAGGCGGCGAAGGTTTATCCCCCCGGATGCCGCCCCATGATGACCGTAAAGACCGTAGACCAGCATCGTATAGGGGTGGAGGAGGATATAGCCTGCGAACCCTCCGGCAAGGCATAACAGGACGATCCGCATCCGAGGCGTCAAGGTCTTCATAAACTCATCTTACCGGATCCGTTGACGACGCGATCCAATTTGATCGTCTCGCCGCTTGCGAAGACCGCGTCTTCCCGGAAATAAAACCCGATTGCCCACATGGTCTTGAAGAAATGTCTCATCGCGTCGAAGATTATTCTCCGCCTTCATAGGATTCGATGGCTCCATACCTCCAAAGAATAGCGAAAGTCATTGATTGCAAAGAATGTTGGCACGGGAGTCCCATGGCACGCCGGTTGCTGACTTAAAATGCAGCGGTTCGTGGCGCACCATTAGATGGGACCCGATATCGGGAGGGAGGAGGCTACGAAAATGACTCAGAGTACCGGGAGAAGATTGGTCCTGATGGCGACCTTGGCGGCGGTGGCCGTCTTTGCAACTCTTGGGTCCATCGCCGGTGCCCAGGGGAACCGATCGGCAGCCTGGATGGGAGTGAAGGTCTTCGACGGCAAGGTTGGGCCCTGGCTCGGCGAGGCAAGGCTGATCGATCCGAAAGCCCAAGTGGCCGAGGCACGCTCGGGGGGAAGGTTCGTGACGATGCCGGCGACCTACCATCTGGTAATTGCCCTGGCGACGCCGCGGCCCAAGACGCACATTTCGGTGAAGGAGGGCAAGGGTACCGTGACGGTGACGGGGCCCGGCGGGAAGTCGGAGACGAAGGAACTTGTCTCGATGGGCGGATACTTCGGGACCGATCTGGCGATTGAGGTACCCGGCGAGTACCGCTTCGCCTTGAACTTCGAGTCCGGCGCCCAGAAGGGCTCGTCCGGGTTTACGTATGTAGTCAGATAACGCAATCCTTCGGAACAGCGGGGCCGATATGCAAAGTGGCCCCGCCGTCAGTTCCACATCGGCGAGGAGAGGAATACTCTTCAGAGGATCGAAGAATATTCTTCGGGGGCGGGCGTTCCGACTTGTCCACCACCCGCCGATAGTTACGTAACCGTTTGATATTAAAGTGATCGCCTCAGCCAATCCACCAAGTGGCACAACCCGTGCTTGGAGCAACGTAACTGTGTCTTTTTAGAGGGATTCGAATATGGCGGGGGATCGCGGCCAGAAAAAATTCGACGGCGGGACGGTCACCGGAATTCTCGTTTTCGGTGTTGCGTTGGTTTCCGCCGGAGTTCTGGGCGGCTGCGCCACGTTTTCCAGGGACGGCGGCTTCGGCGCGGTGGAGCAGGTCGCCGGGGAGCGGCTGAACAAAGAGGTGAAGTGGCCGCGCGACGACGGAGAGCGCGACAGCCTCCGGTCCGCCGTGAAGGAACTCCTGGCCTCGCCGCTTTCCGCCGACAATGCCGTGCAGGCCGCTCTCCTGAACAACCCCGGGTTGCAGGCGACCTATGCGGAGCTGGGGATCGCCGAAGCCGACCTGGTTCAGGCCGGCCGGATGACGAACCCGCACTTCGCATATCTCCGAACCAGCGCAGGCGGCGAGCGGAAGCTCGAATGGGCGCTGACCTTCCCGATCGTCGATCTCCTGACCATGCCGCTGCGGACCCGGATCGAGGGCCGCCG
>Ga0326597_10004476_pt1 | contig 19675 bp, 10 predicted proteins | sample RVTome_12_FD_203789 | JGI IMG/M metagenome (GOLD analysis project Ga0326597, IMG submission 203789) | Soil microbial communities from uranium-contaminated site in the Upper Colorado River Basin, Wyoming, United States - RVT100D185 | ecosystem: Environmental > Terrestrial > Soil > Contaminated >... | reverse complement strand
GCTTGTTCGCTACATCATCGCGGCCCATGTTGTACTTGTCCCAGATGTTGACCTCCTGCTTGATCAGAGTCCCCACAACATCCTCGCCTTCCTTGGCGACACGAACGGCAAGTGGCGCGTCCTTCTTGATCCGAAGATAGATTGGGATCCCCTGACCAGTGGTGTCCAGCCGAAGCTGGGCTACCTCCGGGAGAATCACGTTCCACTCCTCCCCTTTGCGGCGACGCCTCACGACGCGGCGCACGTCTGTCTCCGACACCCGTTCACCGTCGTCGCGAATGGCAGTTGCAATGGCGATCAGCGGGCGGAGCCGCGCTGCGGCCATGGCTCCCTTTCGACTGCCCGCAGCAAGCAGTGAATCGACCTGCGTGAGTTCTCGGTCGAGAAGCACCTGAAGGTCCGTCGGTGGACGCGTTGAGATCGGCAGTACCCTCTCCGGAATCTCGTCCGCGAGCCGCTCGCCGAACGCCTTTTTCAGCAGATCGTCGAACAGCGTCGCTGCGGCCTGGGCCTGGAGGTAGAGGAGATCCTCCGACATCATCTGGTAGTAGTGGACGGCGATGTCACGGTGCGCATCGAGGATAGACAGGGTTGCCCGCTCGTCCGTCGAGATGAGCTTGAGCTCGTTCTGCGCCACCACGAGGCACTTGTCGAAGCCGTAGGTGTACTTCTCTCCTTTTGCGTGAACGGCGCCGGTTCGATCCTTGATGATCGCCTTCAATAGCATCTCGAACGCATGGTGCAGAATGATGAGCACGGCTTCGGCTCGACCCTTATCGTGCGGTCGGTTGAACAGCTCGATGCCGAGCACCAGAGAGTTGACGGCACGCTCCTTCAGCTCACCGACATCCTTCTTTCTCCTCGGCACGGCCTAGTCCACCCCGCTGCGCGTGAGGGCCTGATCGAACCACATCAGGAGCTTGGGATCCTCTTGGAGCACCTGTTCCGGGATCTTGCGGGCAACGGCGATGATCGTGGCGTAGTCGCGATCCTGCCAGGCTCGCTTGAAGCCGGCGCGGACCGCCTCGAGACGGAAGACCTTCAGCTTCTTCTGGGTGGAGGTCCGGTACTCGTCGAACTCCTTGAGCAGCGTGCGGTCCCGCAGCTTCTCGAGGTCGCCGGCCTTCCGCGGGTCCGGGACGTACCAGCGATCCTTGGCCTTCGCGCGGAGCGCCGGGTCGTCCTTCCCGAGACTGCGCAGCTCCTTGAAGTTGCTGGACAGATAGCTGTGGATCTGGCTGGGGACTTCGCCGACGCCGTCGAAACGGAGGAAGTTCTGCTCCAGGATTTCGGAGAGCTCTAGCGATCGTTCGTGCTTTTCCCAGCCGCCGAGTTCCTTCATGAATTGGGGGTGCAGCTCCTGGAAGGTCTGCGACTTCCTCGTGAGCTGCTGCTTCAGCCACTGGATCGCCGTCTCCTCGTCCCTGACGAAGAGCTCGAGCTGGAGGACTTCCTTCACCGTCAGCCGCTTGCGGTCGTACTCGGCCACCTGCTCGGGCAGGAAGTACATGCCGTCGCGCTCGGAGAAGCGCCGTGCGAGGCCCTCGTAGAACTCCGCGGCTGAGAGGGGGATCGTCACGCCCCTCTGGACGTGGAAGGCCACCATGCGGTCGAAGAGCAGGAAGTTCTGCCGCTCGGCGATCGCCTCCGCCTGGCCGTCCTTGGAGACAAACACCGGGAGCTGCCGCATGTGCGTTCGAACGAAGTCCCAGACTCCTTCCTCGGTTCCTGCCTCGAGCTTGAAGCGCGCCTCCAGGCCGTGGTTCGGCTTGTAGGCCGAGATGACGAGGTCCTGCTTGACCGAGCGACCCGCCACCGCTTGATTGAAAGATCCCTGTCTTTTGTCCAGGGTTCGTACGTCAGCCACGACGAAGCCAGCCGAGAGCATCGCTTCCTGGATGGCGTTCCACACCGCGTTCTTGGAGTTGTGGAAGACGACCGTCATCCATCGGCCGGGCTTGAGAACACGGCAGTACTCGGCGAAGCAGTGTTCCATGAGATGCTGGTACTCCAACATCCCCTTCTTCTGAGTCCCGCTGACGATGGCTTCGGGCGCAAGGTTCGTGAAGACGCTAAGGAATGCCTCATAGACGAAGTTGAGTTCCGCATAGGCCAGGTTGTCTCCGAAGGGAGGATCCGTGAAGACATAGTCAATCGAATCACTCGCCACACCTGACAGAGCAGCGTCCCCCACCGATACGCACGCTGCCTTACCTACCTGCACTGGAGACGACGAGGCGCCAAACGCGCCAAGCATTCGCTTCAGCTTGTTCGCGTACGCTAGGAACGGGTCGGCTTCGGAGATAGCCGAAGGAATGTAGTAGACACCGCTAAGGGGGTTGTAGGGGAAGGACACCTCGGGCCTGAACCGGTTCTGGATGGATAGGTTCGCAAGTTGGCTTCCGAGCAGGAACCTCAGCAGGTTCCTGATGCGGGCGTCGGGTACCTCGACCACACGTCGCGCGAACGAAGCCAAGAACTGAACTGTCCGCGGCAAAAACAGATGGTGCACATGCGTGAAGGCGGCCGTGCCCGCTCTCCACTTGTCCCCCCAGCGCTCCTCGTCCTCCCGAGCATGCATCATTCTGTCGGTAGGGAAGTCCATTGGCCAGGAAAGCGATTCGACACGCGACACTAACTCAATGTCCCCTTGATCCGGCTCCTTGTCGTATCGCTTCTTTCCGCCCGTATAGCGGACAAGCACCGGGACACGCTTTGGAATTCTGATCGTGTCGCGGATTCCTGGGTCGTAGGAGGTTGTGTAACTGCGCTCCAGCTTCTTGGAAGTAAGCGAAGCCCTACAGTGGGGGCACAGGAAGTCTTTCCTGAGTTGCTTCTTGCTCTCGTCAAGCGCCTCACGAACGAAGACGATTTCGCCGCTACATTCCGGGCATGTGAAGATATCGCTCCAGACTGTGTAGTGAATTCTCCCGACTTTGCCGTCGGTGTGGCGCGTCTCGTACATCCACCCGATCTCGTCCTCGACCTCCTTCAAGAGCCGCTGAGCAGCCCTGGCAAAGGCATCGACGTCGAAGGGTAGGTTGTAGTTGGCAGCGATGAACGTGGCCGCCGGCGAGAGGTCGCCCAGGATCACTCGGCGGGCGCCCCACTCCGGCTTCCCCCGCTCGTTCTGCTCCCAGCGCTCTTCGATCTCACGCCGGTACTCCGGCGGTGCCGTTCCGCACCACTGGGCGGCGACGCCGGTCATGCCCGAGCCACAGAAGCCGTCCAGGACGATGTCGCCCGGCTTCGTGTAGTGGAGGATCGAGGGGACGATCGCCAGGTGCGGCACCTTGGTGTGGTAGCCGTGGGCCTTGTAGAGCGGGTCGGTCTTGCCCTCACTGACATCTACCGCGAAGGGCTCGCGGTGGTACGGGACCGTGGCGTCGTAGGGCTGGCCGTGGCGCTCGACGAACTCGGCGAGAAACGGATTCGGGCAGGCCGTGTAGTACGGAGGATCCGAGAGGCGGAGGATGTCTTCATCCTCGGCGACCGGGAAGTCAGGCCGCTTCCGAAGCTCCGGCAGCTTCTCCCTGAGCCGATCGAGGAAGTGTGCCCGCCGGGCCTCGTCTGACTCGAAGGTCATCCCGAGGCACTCAACCGGGCCCGGTGGTTCGGTGGTCGGCTCGTGCTCGAAGAATTCCTGCTGGTGCTTGCGATTCGCCATCAGAGGCCACCCCCATCGCCTGCAAAGTCACGAGGCTCTCCGTTGGCGAGACCGACGTACGACCTGCGACGGCTTTCCTTTCCGCCCTCCACGGGAAACCAGGCATACTGCATCTCGTGGTCGACTTCGGGACACGTGTCCCACACGACGTTGCTTACGAAATAGGCGTGACTAAGCTCCTTGAGTTCGTAGCTGTGCCAGACCGGACCAGCAACGAGGCTATTGACATCGGTTCCCTTGGCCCAGAATCGAACAAACAAGTCTGGCCCTGCGGCAATCCAGTTCACCACACGTTCTCTCTTGCCTCCGCTGGCTTGTTGTACCCTGGTCAGTAGTTCATGATGGGAGTTCTGGTTGGCGAAGGGTTCGTACGCGAACAGGCCTGCTACACAGGCCGGGTATCCCGCCTTCCCGACAAGGGCGGCACTGCTCGCTAGCTTGTCAAGCACTGTGCCCATATCACCGCCAGTTATGCGGGTTTTCACTTCGATGAGGCATGCCACCGCATCCGGCGTCACAAGCAGGGTCTCGCCGTCTCGAAACAACGTCGGTTTGTTCCGATGGGTGATGAGGATGTCGGTTTGAGTAGAGTTGCCGTTCTCGGCGCATACAAATCCGCTGCCGATTTCAAGGGACTGGGCAACATGACCGCGCAGGATCCTCCGAAGCACAGCCTCCTTGTGTTCACCGTCTGACAGCCAGTGATCGCTCCCGATGAGATCGCGAACCCGGTCCTTCACCGCGCAGAGCTCCGTCGCGATGGATTTGTGGTACTTCTTGAAGTCGCGTTGTACAGGCATGTTCACTCCAGAACGATCCGCATCTTGCCCGGGTCCTTGCCCTTCGCCCCGTGGTCGAGGTACTCGTCAAGGCGAGTCTTCATCTGAAGGGCGCTGCCATGGAGCTGCCGGAGCCGAGGCACTCGACCGGACCCTTGCGCTCGGTGGCCGGCTTGTGCTCGAAGAGTTCCCGCAGGCCGTCGCTCATTCCTGCTCCTTCGCTCGCTGGTCGAGAGCGCGGAGCCCCGACTCGGTCGTCCGGTAGCGCTGCTTGGAGCTGCGGGGTTTGTCCGGGATCGTCCGCTCCAGCAACCCCGAGTTCAGCGCCGGTTCAAGGTGGACTTTCCTGAAATGTTCGCGGTGCTTGATTCCCGCAGCCTCCTGAAGAGTTTCCCGCGACACCGGGCCGTGAGCCGCTGCCTCGAGCATGGCCGCCACTTGCGCGGTGACTTGCGCGGTGACTTGCGCGGTGACTTGCGCGGTCGGCCCGATGGCCGCCGGGAAGGTCACCCACAGCGAGCCTGTCACCACGTCGAAGCTCGGCGGCTCAACGCCCCAGCGCTTGCACTCCTCGATGACGCGGTCTGTGCCCCGACCCCATACCTCCACGGCGCCGGTGCGGTGGAACGTCCCGGCGATCAGCGGATTCCGGAGGATCGACTCGTGCGGGCCGCTCAGCATGGCGGCGGTGATGCCCGAAGGGAGGGTGCCGGTGCTCCGGACCTCGATCCGGTTGTCGAACACGGCCACCGCGACGTCGCCGCCGGGCTGGGAATAGTCCCTGTGCATCACGGCGTTGAGCAGCACCTCGCGGAGGGCATCCGGGGGGACAGGCAGGCGGTCCTCTCGCTGGATCCTTCCCTCGACGAAGTGTCCTGCGAGAGGCAAAGTCCGGTCGAGGAAGGCCATCGCCTCGCGGACCATGGCGAAGGCGTGCATGTACTCCTGCTTGTTGTCGAGGATGTCGCCCGTGATCTTGGTGCCGCGGAAGCGCCCCAGCTTCAGCCTCCCCTGCGGGTAGTCTGGCAGGAAGCGGGTGCCGTAGAGCATCTGCGCCGCTTGCGTCAGCTCGCCGTCGATGCGTAGGCCCAACCGGTCGAGGATGTCTCCCACGTCCGTGCTCGTCCCGGCGGAGATGCGCCGGTGCCGGATCGCGTCGTCGCGGGTGCGGAGGATCTCTTCGTGGTCGAGGTCTTCGAGCCGCACACCGACCGCCGGCTGGTTCTCCCACCGCCGGCGGGCGTGCATGCGCTCCAGAAGCAAGGCATCGTAGCAATCCTGCGGCATGCGCGAGGTCGTCGTGCCCACGCGCCGGTAGGGGCGACCGTCGTAGGTGAACGGCAGCCTATCGGCGGTGCGTGGCGCATCGAGGACGATCACCGCCCGCTCGGACCCCGTAAGCGGTACAACCCGGCTCTCTACCGGCGCCGGCGGCTCGAAGCGGTCCAGCATCCGTGCGATCTCCTGCTGCGTCTTGTCGGCGACTTTCTGACCGGCGAGGGTTCCGTTGGGCGAAACACCGATCAGGACCAGGCCACCGTTGCCGTTCAGGAAGGCGCAGAGCGTTTCGCCCGCACGCGGGAGCTGGGCGGTCGACTTCTTGAACTCGACCGTCTCCGACTCGCCGGCTGCGACGATGCTCTGGAGCTCCTTCAGGTCCATGCTCACCTACTCGAGAACGATCCGTACTTTGCCCGGGTCCTTGCCCTTCGCCTTGTCGTCAAGATACTCGTCGAAGCGCTTCTTCATCTCGGAAAGCGTCGCCGGAGAGCCGCCCGAGAGGAGCGCCCCGCGCAAGTCGTCGGTCGTAACGACCACCCTGGCGAGGCCCGAGAGGACTTCCTTGACCGCGTGAATGAAGTCGTGGTCCAGGTTGTCCGGCAGCGTGCGGGACGCGATGAAGGCGTCCACCAGCTTGCGCGGCTCCGGCTTGAGGAGATCGAGCTGCTCCTTGGTGGTCGGATCGCCGAGGTTGTCCAGCAGGGTCTCGGTCCACCCGGAGAGGAGCGTGTCCAACTCGTCGTCCAGACCCGAGAGCACCTGGTTGGCGGGTGCCGCCATCGGCTCGGCGGCCGGGCGGAACGAGCAGTGCGGACACTCCGCCGCCGCGTCCAGGTCCTGCTCCGTGAGGGCGAAGCAGCTCTTCGTGCCCGCGAGGCGGTTCTGGAAGTCGCTCAGGTGCTGGCGGGGCATCAGATCGATCGTCGCCAGGCTCTTGAGCTTCCTGAGCCGCTCATCCTGGGTGAGCCGGCTCTTCCGCTTGTCGTCGTTGCCCCCGAGGCGGGCGCGCGTATGCAGGGCCAGGTAGGTCCGAACGTACTCCTTCTTCAGGTCGCCGAGCTTCTTCTGCGCCTGCTGGCGGAAGCCGGATGTCGACCGCTTCGCCGGATCGCAGACCTGCGTGATGACATCCGCCCGCACCCTCTTCATTCCTTCCACCCACTCGTGATCCGGGGGCAGGACGGCCTCGGCCGTGGAAAGGTAGGAGGCGGTACTGCCGAGGTCCGCCACCAGTTCCTGGAGGCCAAAGACCTCCTGGAGGGCGTCCAGCCCGGCCTTCTGCTGCTCGACGTCGTCCTTGCTCTGGCGGAAGTTCTTGAGCTTGCCGGGCGAGGAGAAGGCCTGGAGGGATTCGAGGAAGCCCTTGGCCGCGTCCAGCTTGGTGCGCAGGTTTTGGCTGGCCGACTCGTCGAGGAGGTTGCGGCCCCAGAAGTGGAACCCTGCCTGGAGCGCCTGCTGGGCCATCACGAGCTTGTCCACGCGGCCGGTCACGGCCTTTTGCAGCTCCTGGACGGGCTCGTCCTTGCCCTGCGCCACGAGCTGCGCCATGCCGGGGGTCAGGCCCAGAAGCTCGAACACCGCCTTCAGAGCGGGGATATTCCACTCCTTCGGCCGCTCGACGTGCTTGAGGTTGGCCAGGTCTTCGGGCGACGTGGCGGCGAGGGCCGAGACGTCCGTGGCGTCGAACTTTTTGCCCGGGATGGCGAGCACCAGGTCGCCGGAGTAGACCAGACTGGCCAGCAGCACGACCACCCAGTCGGGCTCCAGGCGGTACGTGCCCGGAGCCATGTACTCGACGTCCTGGACCGTGTGGATGAACTCGGCGCGGCCCAGGACCTGGCCCTGCCCCTTCTTCCCGAGCAGGTCGACGATGTGCTTTGCATACTTCGATCGGCTCGGGTCGAGCCGGTCTCCGTCGAGCAGCTCCAGCGCGTCGAGGACCTTCGCGCCCTGCTTCCGGCTGTCCTGGGTGTGATAGGCCGAGAAGGTCGGGTACTCCGGCGCATCGTCCTCGAAGTGGGCGGCCAGGGCGACCGATCCGACCGTGTTCAGGATGTCCCGGACGTTGGCCCGGCCGCCCGTCGCGGGGATCTTGCCCTTGACCCACCCGACGAGCGGCTTCGTTCTCCCCTGGTACGTCACCTCGAACGCCGTGGTCATGTGCTCCCGCAGCCAGTTCGCCAGGTCGCGCAAGAAGCCGGTGGACTTCGCCTCGTAGACGTCCTTCGCGTGGCCCGAGGCGCGCGAGGCCAGGTCGAGGGCCGCGGCGCAGCTCTTGAGCGCCTGGCGGAAGGCGTCGTCCTGGCCCGTCAGGCGGAGGAACACCTCGTCCGCCTTCTTCTCGTCCTTGAAGTGCGGAGGCTCGTGCGGCTGGATGAAGTAGAGGTAGAAGTCCCGCGGCGGCACCGCCGTGGAGCGCTCGTTGGGCGCCCCGAAGAAGAGGTAGCCCAGCCGCGAAGCGCGCCGCTCGCGCCACTCCAGCTCGTGCTCCCAGATCTTGTAGCCGGTCACGTAGGTCGCGTCGGTGCATTCGAGGACGCGCTTGAGCGCCTCGTAGTAGTAGCGGTCGAGCTGGGCGTCATCGAGGCTCTCGGCGCGCTTCTCGATCAGGGCGTCGTAGTCGTCGGTCTTCTTGAGGTCGAGGTAGTACTGGCGGTTGTCCGGGTTCGTGGAGATGAACTGGCCGCTGACCGTCTTGTGGATCTCCCGCAGGACGGTCTCGACCTGGGAGAGCAGATCGTCCGCCGGCTCGCCGCCGAGGTCCTCGATGCCCGGCTGGTAGAGGCACAGGCCGTCCCGGAGCTCGTCGGGGGTGGCGCCCAGCGGCGCGTGGACGTCACGGTGAGTAAGGCGGTGGACCGAGAGTCCCTGGACGATCCGAAGCGCCATCGGCTTGTAGGCCGGGCGGGTGAACGCCTGCTTGACGCGCGACTCCAGGACCTGGCTGCAGTCGATCACCGCCTTGATGTCCGGCACGGCCCGGAAGGACGGGTTCTCCCGCAGCGTGTTCCAGTACGTGTCGTAGGCGATGAGGCCCGGGCAGTCGGATGGGAGCTCCTGGTCGATGATCCGCTTCATGGCGAGGGAGAGGGTCTTCAAGACCTCGCGCTTCTCGATCGCCGTGATTCGCTCGAAGGTGTCGATGAAGTCGGGGTGGACCGGGAACAGCCGCACAAACTCGTCCAGGCGCTCGTTCATGTTCCCGTAGAACTTGGTGAAGGGCGTGAGGTAGTCCCGAATCCGCGTCTGCTGCTCGCCGGTCTTCTTGAGGAGCCGCTCGGCGACGACGAACTTCACGTCCTTCCGCGCGATGAGGATCTGCTCGAAGCGGTCCTTGACCCGGCGCAGGCTGTCGGCCACGTGGGAGAAGCGGAGACTGTCGAAGATCGCCTCCTGGACGCCGGCCACAAAACGGAAGCGCAGGTCCTTGCAGACCTCGCCGACCTCGCGCAGGAAGTTCAGGTCGAGGACCAGATCCTGGTCCTTGCGGCTCTTGAGGTAGTCGAGGAGCTCGTCGACCACCAGGAGGAAGCCCTGATCGGGATACTTCCCGTGGAACGCGGTCATCATCTCCTCGAAGGCCCGCTTGTGGTTCGGGATCTTGTCCCGCGGCGGGAAGCGGTAGTCGACGCCCCAGCCGGCGAGCGCCTCCTCGATCTGTGAGCAGACAAACTCCCGGAAGTCCATCGTCGTGGCGCCGAGCTCGGTGCGGGCGACCTTGAACTTCCCGGCGATCCGACGCGCGGCGTCGGCGACGCCCGGGTTCGTGAGCGCATCGACGAACTCGGCGCGCTCGGCTACGCATGAGATGACCGACATGAGATGGGATTTCCCCGTCCCGTAGTTCCCGACGACGAGGAACCCCTTGTTGTCGGCCGGCTGATCGAACTGGATCTGCGGGATCAAGACGCCCAAGAGCTTCTCGGCCATCTCGTCGCTCACGACGTAGGTGGCCACGAGCTGCCGGGCGGCCGACTCTCGATCGGCGTCGCGGAGCTGGACCACCGTCTCGATCGGCTCGAACTGGATCAGGTCGCCGTATCTCATCGTGCGCTGCTCCCATGGAATGCCGTGTCGCTCGGTCTCATCTCGCCATGACCTCTGGGCAGACGACCACCAGCTCGCGGCGCGGGCATCGACGATACTCCGGGTGTTCGGGTGTCGCGTAACTCAGGTAGTCGTTCTCCAGGGTCCCGTTCCATGCCGCGACGATGGTTTGGTTCCGTGACACGCCCTGCAGGAGTCGGAGCGGGTCCTGCTCGAGCGTCACGTCGAACAGGATCTCGATGTTGTCGAGCAAAACGAGCGGCTCGTCCCTGCCCACGACCTCCTCCAGCACGCGGGGCAACTGAAGCGCCCGCTGGCGCTCGGTGAGGTCGAGCATCCGGCGGGAGAGCTCGAGGTTCAGATTCAGCAATTGCGCGCCAGTGCGCGTTGCGACATCCTGCAGCGCCGTAGTCTTCCCGGACCCGCTGGGCGCGGCGATCAGGATCAGCCGGTGATAGAGTTCCTCGGCCTTGCCGATCTGCGCGAGTACCTTCTCCGAAAGGGGTTCTGCCATCAGTGGTCTCCGGTCCTTTTCACATCGCTCGCGGCCCGCGACTGCTCCAGCCAGCGGTCGATCGCCTCCTTGCGGAACCGCCAGTGCCGCCCGACCTTCTGCGCGGGGATCTTGCCCTCCTGAGCGAGCTTGTAGAGCGTCGACTTCGGAATCCTGAGGTACTCGGCAAGCTCGTTGATCGTCAGGACGGCTGCGGTTTCCGGGTCCATCGACGCTCCGCGACTGCGCTAGGAAGGGGATGTCTCCCGCTCATCGAATGGGGAACTCTATCGGTTGCTGGTCACTGTTGTCAAACGTTCTGAGTTCGTCCCAAGTCCCTCGAGCCGCGCGGGAGCCGGCGACTCCTCGGGCCGTCGCGCGCGCGTGGAGGAGGCTTGGCCCGGGGTTGGGGCAGTTCGGCTGACCGAGGCCGGTCCCTCTTCGCTTGCAGTGCCACCATTTCGTCGGGCGGGATCTCTCGACCTTTATTTCCGCCCCCCCTAGTTGGCGACGCTGTCGCCGGGACTCCGGCCTGTCAACGGCGGGCGGTGAAGCGGCGCGAGATGGTCGCCGACCCGTGGCAGGCGGGGCTCGTCCGCGTGAGTCTGTCAGCGCGGGGCGATTGCACTCATTTGATGGTCGAGGCGAGCGAGCGGGCGGCGGCGACATGGATCGATCCAGCTTGTGCAGGCGCCGGGCGGGCGGGCGGCCTGAGCGACCGCCCCAGCACCCTCTCATACCCCGAAAGCAGCTGATCCGCCGCGTTCTCCCAGGTAAACCGCTTCAGGCAGCGCTCGCGCAGCCGCGCGCGCTTCGGGGCGTCCGTCTCGTGGTAGCGGTAGGCCTTCAGCACCGCCTCGCGGATCGAGTCCACGTCCGCCGGGTCGCAGTAGTAGGCGCAGTCCTCGTAGTACTCCGGTTCGCTCGTGCGGTCGCTCGCCACCAGGGCGCAGCCCGAAAGCGCCGCCTCCACGTTGACCAGCGGGGCGCACTCCATCCAGGACGGCAGGGCGAACACCTTCGCGGCCTTCATCGCCGAGGCCAGCTCCGCGTGCGGCAGGTGCTCGATGAAAAGCGTGTCCGGACCGCAGTACCGCCGGCACAGTCGCCAGTAGCTGCGGTCGTAGTTGCGGCCGATCACCACCACCGGCAGGCCCGTCGGTTTGAGCGCGTGCAGCAGCATCAACTGGTTCTTGCGGTTCTCCACCAGCCCCACCGTCAGCACGAAGTCCGACACTCCGTAGCGCTCGCGGAACAGATCCGGCGTGGCCTCGTCGAAGACCGAAGGCTCCGCGCCGTTGTAGACCACCGTGTACGGCAGCTCCACGCCCAGCGTCCGCTTCAGATTCTCGACCTCGCGATGGCTGATCGGGAACAGGTGCCGGACGTGCTTCAGGATCTCCCGCTGGTACAGCTCGTAGCCGCCGAAGTTCGGCTCGCGGCGATCGGAGCGCCTGAGTCCGTTGACCGTCAGCGCGTCGTTCTTCAGGTCGCGCAGGCGCGCCGAAAGCTCCGCCTCCGAGCTGGAGTCGGCGAACAGGCGCGGCACCGCGCGGTCGGCCCAGTCCTTCTCCGACATGTCCCAGTAGATCGGCGTCATCACGATCGGTGTATCCGGCGCCTGGACGCGGAGCCCCTTGATCTGGGGCAGCGTCTGGTGCGGGAACCAGAGGTTGAACACGTGGATCAGATCGAACCCGCGCGGGTCGGGCCGGGCCGTGTAGCGGACCGTCACGTCGACCCCCGCCTGGGCCAGGTACTGGGCCGTCTTCTTGATCTGCACCATGTCGCCGCCCGCCACGCGGCGCTCGAACGTGTTCACGATCAGGACCTTCAGGTTCCGCCGCGCCGCCGCCGGCACCGGCGCAGGCGTCGCCTCGCCGATCTCGCCCGAGCGGTCGGCGTTCTGGTGCTCCGCCGCCTGCTTGGCAGAAGTCCCCTCGGCCTCGGCCTGCTCGCGCTCGATCTCCCGCGCCACGCTCTCGACGCGCGGCTCGCCGGGCGCGAGGCGCGCGGCGCGGCCACAGAGCGTCCGTGCCCGATCGAGCTCGCCGAGGCGCACGTACGTCAGCGCCAGGTCGGACAGCGCTTCGAACAGATCCGGCCGCAGGTCGACCAGCGAGTGGAGCAGAGGCGCCGCGACCCGGTCCGACCCGTCCCGCCGCAGGGTCCTGGCCTGCTCGAGAAGGTCCTCCCAGACCGGTCCGAAGCCGCCCTCGTTCGAGAGCGCGCGCTCGCGCACCCCGATCAGCTCGAGGCGCCGCTGCCGTTCCTTCGGCGAAAGCTCGGCCGGGGCGAGGCGCGGGTAGCTTCCTTTCGGCTCGAGCCCGGCCTGGAACTTCGAGGTGTCCCCGTCGTCCGGCAGGAAGCGTCCCTCGCGCGAGAGGTCCAGGCTCTGGTCCAGGATCCTCCAGATCTCCGGCCCCCACTTGCCGAACAGCTTCGCCTGGTTCGCGTTCTGGTTCGAGAGCGCGGCGAACGTTCGTCCGGCTCCCGAATTGAGCGCGTGGATCACCCCCACCCGGCCGTCGTAGAGGACCTCAAAGCCGGAGACGCAGAGCGCCGCGTGGTGGTCCGGATCGTCCGCCTGGCTCGGGCTGAAGCGCAGGTCGAACAGGCCGCAGTCCTCGAGCGCCTGCCGGCGGTAGACGTTACAGCAGCCGCGCACGTGCGAGGCCCGGGAGAGATAGTCGGCCTGCCCCTCGTCCGGCTCGTTCTCATGGCCGTACACGAACGGATACATCCGGAAGGCCGCGCACTGGATGTCGTGGTGCGCCGTGTCGTTCAGGATCTTCGGTCCGACCACGCCCGCGTACGGGCGCCGCTGGAAAGTCGTGACGAGCAGCTCGAGCCACTCCGGCGGGACGATCACGTCGTCGTCCAGGCGCGCCACCAGCTCCCCCCGGCCGTGCGCGATCGACCAGTTGAAACCGATCGGACAGCCGGTGTTCACCGGCAGGGAATGCAGCTCGATCGCGAACGGGAAGCCGCCGTCTTGCTGCAGTGAGCGCAGGTATTCGAGGGTTCCGTCGCGGCTCCCGTTGTCGGTGATGTGCACCCGGACCTTCTCCGCCGGGTACCGCGTTCCGGCCACGCTGTCCAGGCAGCGCTTGAGCACCGCCAGGTTGTTCCAGGTCACCATCGCCACGTCGACCGAAGGCGGCCCATCGGCCGGTTCGACGTAGCGCATCGGCTCGCCGATCCGCCAGCAGATCTCGGTCCCGCCGTAGAGCCGCCGGATCTCGGACAGATCGGGAAGGCGCGGGTTGAAGCCCCACTTGCCGATCCAGTGATCGAGGTGCTGGTTCCGCGCCAGGGTCTTGATCCCGGCGAGCTTGTCGAGCTTCACGCCGGCGGCCCGGACGGAGTGGAGGTGCTGGGCCGTGGTCGGCGTCCAGGTGGAGGTGTGGTGGACGCCCGAGACGCCCTCGTGCACGTAGACCTTGAAGCCCCTGTGCCGCGCCATCAGGCAGAAGTCGTCGTCGTCGAGGTAGATCGGCCAGTAGCTCTCGTCCAGCCCGGAGGTGGCGTCGAGCACCTCGCGGGTCATGTAGCAAAGCGCGCCCGGTGCGCCGTCGACCTCGACCGGCTGTCCGCCCGCGATCCGGGGTTGAAACGTCTTGCGGTCGGCGTGCCGCTCGTACAGGCCCACGCCGGTGAGGAAGCTGCGCCCGGCCGACTGGATCCGATCGTCGGGCAGGAGCAGCTGCCCGCCGACCGCGCCGGCCAACGGCAGCTCTCGTGCGGCCTCGGCGAGTAGGCGCAGCCAGCCGTCGGTTTCCATGATCACGTCGGCGTGCAGACGGAGCACGTCCCGCCGGCCGCTCTGGGCGATACCGCGGTTGACCGCCGCGGCGACGCCGCGCCCGTCCATCTGCAGCAGGCGCACGTCGGGCTGGCGAGCGAGCCACTCCAGGGTGCCGTCTTGTGAGCCGCCGTCGACCACCACGATCTCGAAGTCGGGATGCCCGGCCGTGTCGCGGACGCTCTGGATGCATCCCTTCAGCGTGGCGATCCGGTTGTAGCTCGGAATCACGACCGTCACCGGCGAGAGTTGCATGCGTCCGTTCCTCCTGGTTGTTCGGGCTGGTTCGCGCGCTACGCCCGCAGACTTTCAGACAGCGAAAGCTCGGGCGACTCGCAGGTCTGCGCGTGCGCGCCGAACAGTTCCGTCCAGGCCCGCATCGCGTCCCGCAACTTCAGCATGTACTCCCGCCCCGGCCCGTCCTGCGGCAGACGGTCGGCCAACTGCCGGTAGCAGCCGGCAAACGTCGTCGCGGTCAGCACCACCCGGTCGGCGGTGTCCCAGATCGATTCGTTGATCTCGAGTCCGGGCGCTTCCTTGTTCAGGTTGGCCCAGACGTTCGAGGCCCGCTGGTGATCGATGGCCGGGTCGCCGCTGTTGATCGCGAAGCCGAGGTGGTCGCAGATCTTCTTGAGGAAGACCCCCGACCAGATGTCGCCGAAGCGGTCGAAGCGGTACTCCTTGCCCATCAGCAGGAAGTAGAAGGCCGGCACGATCTCCGGGCGGAAGGCCAGGTTCATGCCGCACATCGGAAAGTACCGGCCGACCGGGATCGTCAGGTTCTTGAACTGAAACGGCAGCTGCAGCCGGTTCTGCACGAGCTGCGTCACGGCGTCGAAGTCGGGCACCCGGGCCCAGAGTCCGTGGTTCAGCACGCAGGTGCGCCGGCGCGCGGTCAGGTAGTACGGCACGCCGCGCGTGATCACGCCCTCCCCGCTCGGCTCCCAGGCCGGCTCCTCACCGCCCTGCTCGAGCCGCTCCCAATGCCGCTTCAGGAAGCCCGCGCCACCCGCCTCCAGCGGATAGCAGTCGTCGTCGAGGGTGACGATCATGTCCGGCCGTTCCTGCCAGGCCTTGAAGTACCCGAACGAGCGCACGCAGTCGGTGCGCCGCGGGATGATCCAGGCCCGCGAGCCGAGCTCCGCCTCGATCTGCTGCCAGCAGAGGTGCGTGGTCCGGATCGGCGTCTCGATCCCAAAGGTGCGCTTGGGATTGTCCTCGACCACGATCACGTGCACGTTCGGCCGGGCGAACTCGGGTTGCCACTGGTCGAGGAAGGCCTGAATGCACTCCTCGCGGATCGTGGGCACCACCACGGTGATCTTCAGCTCGGACACGTCACGGCTCATTCCGGCAATCTCTCGAGGCGCCGCCAAGGGGCGGGCCGGTTCTCTGGCTCCTCTGTCTCTGTCGGGTCAGGTGTCTCCAGGCCTTGAGCAGAATCCGACGAATCGTCCCTGCCCTTCAGACCGTCTGGCATTCGCGGCGGCGGCTCGCGACCAGCCCCTGGTACAGCTCCCCCCACTGGGCGGCCAGGGGCTGTACCGTGCGCTCGGCGAAGGCGATGTTCCAGGCCCGGTCGGCCAGCTCGCGGCGGATCCGATCGCAGGAAAGAAGCCGCACGACCATCTGCGCCCAGACTTCCGGATCGTCGCCCAGCAGCAGGCCGGTTTGCCCCTGGATCACGGAATGGACGAACGGCTCGCGGGCCGAGAAGACCGCCGGAATCCGCGCCGCGGCCAGCTCCACCGCGATGCTGTCCGGCAGCGTGGTGAAGTAGAGGTCGTTCGAGACCGGCACCAGCGCGAGGTCGAGCCCACTCGTCTGCAGGCGGTGCGCATACTCCAGGTAGCAGGCGCTGGCGCTTCCGGCGTTTTTGGCCGCCGGCAGCGGTGCCCCCGGTTCGGTCCGCGGCGACCAGGTCGACAGCGCGATCTCGCTGCCCTTCACCCCGATCAAAGGAGCCAGCCGGCCGACCAGCCCGCGAATCTCGGCCGGCCGGCACCAGTCGGTGACGAGCCCGACCTGGAAGGGCCGTCCCGCGGCCGGCTTCCAGCGCGAACAGCTCTGCCAGATGTCCGGATCGATGGCGCTCTCGAGCAGCACGATGCGCTCGCGCGCCTCCGGCACGCGTTCGCAGAGCGCGGTCATGAGCGCCGGGCCGGCGACGGTGGTCGCGTCCGCCCGGGCGATCAGCCAGCACAGGTCGTCGGCCACGGCGGCGGCCTGTTCGTCGCCGAAAAGCGCCTGGCGCTCATCCGGCAGGTCGTCCAGTTCGAACACGACCGGCTTGTTCGCAAGGTGGGCGCGCTCCACGATCGGTTCGGCCAGGTCGCGCCGGGAGAAGTCCCGGTGCAGGATCACCAGGTCGGCCCAGTCGACGATCGCTGAGTCGATCGTCCCGTCGCTGAAGCGGGTCTCGACCTGAGCGGCCCGCTCCAGAGCGCGGAGCGGCGAACGCAGCCGCGTCATGACTCTCGGCGAGGTCAAGGGCTCCCGGGTGTAGATCGCGACCTTGAGCGCGCCCGTCTCTCCGTGCGCTTCGACCTGATTGACCAGACCGGCCTCGTCGGCCCGCGCCAGGGCGGTTTGAAGCGGACTGAAGTCGACGTCGGGGAAGCCGGCCGCGGCGTTTTCGATCACCGTGCGAGCCTCGCGGGCGCGGCCCATCCGGACGAGCATCTCGGCGACCATGACCGCTTCCTCGGGATGGCGCTCGGCCGCAACCAGCGCCTCGAGCCGGGGTTTGATCTCCTCGGTCCGGCCCTGGTCGATCAGGTGCTCGACGTGTTCGGAGACGAGATCGGGATCGGCCGGATGGAGCCTTGCGGCCGCGGCCAGCGCCCGCTCCGCTCCGAGCACGTCTCCCAGCGAGCGGTACAGCTTGCTGAGCCACAGGTGCCCTTCGGGCTCGTGCGGAACCTCGCGCACCGCGGCGCGGAAGATCTGTTCGGCCACGGAGTACTGCTGATCCGCCATCAGCCGCCGTCCCGCGCCGACCACTTCGGACAGGCCTCCAGGATCCAGGCTCAGCGAGGCCTCCAGGCTGACCACGGCGCCGGCCGTCTCGCCGGCGCGGGCCTGCTGGCGCGCCTGGAAGCGAAACAGCAGGCCCGAGGCCCGCCGCACCGCTTCATCGTCCAGCTCGGCGCCCTGGACCCGCGGGCCGGTGACCACGAACGACCGGTAGAGGTCGTCGTAACGGGTGGCGGCGACGTCCACGCAGAGCGTCGCGCGCACCGTGTCGTAGGCGTTCCTCGCGATCTTTTCGCGGAGTTCGCGATCCGCGATCAGGCGCTCGATCGCCTCGACCCAGGCCGCGGTGTTGTTCTCAACCAGCAGGCCGTTGATCCCGGACTGGATCGAACCGGCGTACGGCGTGACGTTCGAGTAGATGCCCGGAATGCAGCTGATCGAATACTCGAGCCACTTCAGGTCGCTCTTGCACTGGTTGAACGGATGGTCGGTCAGCGGAGCGATCGCCAGGTGGATGGTCGCGCCGCGCACGCCGCGCGCGTGCTTGCCCACGTCGCCGACCGGGCCGCGCACGAGATAGATTCCATCCCGCCCCTGCAGGCTCTCCGGAAGGTAGCCGAAGAAGTGGAATTCGAGTTCGCCGCGATGCTTGCGCATCAGGTAGGTGATCGCCTCCTCGACGATCGCGAGATCCTCGTCATGGGTCGGCGAGCCGCACCAGCCGACGATCAACGGCTCGCCCGGCCGCGCCGGGCAGGGACGAAATCCGGTGCCCCAGATCCCGGTGTCGATCAGGTTGCGCAGCACGTGTCCCTTGCCGGCCACCTCCGGGACGGCCTCCGTGAGCCCCTCCAGCAAACGACTGCTGGTCGCGGTCACGAAGTCGGCCCGCCGCAGGGTCTCCTGCACGGCCGGAAGGACCTTGTTGCAGTACGACCAGAAGGGGTTGCTCCGCGGCAGGTCGGTGATCAGATCGTCGATGTCGAAGACCACCGGTTTGTTCAAGAGCAGGGCGGCCTCCAGCAGTCCGGCCGAGAGGTCGCGATCCGCGAACTCCCGGTGGATGACCCACAGGTCGGCGTCCAGGAGCTGCTCGATCGGCACGGCGCCCTGATGCATCGAGACGAAGGTCCACTCCATCCGCCCCAGGCGCTCGAGCTCCCGCAACGGGTCGAGCAGCCGCAGGCGCACCACCGCCCACTCCTCCTTCTCCCGGGAGAAGACCGCCACGCGGAGCTTGCGCGTCAGCTTGCGAAAATGCAGCGCGTCCGGCCCGAAGTAGTCCGGCCCGCCGCGGAGCACGGGGTAGAAGCCGTTTTGCGCGAAGCAGGCCTGCCAGTAGCTTTTCGGCTGCGCGTTCAGGCAGGTCGAATCGCCGTGCGCGTCCGCGGGCGCCGAGAACAGCACCTCGTCGGCGTGCATGCAGAGGTTCCGGACGAGCCGCCGGGCGTCGGTCTCCGACAGATGTTGGGCCACGTCGATGCAGGTGATCAGGTCGTAGCGTTCGCCGATATTGGAGGTGCCGTCCTTGACGTTGCAATACGGCTGCACCTCCTCCGGCACTTGCGAGATGGCGTAGGAAGAGATGTCCAGACCGAAGGCCTCGATCGAGAGCGCGCGGAGCTGCTCCACCAGGAAGCCCTTGGCGCAGCCGACGTCCAGCACGCGCGCGGGCTGGAAGGCCGCCTGGATGCTCCGGGCCGCGGTGGCGAAGTGCTCCTGCCAGACCGGATGCTCCCGCTCGTAGGGCACCGGACCGCACTGGTTCTCGAAGTACTCCGCATCGAACTGCTGCCCCGCCTCGCTCTTGCTCATGATCTTGACCCGTGCTCCTCGCCTTCGAAACGACCGCCCACTCGGCCCAGCGCCGGGTGAGCGATTCACGTCGTTGGAGGCCGCCGTGCAACCCGGGTGCCAGTTTCCGCCCCTCCCGCGAAAAAGGCCGAAACAACGCTCCCGCTGCCCTATCCGGCGCAATCCACGACCTTGGCGGCCACCCCGCCGCGCGGAACCATTTTCTCGCCGCCGCCGCCCTCCGCAGGAAAGACTTTCCGTCTCATGACCGCACCACGGCTGCCGGGGTGGCAGGCGGCCGGGGACATGGATTGACCCGGGTCGCGGAAGTGCCGGGCGGCTGACCGTCGCGGCACCAGAAGTGATGTTCGCGCCCGCCTCCAGCGAGCCGACGCCGGTGAGCACGGACAGGCCCTGAGTGCCACAAAGCGCGAAGCCGACGTCGAACATATCGGCACTCCCGCCCGGGGGCTCCGTGTTCGCGATCTCATGGCAACTCGGCGTGCGTGCCAGTCACGATTGGTGGTCGGCAGGAAGAAAAACTGGCTTTCGTCCGCTGCCTCGGTTGACCAGGGACGGTTCCTTGATAAACTATGCCCAATCACATGAAGAAGCGAACCCAACGACCTCGACAACAAGTGATGGGCTTCCTTCGCCGGGGTGGCAAGCGGCCGGGGGCCGGGCGCAAGCCGAAGGGCGAGAGGGCTGGAGTGTCGCATCGCAACCGGGCGAAGCTGGCCAGCCGGTATCCGGTGCACGTCACCTTGAAGTTGGAGCGCGGGTTGCCGCGCTTGCGGAACAAGGCGGCCTACCGGGTGCTGCGGAGGGCGTTC